>ERZ773013.1964-NODE-1964-length-11672-cov-6.183782_pt1 | contig 11672 bp, 9 predicted proteins | sample MGYA00511670_ERZ773013 | MGnify/ENA primary metagenome ERZ773013 (study PRJEB29015, sample SAMEA2738120) | human oral metagenome | biome: human oral; feature: human-associated habitat; material: saliva | place: China | collected 2257 ...
TGTATCATATTTGTAAAAAGTTGTATCATATTTGTAATTTTCGGCGTAATGGACATTTGGTAGGCTGAAACCTCACGGAATTCTTTTATTTACTACCTTTGCAGCATTTTAAAACCTATGAATAAAAAAACTGTATCTTCTGTAATAGCTCAAATGTTAAAAAGAATGGGCATCGACGTTCTGTTCAGATGTATTCCTGCAAGGATTGTGGTAGACAATTTCAAGGTGGTCTGCGTATAAATAATATTTCTCTATGGAATGACTATCTGACGGCAAATCGAACGATTTCTGATCTATCCACTCTTTATAAATGTTCAGAGCGAACCATACGACGTAGGTTGAGCTTAGTAGTAGATAGCTTTACTTCTACTTACCCCAAATCTGCAGTAATAATATTGGATACAACATACTTTTCCAGGACATTTGGTGTGATGCTGTTTCAGGATGCTTCATCAGGCAAAATACTCTATCGCAAGTTTGTCAAAAACGAAACTAACAGAGATTATCTTGATGGACTTCGGTATATTGCGGAGTGTGGAACTGTGATAAAAGCAGTGGTGTGTGATGGGCATGTAGGACTTTTACAAGCTATAAGTTTCTGTCCCGTACAAATGTGTCAATTTCACCAATTTCAAATAGTTAGAAGACTCCTTACTAACAATCCACATTTGCCTGCAGGCGTTGAACTATTGGCATTAATGAGAAGAATGTTCTCTATGAGAAAAGAAGAGTTTATAACCGCTTTTGATAAATGGTGTGATAAATGGAAAGAGTTCCTAAATGAACGAACTCTCCTAATCTCGGGTAAGACAACTTATACACACAGAAGACTGAGAACGGCAAGACGTTCTATTAAGACACATCTGCCATGGCTCTATACGTGTGAGGAGCATCCGGATATACAAATACCTAATACAACAAACCTGTTGGAAGGATTTAACTCACAACTTAAAAGAGCACTACATAATCATAATGGATTGAATGAAGCTAACAAGAAGAAGTTTATAGATGGATTCATAAATACAAAAAAGTAGGCTGGAATGATCAGCCTACCAAATGTCCATTACGCCTTTTTACACGTAAATAATTTGGGAAAGAAAATTTTTGTGGGATATTTTTGCAGTGGTTTACGCTTTGTCTGCTGCTTTTGGAGGCTGTTGAACGATAAAGCCTAAGTAGCGGTAGACTGCCCACGCAATAATGGAAGTAAGGGCGTAGACGAGCAGGAAGGCGAGGAGAACACGGTGGTAGTGTCCCGAATAGCCCATATTGATGCGTTGGAGCAGGACGGAAACAATGAGGGGTATGCCGCCTGAAAAGAAGTAGTAGACGAGGCTGCGGCGTCCTGTCCATTCCAACCAAGCAACGCTTTTCAGCTGTTTGGCTAAACTTACGAGGAACAGGGTGCATACAAGGGCGTCGAAAACAAATACGTACCAATTGTTGATGCGTATGGGTTCGACAAGCAGAGTTATGCCCTGCGTATGTTCATATACTTTTATAATAACTAAAAGTATGAATAGAAAGAATGATGATGATAGGTTGTGGAAACGGTGGAAAACGCTTTCCCACTTGTGGTAGAAGTAGCCAAAACAGAGAATGGGCAATGCCATACAGGCGTTTTCTATTTGCCAATAAAGGTCGGAACAATGTGTGGAAAGAAGATAACAAGCTGCTGAGGCTGCAAGGGCGAGTATTGACAACCCCCAAGTTTTGCCTTTGCACGCCCACAATACTGTGGAAAACACGATTTCTGCAACGATGAGGGCAGCTACAAACCACGATGCTTGCCCCGTGAGGACGGAGAACAGGGTGTCGGAAACGTCGAAGTTGTGTGCGAAAGCTTTCGGAATGGCTATGAAAGTGGTGAACAGGAAGTAGGGCAACAGCAGGTAGCGCGCAATGTAGGTGAGCTTATGGCGCAGCGAAAACGGTGTTTGCTTGTAGAAAAGATAGCCTGAGAGAAAGAAAAAGGCGACCAACACATTGGCTACATAGTAGTTGTAGCCAATGATGTTGTCGCCTGTGTAGTATATTTCGGTATGGTCGAGCAATATAGCTACCATACAGAAGCCCCGCAAAAGGTCTATCCAGTGTTTGCGCTTGGGTTGCGTTAGTTCACAATTGCTATCTTGCATACTGTTCCGTTGTTGCCTTCTTGGTCAGCCGTCTGCACCATATAAATTCCCGATGCCACACGTTTTCCGTTTAAATCGTTGCCGTCCCACGTGAATGTACCGCCGTTGCTCGTGCCCTTTGCCACGAGTATGCCGTTGGTGGTAACTACTTTCACGTCGGAATTGTAGGCTAAGCCAACTACCGTTATCAGCCCTTTGTAGTCTGGGCGGACGGGGTTTGGATAGGCGTAGGCATCGCCGTTGTCTGGATTGTCAGACGGTTTTGTTGCATCGCCCATATACGAACAAAGTCCTTTGTCTGTTCCGAAGAATACTTCGCCCGTCTTGTCGTCGATGGCAATGCTCTCTATGTTGTTTGAAAGGAGCTTGCTGTTGCTGCTCAGGAAGTGTTTCACCTGCTTCATATTGTCGGCACTGATGAGGTAAGCACCGTTGCCATTCGTGCCAAACCACTTGCGTCCGCCGCCATCAATCGCCATACACGAAATGTCTACGCCTGCCAATAGGTAGTCGGCAAGGTTTGTTCCGTCGTTGCGTGGCACCTTTATCTGCTCGAAAATAGCCTCTGAAGGGTTTTGCATCTGCTCGGTAGTGAGTCGGAGCGGTCCTACGTTCGTGCCTATCCAAAGGTTCTGATAGGCATCTTCCAGCACGCAACGCATTTGTATAACCATAATGGACGAGCCGTCTTGGTTCTTGAAATTATGGAAAACGCTTAGCTTGTCGGTTTCAGGATTATAGCAGAACAAGCCCGGTGCTTCGTAGTGGCTGTTTACAAACCATATTAAACCGCGGCTGTCGAGAATGGGTCGGCGCATCACTTGCAGGCTTAATCCCTTGTTCATCAGCTCTGGTTTAGAGTGGTCGGTCATAGTTCCGTCGGGCGAAAGCTTCAGCAATGAAGTTGTTTTGGTACCGCTGTTCAGTATCCACAAATTGTTTTTGCGGTCGAAAACCAATCCTTGCACTGGCACATAGTCGTTGCCTAACTCTCTGCCTTGATAAACCGTGGGGCGCAGAAGACTGTTGTCTTTGTTGAAATACTTCTTTAACTTGCCGTTCAGAAACTCGTATAAGCCTGCTCGTCCGCCCACAAATACGTGTTCGGGGGTCCGTGGGTCTACTGCCAAACAGTTCATATCGTGATAGTAGTAGCCCGTTATCTTGTCCAATTCGTCTTGGAAGATGGTCCATTCGTCTTTCTTCAACACCTGAACGGTGCCTGCTTGGTTGAGTCCTACTGCGCCCGGTTCGAACGCTCCGCCCGTTGTATAGAGGCGGTCGTTAAGATATTGCATAAAGAAAAAGCGGTTGTACTTGGGCCCACCTGGCAGTAACGGCTTCACTTTCTCCATCAGTTCGGGTGCAATGGTTTTGCTTTGTGCCACAAAATTGCCTGTTCTTTTCCAATTGTTTCTATCCAATAGGTTGTCGGAAAGCAAGGCTCGGTAGAGTCCTCGTTCGCTGCTTGCAGCGTAAATATAGTTTCCTTCGATGTAAGTATAGTCTACGTTGAAGCCAAGATTGTAGGTATCGCTGATTTCAGCCCTGCCAACGTTTATCTTCAACACGCCAAATCCTGTTGAAACGTAGCAGTATGCCCCTTCGGTATAAAGGCTGTTTACCTTCTTATTGTCTGTCATCGCCTTTCTGTAATAGTCGGGCAAGCTGACGATTTCGCCTTTCTGGGTGAGCAAATCTATGTTTTGGTTGGCATAAACGATAACCAAGCGTTTGGCAACATTGTTCCATGCGATGAAGTCAATGTCGATATCATTCAGTCCGTTTACCTTGTCGAAGGTCTGAATGCTGTTGTTCTTTTCATTGTAAGCATAGAGGTCGTTCGATGCAAGTACGTAAAGCACATTGCCACCCTTCTCTATCCACTGCACATTGCTGTATGCCAGAAAGTTTTTCCACGTTCCTATGCCACTGCCGAAACTGCGGAGTGGAAGTATGGAAAGCAAGCAAGAGAGTACAAGTATATATGTTCTTTTTATCATTTTCTTATCGAATTATAGTGTAAGAAATAAACAAGCTTATAGATATTAAACAAGAAAACGCTCGGATTATTGCCTTTAAGGTTGAGTTTTAATGGTTTATGCAGGAGTTTATAAAGCCACGCCACTACCCTGTCGGTGTGCATTCTGTGCAGCTTTTCAGCCATTTCCAACAGGTTTGAATAGCCTTTCAGCTCTGTTTGGAAGATGGAAAGGGTGCGCAATGCTTCTTCTGTCTTGCGCAGGAACACCGCATTCATTTCAAAATCGTCGAATAAAACGGGGTTGTCAATGTGGTTTACGTGGGCGTTTAGTGCTTTGAAGCGTTTTCCAAGCAACACATCTTCAAAGCCGTAGTGCTTTATTTGCTCGTTGTAAGGGGTTGTGCCTATCAGCTTTCGGTGCGCCATAAAGTTGGTGCTGAGGTGCTGATAAGGTGTTTTTCTTCGGTTTTCGGCACTGATAGCTTCTTTTGAAGCGTGCTCGTAGCGGTATCTGAGGTTGTTGCCCCATCTGTTTTCGTCTTCAACAATGCTGATTCCGCCCACTACGACATCGCCTTCGGCTTGCAGATAGTTGTGTATGAATTGGGCATTGTTGAGCGAAAGGTCGCCGTCGATGAATAAAATCCATTCTTTCGACGATTGCGAGACAAGATAATTGCGGATTGCCGACCGACCGACGTTGTGTTCCCGCTCTATGTAGCGTACACCATCGAGGCGTGCAATGGCTCTGTTTTCGGCTATGAACCGTTTGTCGGGCGATGCGTCGTCGGCTACAATAATCTCGAAATCTGCCCCTTCTGCTACACACTGTCGTTGCAATTCACCGACAAGTGCGGTGCAAATGCAGTTGTAAGTAGGCAGCAGAATGGACAAACTCTTACTCATTACAGTTGCTTTAGATATTCAGCGAGCTTGCGAACGGCACGTGCCCGGTGCGAAATTTGGTTCTTAACGTCTTCTCCAAGTTCGGCAAAACTCTTGTCGTAGCCTTCTGGAACAAAGATAGGGTCGTAGCCAAAGCCTTCCGTTCCCGATTTTTCGGTAGCGATATGCCCCTCTACTTTGCCTTCAAACTGATGTTCCTTGCCGTCGATAATCAACGAAACCACTGTGCGGAAGTGGGCTTTTCTGTTTGTTGTATCGCCCAACTTGCGGAGCAGTTTGCGCATATTGGCTTCGCTGTCGTGGTCGGTATGCTCGTCGTAGCGTGCCGAATGCACACCCGGTTCGCCGTTAAGGGCATCTACTTCAAGTCCTGTGTCGTCGGCAAAGCAATTCAAATGATAGTTGTCGTAGATGTAATGCGACTTTATGCTTGCATTTCCTTCCAATGTTTCGGCTGTTTCGGGTATGTCCACATCGCAGCCAATATCCTTTAACGACACAATATCAAAGTCGTTGCCGAGAATGTCTTTAATCTCGGAAAGCTTGTGTTTGTTGTTCGTTGCAAATACTATTTTCATCTTATTTTTCGCTATCTGTTGTTAATTCGTTATTCGGATAGACCTGCGAAAGCACTTTTTCAGCATTCTTTGTGTTCACTTTTATTTTGTCGAAGCCTTCGCCAAATACACCTATTACCGAACTCTGACTGACAAATGCCAGCGGATCGATAATCTTAACGATGCGGAAAATAGACTGACTTTCGTTGCGTTTTGCCATTAAGCAGATTACTTTCACGTCCTTTCCGGTGTACCAGCCGTGTCCGTCGAGTATGGTTATGCCTCGGTCGCGCTCTTGCATAATGGCGTCGGCAATCTCTTCATACTTCCTTGAAAAGATGAGAAACTGCACCGATTGGCGTCTTAAGTTCATTATATAATCTAATACAGAGCACTCAATAAACATTGTACAAAGACCGAAGATAACTTTGTGGAAACGCTCAATGTATGTTCCGAACTGTGGGAAAAGCATACAACTGCCGATGATACATATATCGACAGCCATCAATACCTGCCCCAACGAAATGTTTTTATACTTGTTTATGCAGGCTGCCACAATGTCCGTGCCGCCCATGCTGCCACCATTGAGAAAGACCATAGCCATTCCTGTGCCTGTAATGCAGCACCCCACGATGAGCGACATAAACTTTTGGTCTTCGCCCAATATCTTCACGAAGTGTCCGCTCGCATCTACGGGCATTAATTCCTGTGCAAATTTCAGCATGAAATATAGCACAATAATGGCGTAGATAGTCTTCATCATGAACTTTAAACCCAAGATTTTCAATGCAACGCCCAGCAATGCAACGTTGATAATCATGTAAGTGTTCTCGAGTTTGAACTGTGTTGCATAGTAAATAATAGCCGATAAACCCGTTACACCACCTGTTACAATCTCGTAAGGCATAAGAAATACTGTGAATGCCGCTGCATACAAAGCCAAACCGAGGGTCAATAAGATGTAGTCTTTTACTTCGTCTCTAAGTAATTGCTGATTAATTGTCATAGTCTAATAATGTGTTTTGGCACATTCGTGGCTGTGTTTCAAACCAACGAATGTGCCGTTTTGTCTTATTTGCAAACAATGTTTACAATCTTTTTGGGTACTACTATCACTTTCACGATAGTTTTTCCATCTATGTATTTCGCACTTCTCTCATCGTTTAGGGCTGCTTTCTCTATGTCTTCCTTGCTTGCATCGGTGGGGAAAGTCATTTGGAAACGAGCCTTTCCGTTGAACGAAATGGTCAGTTGAACCTCGTTTTCGGTTAAATAAGCCTCGTTCCAAGTTGGCCATTGTGCATCGCAGACACTGCCATTCTCGCCGATAGACTCCCATAGTTCTTCGGCAATGTGTGGCGCAAACGGTGCTATCAGTATGAGCAATGTGCGTAATAAGCCGCGATTGTTACACTTTTGTTGTCCCAACTCGTTCACACAAATCATGAAAGCAGAGATAGCAGTGTTGTAAGAGAACTGTTCTATGTCTCCCGAAACCTTTTTAATGAGCTTATGCACGCTCTTCAGCGATTCCTTTGAAGGCTCATTGTCGTTCAATTCCTGTTGATACAGCTTCCAGAACTTCTTCAGGAAGCGGAAACAACCGTCGATACCGTTGGTGTCCCAAGGCTTGCTTGCTTCGACAGGACCAAGGAACATCTCGTACAAACGCAGGGTATCGGCACCATATTGCGCTACAATGTCGTCTGGATTGACAACGTTGAACATCGATTTTGACATCTTTTCTACTGCCCAACCGCAGATATATTTGCCGTCTTCAAGTATGAATTCGGCGTTTTCGTATTCCGGTCGCCATGCCTTGAAAGCTTCAACGTCGAGCACATCGGCATGAACAATGTTCACATCTACGTGGATTGGCGTTGTTTCATACTTTTCTTTCAAACCATAACTAACGAATACAGGAGCTTTGGAATGGTCGTCTGAATTGATGCGATATACGAAGTTGGAACGTCCTTGTATCATTCCTTGGTTCACCAACCTTTCGTATGGCTCTTCCTTGCAGCTGTAACCGTAGTCGTGAAGGAATTTGTTCCAGAAGCGGCTGTATATCAAGTGTCCTGTGGCATGCTCTGTTCCGCCTACATAAAGGTCTACGTTCTGCCAGTATTCGTCGGCTTCCTTGCCCACCAAAGCCTTGTCATTGTGTGGGTCCATATAGCGAAGGTAGTATGCAGAACTACCCGCAAAGCCCGGCATTGTGTTCAATTCCAATGGGAAAACAGTTTTGTTGTCTATCAATACCTTGTCTACAACCTTCTTGTTCTGCTCGTCCCAAGCCCAAGCCTTGGCGCGTCCCAATGGTGGCTCGCCCGTTTCGGTAGGTTCAAACTTGTCGATTGAAGGCAATTCGAGTGGCAAACAATCTGCTGGAACCATATAAGGCATACCGTCTTTATAGTAAACTGGGAAGGGCTCGCCCCAATAACGCTGGCGTGAGAAAATGGCATCGCGCAGGCGATAGTTCACTTTCACTTTGCCCAAACCTTGTTCTGTAACATACTTCTTGGTAGCTTCAATGGCTTCTTTCACCGTAAGTCCGTTCAGAGAGAAGCCTCCTTCAACTGGTTTCTCGGGACTGTTGATGACGATACCTTCTTTTGCGTCGAAGCTTTCTTCCGAAACGTCGGCACCTTCGATAAGCGGACGGATTGGAAGACCGAAGTGTTTGGCAAACGCATAGTCGCGGCTGTCGTGCGCAGGCACTGCCATAATTGCACCTGTGCCATAGCCTGAAAGCACGTATTCTGATATATAGATAGGCAATTCCTCGCCTGTAAAGGGGTTGATGCCGTAAGAACCCGTAAAAACACCCGTAACTTTGCGGTCGGTCATGCGGTCGCGCTCGGTTCGTTTCTTCACGTACGCCAAGTAATCTTCAACTTCTTGCTTCTGCTTTTCGGTTGTAAGCACTGCAACCAGCTCGCTTTCGGGAGCAAGCACCATGAAAGTTACACCGAACATGGTGTCGGCACGTGTTGTAAAAATGGTGATGTCGTGTTCTGTTTCCTTATCGCCGACAGGTGTAATGGTTTTAAATACAACCTCTGTACCCTCTGAACGCCCAATCCAGTTGCGCTGTGTTTCCTTCATGGAGTCCGACCAGCTCACCGTTTCCAAGCCGTCAAGCAAACGCTGGGCATAAGCAGATACACGCAGACACCATTGTTTCATCTTCTTCTGGACTACCGGATAGCCGCCACGCTCGCTGACTCCGTCTACAACTTCGTCGTTTGCAAGCACCGTTCCTAAGCCCGGACACCAGTTCACCATGGTTTCTCCGAGGTAAGCAATGCGGTAGTTCATCAGCGTCTCCTGTTGTTCCTTCTCGCTCATGCTTCTCCAATCGCCTGCCGAAAAGGTTATTTCTTCGCCCTGCGCAATGTTAAGGTTGAGTGTTCCCTCTTCTTCAAAGTGTCGGACGAGGTCGGAAATGGGTTTTGCCTTGCCCTCGTTATAGTCGTAATACGACTCGAACATACGCTGAAATGCCCACTGCGTCCAATGATAGTACTGTGGGTCGCAGGTGCGCACTTCGCGGTCCCAGTCGAAACAAAAGCCTATTTTGTCCAACTGTTCGCGGTATCGTGCAATGTTCTTTTCGGTTGTGATAGCCGGGTGCTGTCCAGTTTGAATGGCATACTGCTCGGCAGGCAATCCATAAGCATCGTAACCCATTGGATTTAACACGTTGAAACCCTTCAGACGCTTGTAGCGTGCATAGATGTCGCTGGCTATGTAGCCGAGCGGGTGCCCCACGTGTAGCCCTGCTCCCGATGGATAGGGGAACATATTCAGCACGTAGAACTTCTGCTTTTTCTTATTTGTAACAACCTTATAGGTTTTGTTTTCAACCCATTTCTTCTGCCATTTCTTCTCAATGTCTGTGAAGTTGTATTCCATTCTTATGTTTGTTTTATTTTGATTTCGCTGTTTACGAACAATAAACGTGGTAAGGCAAAATGCTTCCCCTACCCTATTGCTTAGTTCATTAAATAACAATGCGTTACTATCCAAGTTGCAAAATTACTAATTTTAATAGGGATAGCAAGTCTTTTGCCGAATTAATTTGGTGGAAAGCAGAAAAGAACGGGCGGTTGAAGGTTATTGTTTAGTGGAAATAAGACGGGATATAATTTTCCTTTTCTGTTGCTTGAGGGCGGTGTTGGGGCAAGTTGGGGTGTGGTTTGTTGCGTTCCTGGCACTGGATAAGAAAGGGTTTATATAGTAATTCTAGTTAATCTAGGATTACTAGAAATTTTGAACCAATACGTGGGAAAACCACCTCAGCTTTGTAAAGATAATTCTGAAGGAAAACGATAATTTCGATTTGGCGTTGCAAAAGCGTAGGTTTTGCAATGCAAAAGAGCCGCTTTTACCGTGCAAAACCTACGCTTTTGGAATGCAAAACAATAGGTTTTGTGATGCGTTGATAAAGAAGATGTTACACGATAGATATACTTTGAAAAATTCTTTATACTATTTCTACTTCTGTAAAGCAAGGTGTATGGGTAGGAGTTTGTGCCGATTAGTTTAGCAGTAGGTATTATTATTTAGTTTTAATTATAGTGTAAAATAAACTATATTATAAGTTTAACTGCTCAATAATGGCACTTGGGGCTATGCTGTGCATACATTCGAAGTCGCCACGGCGGCACGGTTTGTTGCCGAATACAGAACAAGGGCGACATTCCAGTTCGGTGTTTTGTACGGCATCTTCCTCTTTTTGGTTCCAGCCGAGGAAGCCACAGTAAGGGTGAGTAGCCCCCCAAATGCTTACAACGCGTGTGCCGACAAGTGAAGCAAGGTGCATATTGGCACTGTCCATTGAAATCATTGTGTCTAAATGGCTCATTAAGACGAGCTCTTCGTTCAGTCCGTGCAGCACTTCTGAAGCACAAGTGCAGCCTTTATACTTTGCAGCCCACGTGTTGAGTATCTGTTTTTCTTCCTTTCCACCGCCAAAAAAGAATATTCGGAGATTGCTGTATTCAGTGGAAAGCACCTTTACCACCTCTTCCATCTTCTCTTTTGGATACATCTTTCCGCTGTGGGCAGCAAAGGGAGCAACGCCTATCCAGCGTTCGCCGTCAGGCTTTTCGCCTATTATATCAGGGAGCTGCGACAGCTGATTGCCACCGTTTGCGAATAAAGAAGAAAAGGAAAGATTTACAGGATAGCCCAATTTGCTTAAAACTTCTGCGTAGTTCTGGAACGATGTGGGCTGTTGTTCCATTACTTTATGTGTTTTTCGGCAGAGCTTACGCTTTCCGTTCTTGTGCTTATCGATGTGCACTGTCTTGTATCCGCAAAGGGTAAAGCGTGTTCGTATGTATTTCGAGCGCAGCACATCGTGGAAATCGGCAATGGCTGTAGGCTGTTTTGCCTTCAGTCTGCCGTATAGTTGGTTCAGTCCCTTAATGCCCTTGTATTCGTTTTTCAAGTCGGCTGCAATGAAATCCACATTCTTTGGCATGTGGCTGAAGAACGCTTTGGCAAACGGACGGGAAAGAACGCTGATGCGAAGGTCGGGATATTGATGGGCAAGAGAGAAGACCACAGGAACTGTCATGGCAACGTCGCCCATGGCAGAAAAGCGCATGATGATGATGTGGTCGGTCTTCACCTCTTACTTTTTGTAGAGTACGGGGTTGGTGGCAGGGTCGTTGTACATCTTCATCTGATGGTAGACCTTCATGTATTTGCGTCCTGCCTGAATGTCGTCGAGCAGCTGGTCGATAGCTGTTCCAAGGTCTGCTTGCTGTTCGAGCAGCACATTCAGCTTGTTCTGGCACTTTTGAATGTGTTCTGCTGATGCATCTGTGCGCTCAGCTTGCTCCTTCATGTGATAGATTTTCAGTGCCAAGATAGACAAGCGGTCTACTGCCCATGCTGGACTTTCAGTATTGATGGTAGCTCCTTCCTGCACTTTTACGTCAGAATAAAGCTGTCGGAAATACGAATCAATCTGTTCAACGAGGTCTGTTCGGTCTTGGTTGGAACGGTCGATGCGGCGCTTTAAACTCATTCCATCTTCTGGAGCGATGTGCGGATCGCGGATAAGATCCT
>ERZ773013.1967-NODE-1967-length-11654-cov-39.199069_pt1 | contig 11654 bp, 10 predicted proteins | sample MGYA00511670_ERZ773013 | MGnify/ENA primary metagenome ERZ773013 (study PRJEB29015, sample SAMEA2738120) | human oral metagenome | biome: human oral; feature: human-associated habitat; material: saliva | place: China | collected 2257 ...
AGAAAACGGTTTGGAACGCGGCAAAAACGGCCTGCGCCTGATCATGATGTGCGAATTGCCAAGCAACGCAGTATTGGCAGAACAATTCCTGCAATACTTCGACGGCTTCTCCATCGGCTCTAACGACATGACCCAGCTGACCCTCGGCCTCGACCGTGACAGCGGTTTGGTATCCGACTCCTTCGACGAGCGTAATCCTGCCGTTAAAGTGATGTTGCACTTGGCAATCTCTGCTTGCCGCAAACAAAACAAATACGTCGGTATTTGCGGTCAAGGCCCATCAGACCATCCGGACTTTGCCAAATGGCTGGTTGAAGAAGGTATCGAGAGCGTATCGCTCAACCCTGATACCGTCATTGAAACCTGGCTGTATCTGGCTAACGAATTGAACAAATAAGTTCGATGAGACAAAAATCCCCTGCCCGTCTATCTCAGCAGGGGATTTTTATTGCCTTATTCAATGCCGTCTGAAAGAACTTTCACGTTCTTTTACCTTTTCAAAAAAGTCCCTTTGCATCAAAAAGATATAAAAAGATTCTGCCATACCCACAAATTCTCAATGGTACTATATTGCCTTTCCGCATTTTATCCCATGCCTTTTGAGTGAACCTTTTTTCACTCTTCCTATCTATCATACACAGCATAACGATACATTTCGAAACAACCCATGAATACAAATTTTATTTCCACCTTTCAGACGGCCTTAAAACGTCTGGCCCTCATCAGCACCATTGCCGTCTTAGCAGCCTGCGCCGGCAACAACACTTCTTCCAACCGCGCCGTACCCGACGGCTACTACAAAGTCCGCCCCGGCGATACCCTGACCCAAATCGCCAAACGCTACGGACAAAACGTCAATACACTGGTTGCATGGAATAACCTTCCCAACGCCTCACAAATCGAAGTCGGCCAAGTATTGCGCGTCCGCCGTCATGTTGCCCCACGCAACACTGCTACGCAGCAACGCCAAGCAACCGCCGTTACCCCGATCAACCGGTTAAGCTTGCAATGGCCGACCGATAACGCCTCATCCTCCATTATCCAACGCTATAACGGCACAACCAGTAAAGGCATAGATATTGCAGGCACACAAGGCCAACAAATCCGCTCCGCCGCAGCCGGTACCGTCATCTACGTTGGCGAAGAAGTCCGCGGCTACGGTAAGCTGATTTTGATCAGCCACAATGACTACACCATTACCGCCTATGCCCACAACGACACGCTTTTAGTACAAAAAGATCAAAAAGTCCAAGCCGGCCAAGTTATTGCCACCATGGGCAGCAGCGATACAGACAGCGTCAAGCTGCATTTTGAAGTTCGTCTAAACGGCAAAGCAGTCGATCCCCTGCCTTATTTGACCAGAACGAATTAATGCTCCAATCAAAAGGCCGTCTGAAATAGCAGTATTTCAGACGGCCTTTTGATTTGTCTTATCATACACACCCATTTCAACAAAGCATTTACCTACTGAACTTATGTTGATTGAGTGAAAACGCCGTTATACAATGGCGACTCTTTTTAACATTCTATTTTAGGTGCTCTACTATGTCTCCTAACCGCATCCTTGCAACCGCATTCTTGTTTGCTTCTGCATTTGCCAGCGCAGATGTCCATATTGATGAAAGCATCCCTTACCGTCATGCAGAAGAAATCGATACCCGTATCGTTTCCGAGTGTTTACAAATTGGCAACGTCATGTCCAAATCTTTGCAAGAAACTGCAGCCAAAAGTGATGTAACTATTGTCCGTGACGGTAAAAAACAAGGCACATACGCAGATATCTCCATTACTTCCGCCATGAGCGCAGGCGTAGCCTTTGTCGGCCACGCCAAAAGTATTACAGCCGTTGCCACTTTGTATGTTGATGGCGAAGAAGTCAATAAAAAAACCTTCACCCGCAATTCTTCCGGTGGCATGCTCGGTGTTTATAAAAGCTCTTGTGCAGTCTTAAATCGCACTTCTAAAGTCTTGGGTTCAGATATTGCCCAATGGATTGTTAGCGAACAAAAAACGCTCAAGACAAATAAAACCCCAATTTGATAAAGGCCGTCTGAAAAACCGTATTTCAGACGGCCTTTATATTTTCTATTTCTCTAAAAACAAAGAAATAAATTACCCATTAATCATTGTCAGAAATAGAGAATTTTATTTCCAATGCCCTTGATTTTAGAATATCTACCCTCAATTATTAAAACTATAAGAATTTTGTATATGAGCAGTCAAAGGAATAACATGGCAGAAAAAAACTATTATGAAATACTAGGCGTTGCCAAAGATGCGGATGAGGCCGAAATCAAAAAAGCCTACCGAAAACTGGTGCGCAAATACCACCCCGATGTCAGCAAAGAACCTGACGCAGCCGAACGTACAGTAGAAATCAACCGTGCCTACGAAACGCTTTCCGATAAAGAAAAGCGGGCCGAATACGATGAAATGTTGGCTAATCCTTACGGACGCAGCGCCGGAGGCAATCCGTTCGGTCAAGGTGGCAATCCGTTTGGCAATGGATTTAACGGTGGCGGCTTCCACTATGAACGTCATGAAGGCGAACCATTCGGAGCGGGAGACTTCAATTTTGAAGATCTGTTTTCATCATTCCGCCAATCCCACACTCGTTCCGAGCAACCCCGCGGCCCAATAAAAGGCGAGGATCAACATGCTGAATTGAGTATTGATATTTACGCAGCGTATGTTGGCGCAGAACGTAGCATGACTTTGAATGTGCCGACTCTAGACGAATACGGACGTGCGGTTTATCAAAATAAAACCCTCAACGTCAAAATCCCCAAAGGCATTGCAGAAGGCCAACAAATCCGTTTGGCCGGTCAAGGTTTGCCGGGATACAACGGCGGGGAAAACGGTGACTTGTACTTAAAAATCAAGTTCCACGACCAACCTGATTTATATGTCAAAAACAGGAAAGACGTATATCAAACAATAGATGTCAAACCTTGGGAAGCCGTATTGGGCGGCAAAATCATCGTCCCTACCGCTTCAGGCCGCTTACAGGTCAATCTGCCTGCCAACAGCCAAAGCGGTAAAAGCATCCGCCTTAAAGGCAAAGGTATTCCTGCAAAAGAAGCCGGAGACCTTTATCTTAATATCCGCATTAATGTTCCGCCAGTAGAGAGCGAAGCCGACCGTGCCGCATGGGAAAAATTGGCCGAACACTTTGCCGCAAAACAAGCATAAGAGAAAGGATAAATTATGATTCAGTCCTCCGATATTACCCTTACTTTTGAAGAAATCGTTGCCGCCAGCCGCTGCCGTCGCGATTGGCTGTTGGAACTTATAGCAGAAGACATCATCAGCATCGATGGTGCACCTGAAAAAAGCACCTTCAGTGGTTTTCATCTTGCCCGCATCCGTCGCGCACAACGCTTAAGCCGTGATTTTGAGGCCGGCATTCCCGCATTGGGGCTGATTATGCGGTTGTTAGACGAGGTGGAAGAACTCAGAAAAATACAGCGTCCGCTGGTACTACTCGAAGAAGAGTAAATAGTGGCAAGTTGTTCGATTAAATATTGATGACAAGACAAAATCTTTGATGTTTATTGATATTCCATAATGAAAGGCCGTCTGAAAATATTTTCAGACGGCCTTTTTATGCCTTCATTAACAACAGCGTCCACCGTTGCTGCCGCAACGGCGTTTTCGGCAGTAGTCTTGGAATTGTAGCTCGGTCATGACCGGTGCGTCGGGATTATGTCTGCGTTGACGGGCAACGTAGTTTTCATAATCTGGGACACCGGCCATCAAGTTTGCTGTCAGCTTGATGGTTTTCCACCAAGATGCGAGCTTATGCTTCATTCTGAACCTCCGGCTGTTTACCGTCGCGGTACACTGCTGGAATTTCTTTAGCAGTTGGCCAGCCAACTTTACGGGCTTTCATGGCGGTACGGAAACCGTACACGGCGACAATCACGACAACTGCCAGGAACAAAGCGGTCAGACCGGCATTGATTTGGTCGTTGAAGATGATTTGTGACATTTCGCCAATGTCTTTTGCAGGAGCAAGAACTTCACCTGAAGCCAAGGCATCGCGGTATTTGCCTGCGTGAGCCAAGAAGCTGACACGTGGGTCGCTGTGGAACAGTTTTTGCAAACCGGCATAGCAGGTCACAAACAATACACCGACAGCAGGAACCAAGGTTACCCAAACATAGCGGTCGCGTTTCATTTTCACCAATACGACGGTACACATAATCAACGCTACGCCTGCAAGCATTTGGTTGGCGATACCGAACAACGGCCAGAGCGAGTTGATACCACCCAGAGGGTCGGTTACGCCGGTATAGAGGAAGTAACCCCACAATGCCACAGCCAAGAATGTTGCAACCAAGTTGGCAGGGATAGAGTCCGTGTTACCGAATGGTTTGTAGAAGATACTGCCCAAGTCTTGAATCATGAAACGGGCAACGCGTGTACCGGCATCAACCGCGGTCAAGATAAACAAGGCTTCAAACAGCAAGGCAAAGTGATACCAGAACGCCATCATGGCTTCGCCCGGAATCAGACGGCTCATGATGTGTGCCATACCGACTGCAAGGGTTGGTGCGCCACCTGCACGAGACAGAATGGTGTTTTCGCCCACTTCTTTAGCAGTGTGTAACAGGGTTGCGGCATCAACAGGGAAGTTCAGTTTAGTGGTGATGACTTCGGCAGCTGTGTTGGCATCTGTACCAATCAGCGCGGCCGGGCTGTTCATCGCGAAGTACACGCCTGGTTCAAGCGAAGCGGCGGCAGCCAGAGCCATAATGGCCACAAAGCTTTCCATAATCATGCCGCCGTAACCAATCATGCGAACGTGGGTTTCGTTTTCCACCATTTTTGGCGTGGTACCTGAAGAAATCAGCGCATGGAAGCCTGAAACCGCACCACAAGCAATGGTAATGAACAAGAATGGGAACAGTGCACCGGAGAATACCGGGCCTGAACCATCGATAAAGTGGGTAACTGCAGGCATTTGCAGAGTCGGGTTAACAATAACGATACCCAACGCCAAAGCTGCAATCGTACCGATTTTCAGGAAGGTAGACAGATAGTCGCGCGGAGTCAGCAAGAGCCAAACCGGCAATACGGAAGCCACGAAACCGTAAATCATAATCGCCCAAGTCAGCTGAATGCCGTCAAGGTCAAACCAGTGACCAAAGGAGCTATTGGCAACATCTTCACCATAAATCACAGCCAACATCAGCAAAATAAAACCAACGATGGAAATCTCACCAATTTTGCCCGGACGGATATAACGGGTGTAGATACCCATAAACAGGGCAATCGGCATAGTCGCTGCGATGGTGAACGTACCCCAAGGGCTGTGAACCAATGCTTTCACAACGATCAGCGCCAACACCGCCATAATGATGACCATAATCATCAAAATACCGATGGATGCAATCACGCCTGGGACGGTACCGAGTTCTTGTTTCACGATATCGCCCAAAGACTTACCGTCACGGCGCATGGAGACGAACAAGACCATCATATCCTGTACGGCACCGGCAAATACCACGCCGAAGATAATCCACAAAGTACCGGGCAGATAACCCATTTGCGCTGCCAATACAGGACCAACCAAAGGGCCTGCGCCGGCAATAGCGGCAAAGTGGTGGCCGAACAGTACGCCTTTATGTGTGGGAACATAGTCCAAGCCGTCATTGTGGCGTTCTGCCGGAGTCAGACGGTTAGGATCAAGCTGCATCACACGGTTGGCAATGTAAAGACTGTAAAAACGGTAGGCAATGCAGTATACCGAAATGGCGGCCGTAACCATCCAAATCGCACTGACCTGCTCGCCACGGCTGAGAGCTAAAGTAGTAAAGGAGGCCAAGCCTACCAAAACCACGATACCCCAGATCAAAAATGATTTGAGCGATTTCATTAATTTATCCTTAAAACGTGATGCACAAAGGCTTGCTTTAGCGACAAACTGCCTTAATGCGCTTCAGAAAGACCAATCATTATAGTCTTCATGATTTTATGAGTAAAATGTCATTTCAACCCAAATTCGACTGAAAACAAAATGATTAGTTCGTCCGTAAGGTTAACACAAACAGACAATACACCCTTTAGTTTTTACTTTAAAACTAAAAATTTCTTAGCATATCGCAAATGAAAGGCCGTCTGAAAACCCAAATCTTCAGTTTTCAGACGGCCTAACAAACGGTCAATGCTATAATCCGACATTCCCATTTCTCTATATTGCCATACCATGCAAAACAACGATTCCGAAACCATGCGCCTCTCCAAACGCATGGCACAATTGGGCTTATGCTCGCGCCGCGAGGCAGACAGCTACATTGAGCAAGGCTGGGTCAAAGTCAACGGCCAAACCGCCGTACTCGGTCAAAAAGTCACCGAGCGCGACCGTATCGACCTCAACAAACAAGCCCATGAAAAACAAGCCGCGCGCGTAACCATCCTGCTGAACAAACCCGTCGGCTACGTCAGTGCGCAGGCAGAAAAAGGCTATAAGTCCGCCGCCGAACTCATTACCGCCGAAAACCATTGGGAAGGCGACGACAGCCGCATCCCTTTCAGCGAAAAACACAAATTCGGCTTGGCCCCTGCCGGCCGCTTGGACATTGACTCCGTCGGATTGTTGGTGCTCACCCAAGATGGCCGCATCGCCAAACAGCTGATTGGCGAAAACAGCAGCAGCGAAAAAGAATACCTCGTCCGCGTCCGCGGCAAACTGGACGACAAAGGCCTCGCCCTGCTCAACCATGGCTTGAGTTTGGATGGAGAAAAATTGCGCCCCGCCAAAGTCGAATGGCAAAACGAAGACCAGTTGCGCTTTATTTTGCGACAAGGCAAAAAACGCCAAATCCGCCGCATGTGCGAACTGGTCGGCCTGCGCGTCGTCGGTTTGAAACGCATCCGCATGGGAAAAGTCAAACTCGGCAGACTGCCGCCGGGCAAATGGCGTTATTTACGCGCTGATGAATCGTTTTAATCGCAGATAACAAAAAGGCCGTCTGAAAACACATTTCAGACGGCCTGATCTTTTACTGATTACTCAATATAAGTAAACTTCGCACGTTTGATATTGCAGAGGATTTCGTACGGAATCATACCGGCAACTTCGGAAACTTCATTGATATTAATCACATCGCCCCAAAGCTCGACTTCCGCGCCCAAGCCCTCTTTCGAGGCTTCCAGCTCAACCGTAATCATATCCATAGATACCCTGCCGATAATACGGCTGCGTTTGCCATCCACCGCCACAGGGGAATTAGTGGAAGCACGACGCGGATAACCGTCGGCATAGCCGCAGGCAATCAAACCGACACGGGTAGATTTGCTGGTGTAGAACGTTGCGCCGTAACCAATCGGAGAATGCGGCTGCAACACACGCTCGCCGAAAACGCGGGAAGTCAGGCGCATAACCGGTTTCAAACGCTCATCCACGCCACCGAAAGGCGAAATACCATATAAGGCCAGACCGGCACGGCCCCAATCGCGGCGTGCTTCAGGCACGTTCAAAATCGCAGCGGAATTGGCCAAGCTCTCTTCACCTTCCAAACCCTCACACGCCAAATCAAACGCTTCAAGCTGCATTTCGGTCATGCCGTTTTCCGGCTCGTCCGCGCAAGAAAAATGGCTGAATTTCACAATGCTTTCAACCGATTCGGATTGTTTCAATGCAGTATAGGCGGCGGCATAGTTATGCGGAAAGAAACCGGCACGGTGCATACCCGAGTCCATTTTCAGCCATACGGTCGTCGGACGTTGCCACTCATGATGCACAAACGCCTCCAGCTGCCATTGGCTGCCGATTGCCGGCCACAAATCATAACGGTCAACATCCGCATACTCCGCAGCCTCAAACACGCCTTCCAACAAAACAATCGGATTTTTAATGCCGTTTTGACGCAACTCCACGCCTTCATCTACCGTTGCCACCGCAAAGCCGTCGGCAATATCCGCCAACGCGTGTGCACATCTGACTGCGCCATGCCCGTAAGCATCGGCCTTAATCACAGCCAACAATTTATTGCCGTGCAACTCTTTGAGAAAACGATAATTTTGACGTAAATTATCCAAACGGATTTGCGCATTGAGCGGACGCATAATGTATTCCTCTTATCGGCATTCCGTTTCAGACGGCCTGCCCTATTACTTTGAAGTAAATATTATAGGTCAAAAACCACACAGGATTCCATGAAATACACAAGAATAATCTATTCATAATTTAGACTTCATGCGCGCCTTTAGGCATTTATGCTTCTTCTCAGCCTGTTTTAAGGTTATGATTCAATCCAAATGAAAACGACAGACATCAAGGCCATGAAAGAACTCGACAAAACCGACTTAAAAATTCTCAAGCTCCTACAACAAAATGCACGCATCCCCATGACCGAATTGGCTGAAAAAGTCGGTCTCTCCACCACGCCGGTAACCGAACGCGTCCGCCGCTTGGAACGCGACAACCTTATTACCGGCTATCATGCCCATCTGAATCCTCATGCTTTAGGTCAAAGCCTCTTGGTCTTTGTCGAGCTGAAACTGCGCTCCAAATCCGGCAATATTTTTGAAGACTTCAAACGTGAAGTACTGAAGATTCCGCAAATTCTAGAATGCCACTTAGTCTCCGGCGAATACGACTACCTTATCAAGGTCCGCCTGCCCAATATGTCTGCCTATCGCGATATGCTCGGCAATATCCTGCTGCAACTGCCGGCTGCGTCCGAAAGCCGCAGCTACGTTGTCATGGAAGAAGTCAAAGAAGAAGTAGTATTAGACATCTAATTCTATTCAAGTAACAAAGGCCGTCTGAAAGATTACAACATTCAGACGGCCTTTATTTTAAATAGGCAAAAAAACGCACACATTCGACAGAATGTGTGCCAAGTCTACAAAGGAGAAATAGAGGAGAAACTATTAACTGACTACTCGAACCAGCTAACGGGACGAATTATGCGCTTTAAGCGGAAGTAATGCAAGTTTTTTCTTGTAAAGTTTCTCTTTGATTGTTGTATTTTTGTATTTTGTAGTTATATTCCATGAAGTATAAATAAATTAAGAATAACCCTTTGGCAAAATCAGGCTCTTTCATTCAAAGGGAAAAGGCCGTCTGAAAACCCTTTCCCTTTAAAGGAGGGCGGTTTTCAGACGACCTTTTGCCTTAATCGTTCAAACCGGTTTTATTCTTCGTCACCCGTATCGCTGATGCTGATGCTGTGTTCCATCCTGCTCGGGTGGATTTTCAAGCCGCCGCAGCCGGATTTCTCGGCGGACAGGCGGTCGAGGTAGGCTTGGTCGATGTCCCCGGTTTGATAGATGCCGTTGAAACAGGACGAATCGAAGGATTCGATTTGCGGATTGAGTGCTTTGACGACGGTTTCCAAATCGCTCAAATTTTGGAAAACGATGCCGTCCGCGCCGATTTCGGCGGCAATTTCCGCCGCGCTGCGCCCGTTGGCAATCAATTCTTCGCGCGTGGGCATGTCGATGCCGTACACATTGGGATAGCGTACTTCGGGAGCGGCGGAGGCGATATAGACTTTGCGCGCGCCCGCTGCGCGTACCATTTCGACGATTTCGCGGCTGGTCGTCCCGCGCACGATGGAATCGTCCACCAGCAATACGCTTTTTCCTTCAAACTCGGTTTCCATCGGGCTGAGTTTTTGGCGCACGGATTTTTTGCGCGTCGCCTGACCGGGCATGATAAAGGTGCGGCCGATATAGCGGTTTTTAATCAAACCTTCGCGGTAAGGCTTTTTGAGGTGGACGGCAAGTTCCATCGCGCTGGGACGGCTGGTGTCGGGAATGGGCATCACGACGTCGATGTCGTCCACGGGCAGCTCGCGTTTGATTTTTTCCGCTAAGGACACGCCCATGTCCAAACGCGATTGGTAAACCGATACGCCGTCGATCACGGAGTCGGGACGGGCAAAATAGACGTATTCGAAGAGGCAGGGGCTGAGTTTGGCGCGGTCGCTGCATTGACGGGCAATCAGTGTGCCGTCAAAGCCGACGAATACCGCTTCGCCCGGCTGGATATCGCGTTCCAAATCGTAGGCAAGCGCATTGAAGGCAACGGATTCGGAGGCGACGGCATAGGATTTTCTGCCTGCCTCGTCGGTTTGCGAACCCAACACCAGCGGGCGTATGCCGTAAGGATCGCGGAAAGCGAGCATGCCGTAGCCCGCAATCATGGCAACCACGCCGTATGCGCCGCGCACCAGGCGGTGGACTTCGGCAACGGCGTTGAAAATATTGTCGATATTGAGCCGGTGGGGATTGGCGTTTTTAGAGACTTCGCGGCGCAATTCGTGCGCGAATACGTTGAGCAAGACTTCGGAATCGGAGCTGGTGTTGACGTGGCGCAGGTGTTTGTTGCACACGTTTTCATACAGTTCGGCGGTATTGGTGAGGTTGCCGTTGTGTGCCAACACGATGCCGAAAGGCGAGCTGACGTAGAAAGGCTGGGCTTCCGCGCTGCTGCCCGCGTTGCCCGCCGTAGGATAACGGACGTGGGCGATGCCCGCGTTGCCGACCAAATCGCGCATATTGCGTGTGCGGAACACTTCGCGCACCATGCCTTTGCCTTTGTGCATATGGAACGTGCCGCCCTCGGCCGTTACAATGCCCGCCGCATCCTGCCCCCTGTGCTGCAACATCTGCAAACCGTCGTACAGAAGCTGGTTTACCGGCTCATGGCTGACCAAACCTAATACACCGCACATATCGTCTTCTCCGAATTCGAGGTTAACTTGGAAACTAGAATTATAGAATAAATCGGACAAAGTTGCCCAAATTGTTGACAATATTTTCATGTCAACCCCAAAAATACGGAAACGTCGTCTGAACAAACGGCTGGAGTTTTTCAGACGACCTTTGCGGCAGACCATCCCTATTTCAATATACAATAGCAGCTCAAACCCTATTCCTACCACACCATGACCGCCAACCGCACCCTCATCATCTCCGTCTTCATCGTCGCCAGTTGCGGCCTCGCCTACGAACTCATCATCGCCGCGTTGGCGAGCTATCTTTTGGGCGACAGCATTTTGCAGTTTTCTTCCGTCATCGGACTTTATCTTTTCTCGATGGGCATAGGCGCGCACCTGACCCGCTACATCAAAGACGAAGACGTGTTGCACCGCTTTATCGAAATCGAACTTCTGGTCGGCATCATCGGCGGCATTTCCGCGCTGGCATTGTTCGTCGCCTTCGGACTTTCCGCCGCCCCGTTCCGCACCCTGCTCTACGCCTTCGTGCTGATTGTCGGTGTGGTCGTCGGCATGGAAATCCCGTTGGTTATGCGCGTGTTAAACCGCAAAGGCGCGGAGTTTAAAGAACTCGTTTCCAAAGTCCTGACCTTCGACTACTTGGGCGCACTTGCCGTCTCCTTATTATTTCCGCTCCTGCTCGCCCCAAAACTCGGCATGGCGCGTTCCGCCCTCTTGTTCGGCATCCTCAACGCCGCCGTCGCCTATCTGACCGCGCGCGTGTTTAAAGCCGAACTGCCACGCTACCGCGCCATCCGCCTGCGTGCGCTGATTGTCTTGTCCATCCTCGCCGTCACCTTCGCCTACGCCGACCGCATTTCCTTCAAAGCCGAACAAAGCTATTTCGGCGACCCCGTCGTCTATCAAAGCCACTCGCCCTACCAGCGGCTCGTCGTGACCCGCTGGAAAGACGACACC
>ERZ773013.1972-NODE-1972-length-11644-cov-2.495297_pt1 | contig 11644 bp, 8 predicted proteins | sample MGYA00511670_ERZ773013 | MGnify/ENA primary metagenome ERZ773013 (study PRJEB29015, sample SAMEA2738120) | human oral metagenome | biome: human oral; feature: human-associated habitat; material: saliva | place: China | collected 2257 ...
ACAAAGATTTTACCATTGCGTGTCACAAGGGTCTGAAGCACAGTGCTGCTCTCCAAGGAAGTATCATCTCCATGAATATAACTGCTCTTATAAAAGTCAATGGCATTGGGCGTGCTGATCTTTCCTGAGAATGTCAACAGTCCTCCATTCGTAGAGACGAGCATTATCCCCGTTGAGGTCTCCGTGATACGGCGTACATCCATGAAATCGCCCGCAGGATAGTTTCTAAGAAGATTAGAACGATTGATGAATCTTACTCCACCTTTCCCATTATCCATCACAATATTCAGTCCGCCTCCGTAAGTAGCAATCCATATGCGCCCCATCTTGTCTTGATAGATGTCATAGATGTCATTACTACTGAGGCTCCACCTGTTCTTCGCATCATGCAAGAAGTGAAGGATCTCACCACCATCAAGGCAATAGAGCCCGTCAAGTTTTGAGCCTATCCACATTCGGCCTTTCTTGTCCTGGAAGATGGCGTAGACTCTTGTTGTGAATGGTTGAGGCGCGGATTGCAGCTTCCCGCCTCTGTTCAGATATCCGATGAGTTTCTGTTTTCTGTCATATACCCCGACAACTCCTTCATGGTCACCAGCCCAGATGTTACCTTTGCTGTCCTCACAAAGTGATCGGACCTCCTGGTTAAGGACCAGGGTGGCGCGATGGACACGGCGTAACCTGAAGTCAACGCATGTCAGATCGCGCTCTCCACAGAACCAGAGATTATGCTGGTTATCAATAAAGTATTTCTTGATAAGCGGCAGACTGGAGTATTCTGCCCCTTCTGTTCTTAGGACATAAGGTACAAGTTTGTGAGCTTGCTCATCATAATAACTGAATGTCCCTCCTTCCGGGACGGTCCATACTGTTCCATGCTCATCCTGATAAAAGAAAGGCCTCTCGCTCTTCGTTCTGTTAATCAAGCCTTCAGTTGTTGCCTGCAGCCATTCAGTCTTGCCGTCAGGCCAGCGCATCATGATGCCGTCATTATCAGTGAACATCCATATCCTGCGATGAATCAGTAAAGATTTTTTTTACTGTCTGCGTCATTACCATCGGATGGAGCAATTTCACAAGGGTCCCTTTCCGGAAACGGGTGTCAAAGACAATGAGTCCACAATCGGTTCCTATAAGCAGTTGCTGTTGTCCATAGCTGCATAGGTCATAGATAGTAGAGACCCTTACTCCAATGTTCTCAGCGTGTAAGCACTTCTCACCTTTGCCGATGGAGGCCAGCTTTCCGTCTGTTGATACGAACCATGTCCGGTTCCCGAGGTCAGCCATGTTACAGGCTTTGAAATGAGGGAAGTCGGCAACACCGAATAGTTTTAATCCTTTGCTTGTAAACAACCATTCGCGCCCGAATTTATCGAGCATAGCCTTGAGAAGGGTAAAGCCTTTGTATTGCGTGATACCTTCTTTTCCCTGCATATCATGATCCTTGATACGCAGATTAGTCTGACAGCCTTTCTCTCCCGCAATCCAAGTATAACCGTCAGTAAGGGGATAGATATCACGCATCGCTTTACAGCTCTCTCCTCTATCGTGAAGAATCTGTCCGACGCTCACATACTTACATTGGCCTGTATCGAAGAGATATAGTTTTCGGTCGTAGGTGATGCACCACAGGTCTCCATTAGAATTGGGCTGCATATTGAAAATGCGGTTGGAAGACAACACCTCCATCTTACCGGGAGCATCCCGGTAAGTAGTGAAACTATAGCCGTCAAAATAGCTCAAACCGTTCCAAGTACCGAACCACATTAGTCCGTCACGTGTCTGGCCTATGCTGGAAAACAGATTCGCCGCAAGTCCGTCATTCATGGAGAAAGTACGGACATTGCAATAAACCTGTGCCTTGACGCTGGCCTTATCAATAAGAATAAGTAAGCATAGCAACAAGATGATGGCCGGATGTGTATGTAAGTATTTGTCAGTGTGCCTCATATCGTCTGCAAACTTACATATTTTTTTTAAATGCCACAATAATATTATCAAATAATTATGTAGATTGTTCTTTATCTATTTGGTACGACTACAAAATAAAACACACAAATCCGTACAATATTACGACACAATATTATTTATTCTTAATAGTTTTGCACACGGTAAGGATATAACTATAACGAAATAACGATGATACGACAATTAGGCCTATTATGCTTTTCTTTATTGGCTCTTGGTGCTCAGGCCCAGACAGCTTCCCATACGTGGAATCCAAATTTGCAAGGAGGACGCTATCGTAATCCCATCATCAATGCTGATTACAGTGATCCGGATGTATGTCGCGTTGGGGATGACTATTACATGACAGCTTCATCATTTGCCTGCTTCCCGGGTCTGCAGATTCTTCATTCCACAGACCTTGTCAACTGGACGATTATTGGTGCGGCACTGAAAGACCATTACCCTGTTCTTCCTCAGTATAAAGATACAGATTTGGATTATCGGAAGAAGACTCAGCATGGCAACTACGTTTGGGCGCCGTCCATCCGTTATCACGATGGATGGTTCTATATCTTCTGGGGAGATCCCGATCAGGGACTATTCATGGTGAAGACGCAGAATCCTGCCGGAGACTGGACTGAACCGGTGCTTGTGAAGGAAGGCAGAGGACTTATCGATTGTTGTCCCCTGTGGGACTCTGATGGAAAGGCTTATCTCTCTCATGGTTGTGCGGGAACCCGTGCGGGAGTGAAAAGTGTGCTCTTTGTCGCACCTCTGTCGGCCGATGGTACACATGTCACGGGTCCTTCGCGCATTGTCTATGACGGGCATGAGAACCAGCCGACGATTGAAGGAACAAAGTTATACAAGCATGATGGATATTATTATATTTTCTCCCCTGCTGGCGGTGTGAAGTTCGGTTGGCAAGTAGAATTGCGTAGCAAGTCACTTTACGGTCCCTATGAAGAGAAAGTGACGTTGGCTCAGGGTAAAAGTAAGGTCAACGGACCTCACCAAGGAGCATGGGTGGATACACAGAACGGAGAGGACTGGTTCCTTCATTTTCAGGACAAGCATGCTTATGGCCGTGTGACTCATCTTCAGCCTGCCAAGTGGAAAGACGGATGGCTCGTTATCGGTGAGGACAAAGATGGCGACGGATGTGGTGATGCCGTAGACTCATATAAGAGGCCTGACTTACCTTCTTCCGGAGATATTCAGCCACAGGAAGACGATGAATTCAGCAATAGTGAGTTAGGCAAGCAGTGGCAGTTTGAAGGCCCCTGGAGTCAATATTGGTACTATTGTGACGCGAACAATGGCCGGTTGAGACTTTACGGTCCTCAGCAGCCTGGGGGCTTCCGTAATCTCGGTGACCTTCAGAATGTACTCTTGCAGAAACTTCCTGCGGAGAATTTCACGGCTACGGCGCGTATCCGTTTCATTCCCAATCCGGACTTCAAGCCCAAGGGTGAGGAAGGAGGCTTTGTTCTGATGGGACAAGATTATGCAGGCATCAAGTTTGTCAGTACTGCTGGTGGTTGCGCTTTACGCTATGTTGTTTGCAAGGGTGCACAAGATGGAAAAGCGGAGCAGACGATAGCAGAGATGTCTGTGCCCCTTAAAGCTATGCCAAGACCTTACACACAGAAATATGCTGTGGATGACATTCCGCAGGCCCGTCCTGCTACACCTTATATTTATGTGCGTGTGAAGGTGTGGAGCACGGGTATAAGCAATGCTATTCAAGGCCATGCACAGTTCTCCTGGAGCAAGGATGGAAAGCAATATAACGATGTCGGTGAGCCGTTCACCATTGTTGAAGGCAAATGGATCGGCGCAAAGCTTGGGTTCTATTGCATGAAACCAGCCCCGAAAAACGATTCTCCATTTTTAGATGTTGACTGGATTAGATTTGGAAAATAATGTGAATGGGCGACCTAATGGCCGCTCATTAAATATGATCCGTCCATTAAATGCACACACGCCGGCACATCGTCTTAACGTCATCGTCTTTAATGCCATTATCTTTAGTGTCATCTTTTCGTTTCTGCGTAACGGTCGGTTGTTGAATGTCACACGATCCATTCCAATGATTCTCCACATATACCAAGGGATCCGTGATACTATTTTCCCCGGTGTATCACTGTTCCGTTGGCCTGATGGGTAGCCAACACGAGCACCTCTGCAATCTGCACATGCTCAGGGGCTGAAGCCGCATAGAAAGCCACATCGGCAATGTCGGAACCCCTGAGCGGTGTAATGCCTTTATACACATTATCAGCACGCTGCGTGTCACCATGGAAGCGGATGTTGGAAAAGTTGGTTTCTACAAGTCCCGGCTTGATATTGGTGACACGTAGTCTGGTATCAGCCACATCGATACGCAGGCCGTCAGTGATAGCCTTCACGGCAGCTTTCGTAGCACAATAGACATTGCCTCCGGCGTATGCGGCATCACCTGCTACACTGCCAATATTAATAATGTGTCCGTGATTGTGCGCTACCATGCTTGGGACAATGAGGCGCGTCATGGTCAGGAGACCCTTGATGTTCGTATCGATCATCTGATCCCAGTCATCGAAGTTGCCGAGATATTCCGGATCAAGTCCGCGAGCCAATCCTGCGTTGTTGATGAGCACATCAATGAACTTCCAGTCCGTAGGAAGGCTCTTCAATGCCTCCTCTGCAGCCTTCCGGTCCCTGACGTCGAAAGTGAGAGTTATAACTTCGGATCCTTGTTTCTCGAGTTCCGTCTTGAGCCTAGCAAGTCTCTCCTCGTTTCTTCCTGTAATGATGACATCGTATCCGCCTTCAGCGAAACGGCGTGCGCACCCCTCGCCTATCCCGCTGGTGGCACCCGTGACAAGAACTGTTTTCTTTTTCATGAGTAGTTGTTTATTTTGTTGTTGAGTTTTATTTGTGTGAAGCTGTGGCTCAAAACTGCTATGGCCCCGAAGGGGCGTAATGTTAGTTGCCGGTTTGTTGGCTGTGGGCCGGGAAATAAGGGAAAGGGCCTTAGAGTTTATCACCGTAGCATAAATCTCCGGCATCACCGAATCCCGGAACAATGTATTTATGCTCATTCATTCCCGGGTCGATGGCTGCACACCATATCGTGGTTTTGTCCTCGGGGAAGACTTTCTCGATGTGGCCGATACCCTCCACGGTGGCAATGACGCAACACACATGGATACGTTTCGGTGTGCCTTTCGTTAAGAAAGCCTTGTAGCCGAGCTCCATACTCCCTCCCGTGGCGAGCATCGGGTCTGCGATGATAAGTGTCTTCTCGTCGATGGAAGGTGTAGCGAGATATTCGACATGGATGCCAACCTCATGATGCGCCTCGTCTTTATACTCACGGTAAGCTGAGACAAAGGCGTTTCCGGCATGATCAAAGACATCGAGGAAGCCTTCATGGAAAGGAAGTCCTGCACGGAAGATTGTGGCAAGCACCACTTTATCTTTGGGTACATTGACGCGGGCGATACCCAGCGGTGTCACCACATCTTTCGATTCATAATCAAGTCGTTTCGAAACTTCAAAGGCCTCATACCAGCCGATACGGCGGATGTTGTTGCGAAAGAGCAACCGGTTCTTCTGATAATCTTTGTTGCGCACCTCGGAGATATACTCGCCAATGATGCTGTTTTCTCTTGAAAGGTTGATTACTTCGATCATATCTTAATTTAAATGTTAGTTTTTATTGTAGAAAGGTGCCCCTACGGTGATACCGACATCAGGTATATTGCGCAATACCAATGCAAAGTTAGCAAAAATCTTTTTATGCAGGCGTGCTGTCTATAAAAAACTTATCCACTCTTTGCCAACCTCAAATTACAAAACGAGACGGCGAAAAGGAGTTTTTTAATTCTTTAACCTAAAAAAGGCTTAGAATGGTGGAAATAATGCACGACACCTTTTGTCATGCAACTACTTTTTGTTACCTTTGCCCTCATAAACGAAGAAGTTTATTTGCGATAGAATAGAAAAGAGTACATTAAAGCATATTTTTTATTCACAACTAATACATTTTTACGAAATGGCAAAGTTTGATAAATCAGTTTTAGCAAGCTACGGAATCCAGACAGGTACTGCTGAGGTTCTGTACAATCCTTCTTACGAGGTACTGTTCAATGAGGAGACCAAAGAGAGTCTTACAGGCTACGACAAGTGCGTAGAGACAAAGCTGGGTGCAGTGAACTGCATGACCGGCATCTACACTGGCCGTTCTCCTAAGGATAAGTTTATCGTTGACGATGAGACTTCTCACAATACCGTATGGTGGGACTCTGAGGAGTACCACAACGATAACCACCGCGCCACCAAGGAGGCCTGGAAGGCCGTGAAGAAGATCGCTCAAAGTGAGCTGTCCAACAAGAAGCTGTATGTTGTTGATGGTTATTGCGGCACGCACCGTGACACACGTATGAAGGTCCGCTTTATCATGGAAGTTGCCTGGCAGGCCCACTTCGTGACGAACATGTTCATCCGTCCGAAGACGGAGGCTGACTTCGAGCAGGAGCCTGACTTCATCGTTTACAACGCATCCAAGGCAAAGGTGGAGAACTGGAAAGAGCTCGGTCTGCACTCTGAGACGGCTGTTGTCTTCAACGTTACTTCTAAGGAGCAGGTTATCATCAACACCTGGTACGGCGGTGAGATGAAGAAGGGTATGTTCTCTATGCAGAACTACTTCCTCCCGCTTCGTGGCATCGCTTCTATGCACTGCTCTGCCAACACGGACATGAACGGTGAGAACACCGCTATCTTCTTCGGTCTGTCCGGTACGGGCAAGACCACGCTGTCTACTGATCCTAAGCGCAAGCTCATCGGTGATGACGAGCACGGATGGGATGACAAGGGCGTGTTCAACCTCGAGGGTGGCTGCTATGCCAAGGTCATCAACCTCGACAAGGACGCTGAGCCTGACATCTATGGCGCTATCACACGTGACGCTCTGCTTGAGAACGTTACCGTTGACAAGAATGGCAATGTAGACTTCGCTGATAAGAGCGTTACGGAGAATACCCGTGTGTCTTATCCTATCTATCACATCAAGAACATCCAGCGGCCTGAGAGCCAGGGGCCCGCTGCAAAGCAGGTTATTTTCCTGAGCGCTGATGCCTTCGGTGTGCTGCCTCCTGTTTCTGTTCTGAATGCTGAGCAGACTAAGTATTACTTCCTCTCTGGCTTCACGGCCAAGCTGGCTGGCACAGAGCGCGGCATCACAGCGCCTACCCCGACTTTCTCCGCCTGCTTCGGCCAGGCATTCCTCGAACTGCATCCTACAAAGTATGCTGAGGAGCTCGTCCGCCACATGCAGAAGAGCGGTGCTAAGGCTTACCTCGTCAACACTGGCTGGAACGGTACCGGCAAGCGTATCTCTATCCGCGACACACGTGGTATTATCGACCGTATCTTGGATCACGAGATCGACAAGGCTCCTACGAAGACCATTCCTTACTTCAACTTCGTCGTTCCTACAGAGCTCAAGGGTGTGAATAAGGATATCCTTGATCCTCGCGACACTTACAAGGACGCTTCCGAGTGGGATGCTAAGGCAAAGGATCTGGCTGCCCGCTTCATCAAGAACTTCAAGAAGTACGAAGGCAATGAGGCCGGCAAGGCTCTCGTAGCTGCAGGTCCTCAGCTCTAAGCTGTCAACTGTAAGATTTCTAATCTTTCTATGTATAAGGCAGGAGAACATTGTTTCTCCTGCTTTTTTGTTTTCACGGTTTTATCACAAAATTACAAAATCATTTCTTTACCCTCGTTGCTCTGATAAAATAGCAGATCAGGCAGATGTAAGCCACAAGCGATGCAACTTCCGAGAGCGGATTGCTCCACCATCGGTCAGCGATAGACAGCTCGATGCCGCCGAACTTCAACAACGCTGAGACAACGCCCATCAAAGCTCCACCTGCAATGAATCCACTTGCGATGAGTGTACCCTTCTCTCCCCGGGCCTTGTTGGCTGCTGCATCCCTCGAGCGGGTCGTGACAAACCAGTTGATGGCGCCACCTACGACAAGCGGCACGTTGAGCTCCAGCGGAATGAACATGCCGAGGGCAAAAGCGAGAGCCGGAATGTGACAGCGGTCGAGGACGATAGCCATCACGGCTCCGATAGCATAGAGAATCCACGGTGCCCCTACTCCATTCATCAGCGGATCAATGACAGCAGCCATGGCGTTAGCCTGCGGAGCGGCGAGCTGGCCACTCGCGAAGCCATAGGTCTTGTTGAGTACGATCATCACACCTACGACGGTTGCTGCACTAACGATGGTACCCAAGAACTTCCAGGTCTCCTGCTTGGCCGGGGTGGTACCAATCCAGTAACCAATCTTCAGGTCAGTGATGAAACTTCCAGCCATCGACAATGCCGTGCATACTACACCGCCCATAATCAAAGCTGCGAGCATGCCCGACGGACCTTTCAAGCCCACAGCCACCATGACGACAGAGGCAAGGATAAGCGTCATGAGTGTCATTCCAGAGACAGGGTTGCTGCCCACGATGGCGATGGCATTGGCTGCCACAGTCGTGAAGAGGAAGGCGATGACGGTCACCAGGAGGATGCCGGTGACGGCATAGAGCAGATTGCCTTGCATCACACCCAACCAAAAGAACACGAAAGTGATAAGCAGTGTCACGATGGAACCGATGGCGATAATCTTAAACGGGATGTCGCGCTGCGTGCGCTTCACCGTTGCTGCCGCATTGCTCTTTCCTCTCAGTTCCTTCGAGGCAAGGCTGACGGCTCCCTTGATAATGCCCCAACTCCTGATGATTCCGATGACACCTGCCATGGCGATACCGCCGATACCAATGGAACGGGCATAAGCCTTGAAGATATCTTCCGGCGACATGGCCCCAACAGTAGCGGTGATGGCCGGATCCCACATGTTCAGCACCTGATCGTGGAAAATGACAGACATCCCAGGCACGATAAGCCACCACACGGCGAGTGAGCCGAAGGTGATATAGAGTGCATATTTAAGGCCGACAATGTAACCGAGACCGAGCACGGCAGCACCGGTATTGACCTTGAAGACGAGCTTCGCCCTGTCAGCAAGCTCCTGACCGAGACCGATGACGCGCGAGGTGAAGTTCTCATTCCACCAGCCGAAAGTAGAGACAATGAAGTCGTAGAGACCACCGATGATACCCGCGAAGAGCAAGGGCTTGGCCTGATCACCGCCTTTCTCACCCGAGACAAGAACCTGGGTCGTTGCCGTGGCTTCCGGGAAAGGATACCTGCCGTGCATGTCGCTGACGAAATATTTGCGGAAGGGAATGAGGAACAGGATGCCGAGCACTCCTCCTAAGGCCGAGGCGAAGAACATCTTCATGAACGAAGAGGTCATCTCCGGATATTTGGCCTGGAGAATGTAGATGGCGGGGAGCGTGAAGATGGCTCCGGCTACGACGGCACCCGAGCAGGCACCGATACTCTGGATAATGACGTTCTCACCCAACGCCTTGTTGCGCTTGGCAGCCGTACTCACACCCACGGCAATGATAGCGATTGGGATAGCTGCCTCAAACACCTGACCGACCTTCAGTCCTAAGTAAGCTGCGGCGGCAGAGAAGAGCATTGCCATAACGATACCCCACGTCACCGACCATGCGTTGACCTCCGGGTAGACCTTGTCGGGCCGCATGATAGGAGTATACTCCTCCCCCGGCTTTAGCTCCCGGAACGCATTGTCGGGAAGTTGTGCTGTCTCTTTTTCCTTGTCCTGCATATTTTTGTTTATTGATTATTTCACGGTGACATGCCAGCAGCCTTGATTCACCTCATATTTGATGAGACAACGGTTCTTCTTCCGCATGTCGCGCATGACCTCAGCGAGCACCCATTTGAGCGTGTCGTTTCTCACCTCCCGCCGATGCTCTCCCGGAGCCTCCACGGTCTTGTAGCGGTTGTAAGCCACATCGAAGGTGGTGCCGAAGAGATGGCAACTATTTTGCTTGGCATTGGCATTCTTCTTCTGAAGTTTCGCCACGTCGGCTTTTGTACGAAGCACGCTCGTTACGATAATCTTGTGAAGGGGAATATGCTTGACCACCAATGAGTCGTAAAAGTTTCGGCCGATATCCTGAAGAAGCACAGCGGCCCGGGGCACGAGGAAGGGGGAACTATCGCGCAGACGGTCAACGAAGAAGTAAGGGTTGGAACCGATATAAACCAGTGAAGACAGGTGTTTCGAGGCATCGGTACTGTCAGCTACCGGCTTCACGCCCCACTTCTGAGCTGCGAGGAGCTGTACATCGTTCTGATCGGGAAAAGACACCTCGAAACCCGGCACACTATAGATGCGGCTGCTTACCTCCTTGCCGTTTTTATCTTTGAAAGGTGTTTGCATGTCGCCATTCTCCAATGGTACGGGAGCTGCAGCGATCGCCTTACGGCTGCTTGTCGACGTGATGGTCGCGGCTCTTTCCCCTGACTTTGTCGCCTTTCCATTAGTGGCTATTGAGGGGAATATCAGGCGAATAAGAGCAAGAAAGGCAGTCGCTGCAAAGAAGTATATTATGAATTGTCTCTTGGAAATCTTCATCTTAGCCAAATTATTACGCAAAGGTAATGATTTCTATCAACAACAAGGAAAAATTCTTCAAAAATGTTGAACTCTGTGATTCCGCTTTCATTGGCCAGGCTATGGCATGGACTGATATCAGATAAACTGCATCAGAATATCCCACACGGCGATAATATGGCACACACTGCCGAGGAGTACGAAGAAGTGAAAGACCGTGTGCATGTATTTGCGCTTATGTTGGGTATAGAACAAGGCACCCGTGATGTAAGCCACGCCCTCGGCAATGATCCATATCACGGCACTTGCCGACACGCAATCGACCAGAGGTTTGAATGCTACGAGCACACTCAGCCCCATGCCGATGTAAGCCAAGGTCTCGATGTTACTGTGTCCTTCGAGATGACGGAAAGAGATGATGGTTCCCAAGATGGCACAGAGCCACACGAAAATGAACAGTCCCCATCCCCACAGGCCCTGTTGGCGCAGGGCGATGAGTGTGATCGGTGAATAGGACCCGGCGATGTGCCAGTAGATGGCGGCATGATCCCACTTCCGCAGCCGCTCCTTCCATACGGACCGTGCCGAAAGCGCGTGGTAGACCGTAGAAGCGACATAGCTCGAGAGCATGCCGAAGAGATAGAGGATGACGCCAGCCGAAGCCCATCCGTTATGGTAACGGAAGCACCAGACAAGGAAGACGGCACCGAAGACTACACCAAGGACTATTCCCCCGGCGTGGCTCCATGAGTTCCATAGCTCTTCCTTATGAGAGAAAAATATCTTTCTGTGCATTCGTATGTTTCTTCCGCAGGTGACGGCCCTAGTGGCCGTCCGCCAACAGCAAAGTTAACAATAAATGCAAAAACCGCAAAGGAAACCGCAGAATTTTCATCTGCGATCTCTTTTGCGGTCATAGTATGAATTGCCTTCAGCAATTGATGCTTCTGCATTTGACTGTCTTTTGGGTTTCTGTCCTACTGGCGGACTTCTCCCTTTTAGTTCTTGAACACGAGCCCTTTGCCGTCGGCATCGATAATGATAGGCTTGTCGCGAAGCACCTGCTCTGCAAGAATCTTCTTGGAGAGGTCATTAAGGACATAGTCCTGAATGGCGCGCTTCACAGGACGAGCACCAAAATCAGGATC
>ERZ773013.1975-NODE-1975-length-11630-cov-16.173823_pt1 | contig 11630 bp, 10 predicted proteins | sample MGYA00511670_ERZ773013 | MGnify/ENA primary metagenome ERZ773013 (study PRJEB29015, sample SAMEA2738120) | human oral metagenome | biome: human oral; feature: human-associated habitat; material: saliva | place: China | collected 2257 ...
GTTCATCTTCGTCGCCGACCTGTACCGCAACAGCCGCATCCGCGCCGAGCAGGGCATCTCCTCGGAGGCCCTGGGGTCGATCAACCTATTCCTCACGGCCCTTGAGGATGCGCTCCTGGCCGCGCAGAACGTGGTCGTGGCCGCCGAGTCGATGGGTCTGGGCACCGTCTACCTCGGCTCGATCCTCGCCGATCCGCGCACCGTCGTGAAGGCGCTGGAGCTGCCGGAGCTGACCTTCCCGATCGTCGGCCTGCTCGTCGGCCACCCGGACCAGGAGCCCGGCCAGAAGCCGCGCATGCCCCGCTCTGTCATGACCGCACAGAACACGTACCCGCGCGTCGAATCCTATTCCGAGACGCTCGCCGACTACGACCGCGAGGTCACCGAGTACTACGACCTGCGCTCGGGGTCGCGCCTCGAGTCCTTCTCGCACCTGGTCGCCACGAACATCGGCGTGGGCGGCGCGCACGTCTCTCCCATCATGGAGGTTCTCCACGAGCAGGGGCTGTGCCTGCGCTGACCCGTTTTCATTGACGAGGCCGTGGTCTCCCCTCGTGGTCACCTGACCGCCCGGGGTGCCACGGCCTCGTCGCATGCGGAGCTTGACACGCGCTTACAATGTATGTATGGCTGAGCTTGGTTTTTCCACCTACGTGTTCATCGAGCGCATCGCCGCGAACGCGGCCGCGCTGCATCCCTTCCCGGAGCACAACGTCGCGCTCGTGCGGGACGCGCTGGCGGACGCGGGCTTCGACATCACGCTGCTCGGTCCGGATGCTCCGGAGGTCGGCGAGGGCGTGTACTTCCAGCCCGAACCTTTCGGAGACGAGGTCATCGGGCTTCTAGCGGACGCCCTCACTCTGCGCGGTATCGGCGCATACGGGTACGCCCTCGTGGATTCGTCGCTGGGAGGCGAGCTGGCCGACATCGCCCTGTTCATGCGCGTGGGCGACGTGTTCCCCCGTCACGGCCGCCACATCCTCATGACACGCATGTATATTCAGCGCACCCCCACGGGGGCGGGCAACAAGGCCGTGACCTGGGCCTTCGGATCCCCCGCCGACTTGGAGGAGGCGAACCGTCTGCTGTCGGAGAAGTTCGACACCGAGCCCGTCACGGACCCGCGCGGGATGGCTGCCATCGAGATCCGCCACCCCGAGTTCGCTGCGGGCACGGCCGAGCCGATGGTCCTCCTCGACGAGATTTTCCAGGTGCTGGGCGCCGCCGGCTTCGAGGGCATCACGATGTGCAACGACCCGGGCGAGCAGACCCAGGGCTGACACGCGCAGCGAAAGTTCCGACTATAATGAGGTCATCAACACCGGTTCCGCCGCAAGGTCCAGGGCCGGTTTTCTTCTACCCACCCTTTCAGCGACGAGATAGTTAGGGGAGTTGCTGACCATCAAGGATCCCGCAAGACGGAACAACCCTCAATGTCACAGTTAACATGCGATCACCCAACTTTTAGTCACCCTCGATGCTAGACTGCTAGTAACAGAACCGGCTCTTACCCTTTCGGGATCCAGAGCCGGTCTTCTTTTTGAGGGAGACTACGATGTCTAAACCTTTTAAAACCATCGACGAACAGATCGAGCTCCTCCGCTACCGCGGCATGACCATTGCGGACGATGAGGTGGCGCGGCACGCCCTAGAAAGGATCGGCTACTACCGACTGTCGGGATACTCATACCCATTCAGAAAACCTGCTCCCGACGACACGACCGAATGGCGATCCAACCAGTTCATGGAAGGAACAACATTCGATCAGGTCCTCAAACTCTACGAGTTTGATACACGATTGCGTTGCGCCGTATTCAACACGTTGACACACATAGAGGTATCGCTCCGGGCACTCATCGGGTATAAAGTCGGAAAGGTCGATCCCCTCCTGCATCTCCACCCAGAAGCTCTTGGTAGCAACGCCTGGAACAATGAAGAACAGAAAGAAAAGAAAAAGCTCCGTTAAACCAGAATTGACATATCGGATAGGCGCGGCATTTGCCATCCCTATCCTCTCAGTCCTCGAATAATTCCTCGTTATAGTCGTCTTCTCTAGGATCGAGAATATCGTCAATGTCGGTTTTGAACTGTTGGTAATGCTGTTCCACCAACAGACGTTGCCTCCTAGCATCGGTAAGAGGCTTTATCAGCCTACGCTGTTCCTCGATACCTGCCGGACACCACACTTGAATAGCTTCGAAATCGACCATTTGAGTCCTTCTCCGGCTGCTGTGGCTCGTAGTGATGACCCCTGAATACGCGGCGATAGTAACGACTGCGGAATAGCACTGCCAGAAAATCCGGCAGTACTTCATCGGCGATCAACACATATATTGGGTATTCCTTCACGACAAGAGCGTTGTTGAATTCATCTCCGACCACGGAGATACATCCCTTCCATAAATCGATAGAAGAGAACACCATGTCCCCTGTCTTTGCTTAATACCAAGCTGACGTGCTGTCCTCGAAGTACCTGCCCAGCCACTCGGGATAATTTCGCCCTTTCCCAGCCTGTCGGGAACGGATATCGCCGGTCTGGGACAGTGTCATCACCTCGAAGTGCAGATCCAGAGTTTGTTCCGGGTATATACGTGTTCCCATCGTTTCATCAGTTCCCGTTCCAGTTTGCTAACCCATCCTGTCGGTACAGATTCCGATTCATTGGGTTTGAAGAGGTGATACTTGGGGTCCAATCGATGACTGGGAAGAGCATTCCAGATATCGCTCATGTTAAAGACAGCGAACTGATCCGAATGCCCGTAATCGCGAGGGGAAGCCAAGATCCTTCTGTATTCACCGAGAATCGTGCCGGTCGGATCGTTCGCCAGACGCGGATCATCAGGGGGTAGCATCATGTCGCACCTGATGATCCAACTATCCGCGCATGGCTTTTCGCGGTCAGTATCCGATCCCGCGTCTCGTCTCTTCATCTGCTCGTCCCATGCATATAATGCCGATCACACTAACATTCGACAGGCTTTGTCAAGTTCTTTGAATTCGGGCATCTCCTTTATGATCGATCGGAATTTTCCCCTCCGGCTGCTCAGCCTACTTCCCAACTGGGTAAGTTTGTGCACCCGCGGTTCCTTGTCACACAGTGCCGCCACAGCGGAGACCATCTTCCTTGTCTTTGACACGATCTCCTGATGTTGTTCGTTCGATGGATCAAATGTGTCCATGAGGACCCAGGGAAGAGAATGTATATGCCTTTCTCCGAATTCGCCTTCCGGCTGGAAGCTCTTGATTGAGTCGTTGATCGCGTCGCTGTTCAACAATCCCATGTAGTAGAGCGCTTCGTCCTCCGTACTCACACCTCTCCAGTAGAGTGTCTGGTCGATTGCGAGTCTTCCTTTTCTGCTGATGTCGTCCACTCTGAACGCCGTGGCTGCTATGTTGGTTCCGCCTGCCCCATACACAACCCTCCAGGAATTGTCATCACTGAGCGTCATGGACAGCTTGCTTCTATTGTCGATGTATTGAATATATCCCTTACGGTAGAATTTGACGTTCGCATCCGTGACGTTTTTCACTGCGTCCGCCAGAAGTCGACATCCGGGTCCGAGCAGGGACAGTTCGCCATCCGTCAGCTCCCTGACCTTTCCGTCGGCTTCCAGGCTCACCGGAAGAAAGGCCTTGGACGGTGTAACCTGAACGAACGGCATCACCATATTCGAAGTGACCGCATCATATATCAATGATTCATCGATGTTGGCGATGCTATTGTTGTTGGCGATGCTTCCGATCCGAAAATCCCTGCATTTCTTCGCGGCCGATACGATCTGCGACAAGGGGGTGCCTGACATTGGAATGGAGGCCAATGTCCATTTTCCATTCGGCTGTCTGTCGGCCTTAAAGAAGACCGCGGTTCGGGGCATTCCGTCGAATCCCTGATTGAAGGTCACGCTTTCGAGTGCCTTTTCGATCGTTTCAGCTTCATGCGCGTAGGCGGTCACTTTCCCGTTTGTGACTAGCTTGAAACTGCATTTCTCTCCCGGCAGGTCGGAGGACCTGATGATCTCCCCGTCCAGTTCGGAAGGCATCTGTTGTGTGTCGTCTGACTTTTTAACGCCAAATAGCACCACTGCTTTATTCCGAAATGTACCCTCCGGTATTTCCCATACCTCCGTAGGGGTCATTGCGACCGGTCTTTTCGCTCGCGCATACCCTTTTCTTCTAAATTCCTCTTCATGTCTGCCATTGAGAATGGAGCGAGGCATTATGCATGCTATACGGCCTTCCTCATCCAGATATCTGTCGACAGCGGAGATGAGAAATATGGTCGCTATTTCAACGTGCAGGAACGCGCTTCCTCCCGGCATCACTCCATATTCCTTGGCGAGCCGAACCAGTGAATCCTTATAGGGGTTCTGCGCGATCCTGCTCAGAGCGAGCCATGGCGGATTTGATACGATCCCGTTGAATAGTCGTCCGGTCAGGGCCGGTTTGAACGTATTGTTCAGGATGAAGGGCCAAATGCCATTACGGTCGCGCGAGCGTAGATCGCCGAGTTTTTCGATGAGTTCGATGAACATATCGACAGCGAGCGAGACATCGGCCTCATTCGGCATCGGACCATGTTGGGCGAAATCCTTCCGCACCAGAATTTCGGCGTGTTCCCTGGCCATTTGTGCGCCCGTCTGCTGTCCCGCAATGACGTCGGCGTCATAGACGAGTTTGTCGAAGGATCGCCTGAATGCGCTGTCGAGTATGAATCCCGGTATCCGAACCTTTTGATCGTACAGTTGGACGACCGTATCACCTTCCCCATTTATGTCCGACGTCACTGGCGTTCTGGTGAAGAGCGAATCCGCGTGGTATATCGGGATATGCAGATCATCCGGCAGCATGTTCATGTATGGCTTCATGACGAGGACCCAATTGACTTTCGCCAACAGGACCGCGACCGGATCTATATCGAAACCGCATACCGATTCAGCCAGTTCGACGGCCTTCTTAGCCGTGACGGGGCCCTCTTTCTTGATCCGTTTGATGATCTGAGCGAGCGCCGAGACTATGAATATTCCGGAGCCGACACACATGTCGACCAGTCGGGGTTCTCTTCCATCGAGCTCGTCCAATATACGCGAGACCATTCGGTCCGCCAACCATGCCGGAGTGGGGGCCTGCCCCAGAAGCAGCCGTTTGTCGGCGTTTGCCAGTTGCGCCACCAAGGGACCGAAGAGATCCTCTGCTCTCACCTGACTAAAGTCATACACCATGAGGTCCTTTTGCATGGACATGGCGTAGACAGTGAGAGCTTCGAGGTTCTCGCCCTCATTGATCCAGCCGAAGTAATCGTATTCCACAAGGTTGTTGATGCCGTTGCTGATAAAATAGCTTCCATCAAGGACAGATGCGATGGTACGTCTGTCCCGTGTCTGTATTCCTCCACTGATGACGTTCGCCGCTATGAGCTTTGCAAGCGTCACAAGGTACAGTTCATGCGTGAAATCCTCTTCGAACCTGTTTGTCGTGCCTCCCACTGTCCCAACGAACCTTGTCCAAAGGTTTTTGACGAGTTTCGCGTACTCGGACCGCTGGGCTGCCGCCTTCGATACCAGCTCCTGCATCCCCCTCCTGTACGTTTCCGTCGTCTTCGTCGTTATTCCAAAATCCTCGACCAGGGCGTCGGGCGTCAGTTTCCGAGACCCGATTCTTCCGTAGTACCGGTTGATGAAATCCTCGAAATGCGTTAACGAATCGTCATTGATGTCGCTCATGTCGACGTAGTCAATCTCGTGAAGTCTGATGTCTTCCCGGCCCCAGACACCTCCATCCGTCACGTCGTGTCTGAGCTCGACTTCGTAGGCGTGCCATCGCACCGTGTCGGACAACACGCCGATGATCTTGTCGGGTGCAACGTCACGGTTAAGCAGCCCGGCGCAGTAATCCTCGACCTGACGATACCCTTCGTCAAATATCGCGGTTTTCGTCAGGTTTTTCTCGTATTCGACTACCGTGCATCCAATCATCACGTCGGCGAATCCGGAATGCGTCTCGTCGTTGATGCGGTATATCTGGTTCTCTTCGGCATGCTGCGCATGGGCGCTTATCCACCAGTGGTCTCCCGGGAACATGATGGGGAGTTTCGTACACAGCGCGTATCGTAGCGGATCCTCCTTGGAGCCTTCTCCTATACGCCTATTCGCCAGCGTGAAGAACTCTCTGGCCTCGGATCGATCGAGAACCGCTCTAAATTCGTCGGTGTCTTTCTGTTGCTCCATTTGTTTCTCCTTTGAATCCTGTCATGCAGTTCGCGCTCCCATCCGATAACGACATGATGAGGGTCTTCGAGACCGAACGCCGAGGCGATCACCATATCTGCCTGTCTGCGAAGCTTGGTCGTCACCACCGGCCCCATCTGACGTAGGACCAGTCCCGTTCGGGACAGTGATTCGAACATGCTCGCGTCCGGTTTCGGCATCATCGCCGCACGTATGGATGTCGCTTCGCATTTCAGAGCCCCTCCGCCGAGTATGTTGCAGCGACGTTCCATCATCAGGGCGAAATACGTCGAGTTGAGCAGCGCCATGGTCGCATCCATGACAGTCTCATCCAGTGTTCTGAGCCATATGGTAGAGAAATTGGCGTCCGCGGCCACGTTCCTTCCCTCGGGCATCCGCCATGCTCTCACCATGCTCGCATTGATGCGGGGAATCACGATATCCGGTCTGTGCCTTGGCTTCATGTCCGGAAGCATGTACCAGTATCTTCCCGCGTCCGGCACCGTGCTGAGCGGTCCGTTGGTCCTAACCGCGGACAATCCCGGTATGTACTTGCTTCTCCCACCGGGGGAGTTGACCCTGTGATTCTCCGCGTATGAGATGTACCTGTCGATTCGCCTTTCGTTTTCCGTGCATGCCGACTCCGGTAGATGAGACCTGATGGCAAGAACCATATGTCTGATGTCCGATGGAGCAATCTCGAACCCATTCGGCAACTCGTTCTGGTAGCGCAGCGTCGGCACCAACGGCAGCGTTTCCTCTGTGACCGGAGGGTTCCCAGTAAGATTCCACAGGTCATTGGACACCATTCCGGAATCAGGATCCCTTGTGAAATAGAAAAAGCCGTTGGCTCCGGTACGCAATCCCTGTCCGACGGAGACCCCCCAATCGTCCAGCACGGCATGTCCTTGTTCCGCGAGAGCGAAGGAGGGGCCCTTCTCTACCAGTGCCTCCTGAGTGCAGGTGATGGCCTCCAACCCGTTCGTTTTGATGTCTGATTCACTTCGACAGATGTCACGGAACGCCTCTGGCCCCGTCTTGGCTTGGAATCGGACGCGGCCCACCAAGCTGGACGATGATGCGGCCTTTCGGTTTAGTCGAATTCTTCTGCCGAGGATCGGTGTTCCCCTCGATTCGGTTTTCTTGCGGGCGACAAGTAGATTCACGCTGATCTGAGCTTCGGTGAACCAGCACCTGCTCTCGTCCTCAACCAGATATTCGACATCGAACTCCGAGCCAAGGAGATCCCGGACCGGTTTCGCGTATTCCCTGGTGGACCAGGAGTTCGGCAGCACCATGGCCAACGTGCCACCTCGTCCGACCAATGCGGCGCAGAGTATCCATGATGGTACGGCGAGATCGGCGGTGCCCGGATACCTCTTCGCCGCGTCAACGTATTCCTGTTTTGCATGGATCGTTTCGAGGGTCTCGATCAGCTGTCGACGCACCGTGGCAGCCGGGTCAATACCGTAGATCTCCGCCAGGTTCTGGTATCTCACATAAGGCGGGTTCGTGATGACCAGATCCCACTCCCCGCCACCGTACATGGATGACGCATCCTTGCCGAACGCATCGGCGTGGATGATCGACGCTTCCGGCAGATTCGCCTTCGCGAGTTCGACCGCATCTCCATCCACGTCGACCCCGTAGAGTGCATCCTGTGAGACGCCGCGCCTGACCAGAGCGCTTAGCATGTCTCCGCTGCCCACCATTGGATCTATTGCCCGGAATCCCGACTGACCAAGGTCGATCAGCGATGCCAGAAGGTCGGATACAAGAGGTCCTGAAAAATATTGGCCGATCGTCTTCTTGCTCATTCACCGTCCCCTCTCTCATCTCGCCCAAGGATGAGGTCCCTATACTCGTCGGCATCGTACTTCACCGTACGCCCCGTCTCCATGCAATGGTTTACGTACTGGGCGTACGCCTTTCTCGGGTCGGTGGATTCTGGGGTCCATATCCTGCCGTCGTCCTGCGCATCATCAGTTTCCGGAGCCTTCTTCCTCAGAAGCATCAGTGAGTCGTTCTTCACTCCCGCCGTGGCGACGACCTGTTTGAAACTGTCCTGTTCCTTGTCCAAGTTCGAGGTCGCGATGACGCGGAGCCCGGCTTCGTGCAGTGCCTTCGCCAGCGCCTTCCAGACATCGGCTTTCGACGAGTGGAACACCAGGGTCATTACTCCATCCTTTTTCAGGACGCGATTCGCCTCCGCCAGCGAGTGTGACAACAGTTCGCCGTATTCCGTCACTCCCTTACCCTGGGAGTGGCTCACGATCGCTTCATCGCCGCGGTCTGTTGTCTTGCCGAGCCATAGTTCGTTGATCTGGTTCACTTCGGCATAGGGTATGAATCCTCCGAATGGAGGATCGGTGAATACATAATCGATGCTTTCGTTGGTCTCCGTCACTGCCGTGCTGCTTGCGTTGTGAACCGTGACCTTCCCGGAGCAGCCGTTCACATAGCCGAACGCTTTGCAGAATGATGGGATCTTACGTTCGAGACCGTTGAACACGTTCTTCTCCACAGGCAGGTTGCTGATATACAGCACTCCGCTTTGCGAGCTGGTCAATACCAGATCCCGTGAATTCCTCTTCGCCACAACCCTGGTCATGAGCGTGGCATGACTGGCGTTATAGCTCAGTATCAGCAGTCTCAGGGCATCGCGCATCCCCGTATCGTAATGCTCAGTCTCATGCCATACGCGGCTCATGGCAAGAAAGTTTCTCTTCGTGTAGAAGTGGTGCAGGTGCGTGATTCCCTGATGGTATCCGGCACGGTGAAGTTCCCCCCACTCTATCCTGGCGTTTGGCGCATACTCCGGATACTGCTCCGATTCGATTTCGGATATCAGAGCGAGATCGTTGCTGTTTACCGGTCTTCTCCACTTACTTTTCCCGGTCACCCCATAGACGAGAACGGGCACCCTTCGCCTTTGAGTAACCTCGCGGCCCACTAAGGGGTCATATGTGGTGCTGCTCATCGGTTCGCAATCAGATATCGAACATGCATGCCCGCACTCCGGGCAGCTGCCTGCCTGCCCGATACGCACGGGATCCCAACGGACCATTCCGTCATAGAACGTGAACTCCGCTCCGCAGTGGGGACAGCGATACACCGACGACCATACGACATGTCTTATCTGCCCCTCGTTCCCGTCCAGATCCTGCGCGCGGTATAGACTCCCCATCTCGTGCTTGACTCGTTCAACGAGTGCGGTAGCCTCTTTCCGAAACTCTCCGGCGTCTGGCGGAGACGTCATGACGCGCGACGCGAGACACCCATAGGTGCTGATGTCATACAGGACCGCGTTGCGCGCGCCCCAGCGAGGTTCCACTCCCAGCTCCCGAGCGATGCGTTTCATCGAATCGGTGGGATGTTCGCACATCAGAGCCGCCAGGCCAGTGGACCCACTCCCTGCAAACGCATCAAGAACGGTGTCCCCGACATTCGTATGGGTCGCGATGTATACGGCTATAGATTCCGGCATGATCTTCGTCGGATATGGGTACGTGTTGTAGAAAACGCCTGATCTGAAAGCGGGAAGTGGCTTCTCATAGATTGCCCTGATACGATCTGGCGGTGTTCCCACTGCTTCTCCTTCCGACATGACGTAACGCGTGTTCTCATGTTGTTTCCGTTAATTGTCGCAATACATGTCGTCCTCCTGCATACATGCCCGCGGACGACGGCAAGCTCTTATCAATTGCTCGACCCCTCTCCTATTCTCATATCGAACGGCAGTCCGTTCTCACGGATGACCGCCTTGAGGAATATGGTTACGGCTCCGGTCATCTTCAATCCCAATGATTCGAGTATTTTCATAGCCTCTTCCTTCAGTTCTGGGTCGAGGCGCATGGTCGTGGTTGGCGTGTTCGCCATGCTCGTCTCATCCCTGTCTGATACATAGATATGTGCAGTGTACTTGCATCCGTCATGCGGCCATGCCCCAGTAGTCCATGTACGGCGGGGACACATGACTCCAGTTGCGCGTTACGCCGGGGCACGGTTGCGCGTCCACCTGACGGATGATGCTATCGTTCCTGTCGTCACGGAACGAGCGCTGCCACAGGAACCACGTCAGATACGATTGCAGGTGCTTCGTGCTCACGCCCTTGAATCCGGCGAGGAAACCATCGAGGTTCGAGTGGAGCGTGTTGATCCGGTTGATGTGATGAGACTTCGCATCAACCTGCTCAAATGTGGCTCCCAGCACTTCCATCACAACGGGATAGGCTGCCGTCGGCCATGACGATCGCGCCATGACCGACACGCCCGGCAAGCGATTCGACGGTACGTCGCTTGGAGATGACGCCGCGGCCGCTCAGCACGGCGAACGCAGTGCCGGAATCGGCTACGCCGGTCATGACGCAGATCTGCTCTTTCGACAATCCTCTTTTGTGCAGGGAGCCGCCGCGCAACCGTCGTTGGTTGTGCGGCGGCCCCTCGCTGAGGGTTTTAGCGGATCGCCTCCATGACGCGCACGCCGTCGAGCACGCTCACGTAGGGCAGGGGGTTCACGCCGGACTCGAGGACGTACTCGGTGAGCTGGTCGCGCACGACCGCTCGCAGCTCCTCGGGGTTCCAGGGCTTGCCGATGTAGTAGTCCAGGCCCGCCTGGTTGACCGCGCGGATCGTGTCGGACTGGTCCGCCTGGCCCGTGACCAGCACCGTGCGGGTCGCACTGAAACGCTCATCCTTCATGAGCTCCACGAGGAAGTCCACGCCCGACTTTCCGGGCAGGCGGTGGTCGGACAGGACGAGGGCCAGCTCGTCCCCGTCTTCGACGATCTCGTCGATGACAGCCCACGCGTCGTCAACATCCTCGGCGACTTCGAGCCGGATCTTGTCCCAGAACTGTTCAAGATCGCGCTCGAGTGCGTCGCGCACATCTGCTTCATCCTCAAGGGACAGGATTGTCAGGGTCATGATTCCTCCTCGTGTGATTGGGCGGGCAGCGAGATCCGCATGATCGTGGATCCCGGGTGAGAGTCGATCGTGAGGGTGCCCCCATGATCGGCAATGATGCTTCGGACGATGGACATGCCCATGCCCAGGCCGAATCGGACGCGCCCCGCCTTGGTGGTGAAGTGGGGCTCCATAATCTTGTCGACAATTCCCGGGTCGATGCCCGGGCCGTTGTCGTGGATGGTGACGCTCACGCCCTCGGGCGTGGGACGCACGGTGATGCGGATGAGGGCCTCGGCCTCGCCGCGGGCGGGCAGCTCGGGTACGCCACCCGAGGCCTCGGCAGCCGCGACCAGGTCGGCGGTCTCGTCCTCGATAGCCTCGGCCGCATTCACGATGAGGTTCGTCCACACCTGCTGCAGCTTCGCCGGGTGCGCGCACACGGGCGGCACGTCCTCGTAGTCGCAGTCGATGCGAATACCCCGCACCCTGTGGGCGGTG
>ERZ773013.1977-NODE-1977-length-11617-cov-54.364989_pt1 | contig 11617 bp, 10 predicted proteins | sample MGYA00511670_ERZ773013 | MGnify/ENA primary metagenome ERZ773013 (study PRJEB29015, sample SAMEA2738120) | human oral metagenome | biome: human oral; feature: human-associated habitat; material: saliva | place: China | collected 2257 ...
GTTGGCATGGGTGATGATAGTGATGATGAGTGTTGAAAGGTTATAGGAGTGACAAAGCCTCTATAGCCAATCTGTAGCTGTTAAGACCAAAGCCTTGGATCGTACCCATGCAGGCAGGGGCAATCATTGAGTGTCGACGGAAGTCCTCACGGTCGTTAACATTACTGATATGCACCTCAATCACTGGCGTTTGTAGAGAGCGAATGCAATCCAAAAGAGCAATACTTGTATGCGTATAAGCCCCTGCATTGAGGATAATACCGTCATACGAGAATCCAGTCTCCTGCAGTTTGTTGATGAGTTCGCCCTCAATATTACTTTGGTAATAGTCGATGGTGCTGTTAGGATAGCTTTCACGCAATTGTGAAAGGAAGGTTTCCATAGACATACTACCGTATATTTCAGGTTCACGTACCCCTAACAGGTTCAAGTTGGGACCATTAATAATGATTACTTTCATATCTCTTTCTTCTCAAATATCGTTTTTTGATGTATCTTTGCATATAAATTGCAGTATGCAAAAATAAGAAATTAAATGGAAACAGACAAGAATTCAAAGGATATTGTCAGCCGTTACCGTCGTTATCTGAAATTAGAGAAAGGCTACTCGGTGAATACGTTGGATGCTTATATGCGTGATGTAGATAAGCTCTTTCGCTATCTTGCTGTGGAACAGGTTGATGTGTTGGATGTGAAGTTAGAAGATTTAGAACACTTTGCAGCCTTTATCTCCGACCTTGGCATTGGTCCTCGCTCTTTGGCACGCATTCTCAGTGGGGTGCGCCAGTTCTATCGTTTCCTCGTTATTGATGGTTATTTAGAAGTTGATCCGACCGAGTTGTTAGAGTCGCCAAAGCAACCTGACCACTTACCAGAGGTTCTTTCCACAGCTGAAGTAGACCTCTTAGAGCAGGCAATAGACCTTTCAAAGTGGGAAGGACACCGCAACCGTGCTATTATTGAGGTCTTGTTCTCTTGTGGACTGCGTGTGTCAGAACTTACAAACCTAAAACTTTCTAATCTATATATCGAAGAACAGTATATCCGAGTGATGGGTAAAGGTTCGAAGGAACGCTTGGTTCCAATCTCACCACGTGCCTTAGACGAGCTAAACTATTGGTTTGCCGACCGTAATGTGATGAAAATCAAACCCGGAGAGGAGGATTATGTCTTTCTAAATCGTCGTGGACAGCACCTTACGCGTACGATGATTCTTATCATGATTAAGCGATATGCGGTTGAAGCTGGTATCAAGAAAACAATTTCTCCACATACCCTTCGCCACTCCTTTGCCACCTCCTTGCTCGAAGGTGGTGCCGACTTGCGTGCTATTCAGGCAATGTTAGGACATGAAAGTATCGGAACAACAGAGATTTATACGCATATTGATACCTCAACACTACGACAGGAAATTCTTGAACATCACCCCCGTAATATCCAGTATAACGAGCGTCAGCAGATGGATTTATTGACAGAATAATCTTTATTGATACTTTGTTAAGATATAAAAAATAAAAAAATCGGATTGCGTAACGGATTTTTATGTATCTTTGCGCCATAAAACTAATATTAAAATTACAAACAACGTTTAAGATGAAAATCAAACATTTATTCTTAATCGTCTTACTTTTTGTCACTGGTATGGTCTCTGCACAGCAGATGGGACCTATCCCTGTGAATAAGAACGTAAGACAAGGTAAGCTCAGCAATGGCTTAACTTACTACATCCTTCACAATGAATGGCCAGAGCATGTAGCCAATTTTTACATTGCACAGCGTGTTGGTTCTATTCAAGAGAACGACAACCAGCGTGGTTTGGCTCACTTCCTTGAGCACATGGCATTCAATGGTTCAGAGCATTTCCCTGACTCAACGCTCCTCGAATTCACCCGTTCACTTGGTGTTGAGTTCGGTAGTAACTTGAATGCTTACACCAGTATCGACCAGACGGTCTATCGTATCTGCGACGTGCCTACAACTCGTCAGACAGCACTCGACTCTTGTCTGTTGATTCTTAAGGACTGGTCAAACGGCCTAACACTTGCTGACAAGGAGATTGACAAGGAACGTGGCGTTATTCATCAGGAGTGGCAGCTGCGCCGTACACCGGTGATGCGAATCTATGATGACGTTTTGCCTAAGTTCTATCCTAACTCAAAGTATGGTCATCGTATGCCAATCGGTTTGATGAGCATTGTTGACAAGTTCCCTTATCAGGACCTCCGCGACTACTATAAGAAGTGGTATCGTCCAGACAACCAGTGTATCATCGTCGTTGGCGATATCGATGTAGACCACACAGAGAATGAGATTAAGAAGCTTTGGGCTAACGCTACTGTTCCAGCTAATGCTGCACAGGTAGTTGAAGAGGCTGTGCCAGACACCAAGGACGCTATCTACGTGTTTGGTAAGGATAAGGAGATGCCTTACAGTCAGGTTGGTTTCAGTATGAAGCATGACGCCTTCCCTGATGCACAGAAGGGCGATATGTACTACTATGTAGACTCTTATGCAAAGAACATCATCACCATGATGCTCAATCAGCGACTCTCTGAGTTGGCACAGAAGGCTGACTGTCCTTTCACAGGTGCTTATTCTTATGATGATGATTACATGCTTTCAAAGCCAAAGGCTGCCTTTAATATGGCTGCAGATGCTAAGGAAGGTAAGGACCTCGAAGCACTTGCTGCTATCTATCGTGAGGCACAGCGCGTTCGTCTTTATGGCTTTACAGCAGGCGAATACGACCGTATGAAGGCTGAATACCTCTCTCAAATTGAGTCAGCTTACGTCAACCGCAATAAGGTAAAGAACGCTCAGTATGGCGATGAGCTCCGTGATCACTATCTTGCTAACGAACCAATCCCAAGCAAGGAGGACAATTATCAGATTATGAAGCAGTTGGTTGAGATGCCTGCATTGAACGTTGACGTTATCAATAAGTATGCACAGGAACTCATCACGGATAAGGATAGTAACTTCGTAGCTTATATCTTTGCACAGGAGAAGGCTGGTGCTACTTACCCAACAGAGGCTCAGATGGCACAGACAATCAATTCTGTACGTGCTGAGAAGATTGAACCATATGTTGACAATGTAAAGCAGGAGCCACTGCTCGATGAGAAGAAACTTCCTAAGGCAGGCAAGATTGTTGGCGAGAAGGAGAATAAAGTACTTGGTTATAAGGAGTTGACACTGAGCAATGGCGCACGTGTTATTCTGAAGAAGACCGACTTCAAGGACAATGAAATTCAGTTCCAAGCTTCAGCTAAGGGCGGTAAGGGACTCTATGGTAAGGCTGATTTCAGCAACTTACAGCTCTTTGATGCAGTCCTCGGTTACAGCGGTTTGGGTAATTTCTCACGTCAGGAATTGCAGAAGGCACTCTCTGGTAAGCAGGCTTCTATGGGCTGCAGCATGTCAAGCTACTATCAGTCGTTAGCTGGTTCATGTGTTCCAAAGGACATCGAGACTATGATGCAGTTGCTTTACCTCAACTTTACCAATATTGCAAAGGATGAGGCTTCATACAAAGCAATGATGGCACAGATGGAGTTAGCACTGAAAAACAAAGACCTCTCACCTGAGAGCGTGTTCGGTGATTCGATCAGCAACACTATCTATGGTCATGAAGCGCGCTTTGCCCCAACGACGTTGAACACCTTGAAGAACGTTAATTACGACCGTATCTTACAGATTTGGAAGGAGCGTTTTGCTAATCCTGGTCAGTTTGTTTATTATTTTGTAGGTAACTTTGATGAGGCTACACTCCGCCCATTGATTGAGAAGTACATTGCATGTCTGCCTAAGGGCAAGGCTGAGAACTGGAAGGAAGTTCCAAGTTATGTGAATGGTAAGGTAGAAAATAAGTTCACTCGTAAGTCTGAGACACCAAAGGCAATTGCTTTTGAGTTCTGGCATGCGCCAATGGCTTATACCCTTGAGGGCGATGTTCTTACTGATGCTGCAGCTCAGGTTCTCTCTATGGTTTACCTGAAGAGTATTCGTGAAGACGGCAGTGCAGCTTATTCTGTAGGCGCAGGTGGTAAGTTACGTCGTCTTGGTAATAAGGCTGTGGCTATCGTTCAGAGCTACTGTCCAATGGACCCAGAGAAGGCTGATCTTGCTGTTAAACTCCTTGCTGAGGGCATGAAGGACAACACTGTCAAGATGGATGCCGACAAGGTTCAGAAAGTTAAGGACTTGATGCTGAAGAATGCAGACCTTGCAGCTAAGAACAACGGCTATTGGATGGGTATTCTCGATGATTATATCTGGTCAGGCGTAGACTTCCATACCAACTATAAGAAGACGGTTGAGGCTATCACTCCAGCTAAGCTTGCTACTCACTTGAAGCAGATTGTGGCAGCAGGTAACCATGCTGAGGTTGTTATGACACCAGCGAAATAATACGTATTCTGTGTAAGAAAAAGGACTCTTATGGGTCCTTTTTCATTCAATAGACTATCAACTGCGAATTATTTTCATGAAAATAAATATTTATTGTCGTGAAAATAAATCTTTCTCTTCATGTAAATAAATCTTTTTCTTCATGAAAAGAATTTGTAGGAGATAGCTTTTTATCATTTAAAAGAAAGAGAGTCCATTTGTCATTTCTGGCAAATGGACTCTCTTTATTTGGTAGATAAAATGCTTGTAAAACCTGTCGATTTTACGATGTCTACTTTTTATGCATACGGAACTATCATATTCCTTTGTATTCATATACTTCATTAGCATAGATAGAGAGTCATCACTCTTTATTGTCGGCAATCATATACGAACAGTATTTATTGAGTAAATCATTCAATAACAAATCACCTTTCTGATAACGGTCAGCGTCGAGTTTTGTAACTCTTTCGCATATAGGCTTCTTAGTCTTAAATAAAGCATGAAGACATGGTACGCCATTTTCCTCTGTTATGTTCACGTCCGTGAAGAATTGAGTTAAATCTTCTTTGTCATAAACGATGGAATAGCTTGGTCGTTTTGCGCCAGGTATACTTTCTACAAGGATATTCTTGTCAACCAGATCTTGGATGTCACGAATGGCAGTGTCCTTCGAACATTTTGCTAACGTTGCCCATGTCTTTGATGTTATCTTTGCCTCATAGCCGTCAAGAAATAGATTGAGCATTTGTGTTTGTCGTTCTGTCATAGGCACAGCCGATGCTTTCTGCCAGAAGAAGCTCTTGTTTAAGATTGTTGTGACGGTGGCACCAGCTTCGTCAAGTGCATCCACCAATTTCTGCATATACCACACTAACCACTCTGTAACGTCGCCATCTCCGCGTTGCATTCGTTCGAGAATGTCGTAGTAGTGCTTCTTATCCTTGTTTATCTGTGATGAAATATTGTAGAAACGGAACCTACTTTTCTCGCCACGTGCTAAGAGCATATCTGAAAGAATACGTGCTAATCGTCCGTTTCCATCCTCAAATGGATGAATGCTTACAAACCAGAAATGAGCAATGGCGGAACGTATGACACTACTTACAGGTTCTTCTTTATTAAACCATTTGAGGAACTTTTGCATTTCTTCTTCAATACGGTCTGGAGAAGGAGCAATATAGTGAATTTTCTCACGTCCAAACATTCCACTGACTATATGCTCCTCGTTCGTTCGATACTGTCCAATCTCTATCTGGCTACCTTCACTGTAGCCAGAAGGGAAGAATGCAGCTTGCCAAGCATATAATCTTTCTTTTGTGAGAATCATATCATAATGCTGTACAGCTTCGAGCATTACGTTGACAACAGAGTCAACATAGTGAGATGGTGCAGTGTGTTTTACGTTCTCAATCCCAAGTTTTCTTGCTATGGAAGAACGGACCTGATCCACGTTGAGGCGGATGCCTTCAACTTCTGAAGAATACACTATATCATAAGTAAGGTTCTCTGCCATAGCATGTATTTTGCTGTCAAAGCCCAGTGAAGCCAATCTCCCGTAAAGCAAACCCTGTTTACGGAATACCTCTTCTTGGAGTAGTTCCACCTTTGAAGTGTCCCAACGGAAGTCAGTCCAATTGTCTCTTTCGTGTATATACATCATCCTTTTATATCTTTTGTGCGATAATTTTTGTCTTATATCGTCGCAAATTATGCGACAAAAATACTTAAATAATGCCGAAATTCCAAATAATTTCTCAAATAACGCATATTTTGCAACGTTCTTGGAGAAGAAATGTAGGATAGATATATCCTCATCATCCATCATTTAACACCTAATATCTACTGCTGATTATCACCCAATATTCACCCCCATCACCCACCGTTTACTAATCATCAACACCCATCATTCATCACCCACCACCCACTATCTATCACCCAATAATGTATAAATCTTACTTATTTATTTTGTTATCCCGCTAAGTTGCAGTAACTTTGTATTCTTAAACAGAGAGTTAATAGTAAATACAAACATAAAAAGTAGATAAATATATGGCATATTTGTTTTCATCGGAATCAGTATCTGAGGGACACCCAGATAAGGTTGCTGATCAGATAAGCGACGCATTGCTCGACCAGTTCTTGGCATATGATGAGGATGCACGTTGCGCTATAGAAACCTTTAATACTACAGGTCAGGTAGTGATTATGGGTGAGGTAAGGTCTAAGGAATACGTTGATCTCCAGACAATTGCTCGTAGGACAATTAACAAAATCGGTTATACAAAGGCTGAGTATCAGTTTGATGGCAATAGCTGCGGTGTTCTTTCTGCTATTCATGAGCAGAGTGATGATATCAATCGTGGTGTTGACAATGGTGATGCTGAGAACCAGGGAGCTGGTGATCAGGGTATGATGTTTGGTTATGCATGTAACGAGACAGACAATTATATGCCTGTGACACTCGACTTGGCACACCTCCTTATGACCACATTGGCTGACATCCGCAAGGAAGGTAAGCAGATGACTTATCTCCGTCCAGACTCTAAGAGTCAGGTGACAGTAGAGTATAGCGATGACAATATCCCACAGCGAATTGACACTATCGTTGTTTCAACACAGCACGACGACTTTATCAAGCCTGCTGACGACTCACGTGAGGCACAGTTGAAGGCTGATAAAGAGATGGTAGAGCAGATTCATAAGGATGTACTTGAAATCCTTATGCCACGTGTAAAGGCACAGATAACATCGGAGAAAGTACTTGCCTTGTTCAACGACAATATCAAGTATCTTGTCAATCCAACGGGTAAGTTTGTGATTGGTGGTCCTCATGGTGATACAGGTTTGACTGGTCGTAAGATTATTGTTGATACTTACGGTGGTAAAGGCGGTCATGGTGGTGGTGCCTTCTCTGGTAAGGATTCAAGTAAGGTAGATCGTTCTGCAGCCTATGCTACACGCTATATTGCAAAGAATATGGTGGCAGCTGGTGTGAGTGATGAGATTCTCGTACAGTTGGCTTATGCTATTGGTGTTGCCGAGCCTGTTAGTGTTTATGTGAATACCTACGGTCGTTCACATGTGAAGGCTACTGATGGCGAGATTGCAGAGATGGTGAAGAAATTGTTTGATCTTCGTCCAAAGGCTATTGAGAAGACACTGAAACTTCGTCAGCCAATGTATTTAGAGACAGCTGCTTATGGTCATATGGGGCGTCAGAATGAGGTTGTTAAGAAGACCTTCGAAAGCCGTTATCATGAGAAAAAGACAGTTGATGTTGAACTTTTCACTTGGGAAAAGCTTGATCGAGTAGAGGATATTAAAAAGACATTCGGACTCTAATAGATAATGCCGACAACTGATTCCATTGTTCGCCCTTCTCTATTGCTAAAGTCAACATTGGCAGCAGGGAAGAAGGCGAATGTCGATTCTGAGGGTAAGGCGGGTCAGAAAACTGACTCGTCTATCTTGTTGCGCCCTAAAAAACAGAAGAAGTTTCAGCTGACGGACTTCAAATTTGCAGAAGAAGGCTACTTTAAAGGGAATAAGTTTTTCAAGTTAGAACGAGGAAACAATCATGCTGATGGAGTTTCGGGCGTTCTTGCTCCTTATGCTGTAAGCAATGATAATGTTATTGCAGCAATGCTCTTAGGTTGTTTTGTGATGGCGATGGTGGCGTTTTCTCTATCGAGAAATTTCATAGAACGACAGATAAAGAGTTTCTTTCGTGTAAGTCGTAGTAAGGAGTTGGCTATTGAAACGAATGAAGAGATGCGCTTTCAGACTATTTTGATAGCACAAACCTCTTTGTTAGGAAGTATTCTCTATTATTTCTTTGCGCGAGATTTAGGGGGCGGTAGGCTTTCGAATGATACACAACTTGGAGCGATAGGATGCTTTTTTGGTGTGTTTGTCGCTTATTTCCTATTCAAGTATCTGGTCTATGGATTCGTAAACTGGGTGTTCTTTGATAAGAAAAAAAATGAACAATGGGCGAAAGCTTTGCTGTTCCTTTCTTCAGCCGAGGGAATACTTTTATTCCCTGATGTCATGCTCCTGTCATACTTTGGCTTATCCATTCAGCATGCCGTTATATACGCTTTATCCGTTATTATAATTATCAAATTATTGTCATTTTATAAGGCTTATCTCATCTTTTTCAAGCATAACGGCCTGTTTCTGCAGAGTTTTTTGTACTTTTGTGCACTCGAATTAATGCCCCTTGGCGCCCTGTGGGGCGTAATGGCCACGATGGATAGATATTTAAAACAAAATTTTTAGGATAAGGCATGATTAAGAAAATACTGATTTCCCAACCCAAACCTTCCAATGAGAAATCACCTTACTTCGATATTGAAAAAGAATTTGGCGTGCAATTTATATTCCGCCCCTTCTTTAAAGTTGAAGCTTTAACCGCAAAAGAATTCCGTCAGCAGAAAGTAAGTATACTCTCACACACTGCGGTCGTGTTTACTTCACGTCATGCTATTGATTACTTTTTTAAATTAGCCAAGGAACTTCGCCTCACCATTCCCGAGGATATGAAATATTTTTGCGTTACCGAAACCATTTCATTATACATCCAGAAATACGTACAATACCGCAAACGCAAGGTATTTTTCGGTAACACAGGACGCATTGACGACCTTATTCCCGTCATGCTCAAGCATAAAAGCGAGAAATATCTCATTCCCCAAAGCAGCGTACACACCGATGAAATAAAAGATAAACTCGATGCAAAACAGCTTCATCATACCGAGTGTGTGATGTATCGTACATTGAATAACGAGTTTACCGAAGACGAAATTAAGCATTTCGACTACGATATGCTTATCTTTTCCACCCCCACTGGTGTACAGTATCTCAACAAAGCTTTTCCTGAATTTAAGCAAGGTGACATAAAAATTGCCTGCTTCGGACCTGCTACTGCCAAGGCTGTTGAGGAAGCAGGACTGCGCCTCGACTTCATGGCCGGCACAAAAGAATACCCTTCTATGGTTGCAGCGCTTTCTGATTTCCTGAAGAAATCGAAAGCATAAGCTGATATGAACAATGGTAATCACACCCTTTGTAAAGCCGAACGCCTGCACAGTCGCAAACTTATTGAAAGGCTTTTCGGCGGTGGACAAAGCCGTTCTATGTCGGCTTTCCCACTCAGGGTAGTTTACATGCCTCCTCCATCATTCGCCGGAGACAACCAGTTAACACCAACGGCACAAATGCTTGTCAGCGTGCCGAAACGATATTTTAAGCGTGCTGTAAAGCGCAACAGGGTTAAACGTCAGGTTCGTGAGGCTTATCGCCGGCATAAATCAATACTTGAAGGCCAGCCCGTTATCATGGCTTTTATATGGCTCGACGACAAACTTTACCCCTCATCACTTATTGAAGAACGCGTTGTAAACCTGATGATGCGCATTAAGGAAAAGACAGACGCAAGCCAAAGTCAATGAAAAACCACCGGCATTACTTCTCCGTTATCCGTCGTGCAGCGACCTGGTTTCTGATACTTCCAATTGTTTTTTATCAGAAAGCCATCAGTCCTTTCACCCCTTCATCGTGCCGTTTTATCCCCACCTGCTCCGAATATGCCCGGCAGGCCGTCATTATTCATGGACCAATAAAAGGTTTTCTGCTCGCCGCATGGCGCATTTTGCGTTGTAACCCCTGGGGAGGGAGCGGCGTAGACCCCGTTCCACGTCACTTCCATTTTCCCAAATGGCGGGCCGGCATTTAAACTAAGGCGATACAATAATGATTTCATTTCGGCGCAGCATCGCTGCCTACAATCATACATTACACAGAAATTACACGATTATTTAAAAATATTCACCCAATATGAAAAACTTTGTTGAAGAACTAAAATGGCGTGGCATGCTTGCCCAGATGATGCCGGGTACTGAAGAATACTTGCAAAAGAACCTTACATCGGCCTATCTCGGCACCGACCCTACGGCCGATTCGCTCCACATCGGCCACCTTTGCGGCATCATGATGTTGCGTCATCTGCAGCAGTGCGGCCACAAACCCTTCCTGCTTATCGGCGGAGCCACGGGTATGATTGGCGACCCTTCGGGCAAGAGTCAGGAACGAAACCTGCTCGACACCGAAACGCTTTACCACAATCAGGAGGCTATTAAGAAGCAGGTTTCAAAGTTTCTCGACTTCGACAGCACCGAACCGAACAAGGCAGAACTGGTTAACAACTACGACTGGATGAAAGATTTTACCTTCCTCGACTTCGCACGCGAGGTAGGAAAACACATTACTGTCAACTACATGATGGCCAAGGACAGCGTACAGAAGCGTCTTAACGGCGAGGCTCGCGACGGTCTTTCGTTCACCGAATTTACCTATCAGCTGCTCCAGGGTTACGATTTTCTGTACCAATATCAGCATTATGGCGTACGCCTTCAGCTTGGCGGAAACGACCAGTGGGGCAATATGACCACAGGTACCGAGCTTATACGTCGTACACTTGGCAATGATGCCGAGGCCTATTGCCTCACTTGTCCGCTCATCACTAAGGCTGATGGTAAGAAGTTTGGCAAAACTGAAAGCGGCAATATATGGCTCGATCGCAACCGTACAACACCGTATGCCTTCTACCAGTTCTGGCTAAACGTATCAGATGATGACGCTGAAAAGTATATCAAAATATTTACAGACCTCGACCGAAACACCGTAGAAGCACTTGCTGCTGAGCATAAACAAGACCCGGGAAGGCGCATTTTGCAGCGTCGTCTGGCCGAAGAAGTTACCACCATGGTTCACTCAAAGGCCGACCTCGACATGGCTATCGCAGCCAGCAACATACTGTTTGGCAAAGCCACGAAAGACCAGTTGGCACAGCTTGACGAAGCTACATTGAACGATGTATTTAAGGATGTACCCCACTTCACGCTCGACAAGTCGCTGCTTGGCGGCACAGCCATCGACCTGTTCTGCCAGGAAGGCTGGGACATTTTCCCGTCAAAGGGCGAAATGCGCAAACTGGTTAAAGGTGGTGGTGTAAGTATGAACAAGGAAAAACTAACGGCTTTTGACCGCGTTGTAACGGCCGACGACCTTATCGACGGTAAATATCTGCTGATGCAGAAAGGCAAGAAAAACTACTTCCTCATTACCGTGAAGTAATTACACCGATATAAAAAACTATACCAACCGTGCCGAAAGGCCATACATTAAAGGGCTATACCTCAACAAATTATGTTGTAGGGTATAG
>ERZ773013.1980-NODE-1980-length-11609-cov-3.952830_pt1 | contig 11609 bp, 10 predicted proteins | sample MGYA00511670_ERZ773013 | MGnify/ENA primary metagenome ERZ773013 (study PRJEB29015, sample SAMEA2738120) | human oral metagenome | biome: human oral; feature: human-associated habitat; material: saliva | place: China | collected 2257 ...
TCGTAGCCTTCCGGAGTGTGCCACGCCTGCATTCGGCGGGCCATCCTGTTGCACTCAGAATGCTAATCCTCCCCTCGCCGGGGCCGGTCTCGTAGCGCCTCCCGCGGTTGCCCCGCGGCTCGGCGGCCCTGCGCTTCGGCGGCACGAGGTCCCTGTGCGCCGCGGCGTAGGTTTTCACCGTCGTGAGGCCGCCCTCGTAGCCCTGCGAGCGGATTCTCTCGAATGTCACCTGCGAGTTGGCGACGCCCCTCCGGAGTAGGTCGTCCACGACCCCGGCGAAGCCGGAGACCACCGTGCTGGCGGCCCGCATGCCCGTCCTGCCGTGGGGGAGCACCTCGAAGCCGTGCCTCCTGGGCGTCCTCGCCCCCTGGCGCGAGATCCCGGTCCTGCGGCAGAACTCCGCCAGGCTGCAGGTCTGCGGGTCGAAGTCGCCCCCGGCCTCGGTGGCCATCGCCTCAAGGGCCTCGTCTATGATCTCCTGGAGGCCATCGCTCCTGTCAGTCATCGCATCTTTCCCCCCATCGCCGGCGCGTCGACAACACCAGCATAGGAGAGGGCGGGGACGGGGGCGATGGTTGCTTTTCACTGACTGGGATTGGTTGTTTTGCTTCGACTATTCGTGGTTGGAATCACCCGGCGCTAACAGTATGCCCAGAGCACCGCTACCGTCTCGGCCATCAATGCCCACATGCACGATATCAGGCACAAGGTCATGGCAACGCTCCAGGGAGAGGGCGTGGGCGTGACACAGGCAGCAGCGCAGGAGCTTGTGCATGACATCAGCATCTACGATGCTCAGGCCCATATGGGCAGTGCGGCGCTTGATTGCGTGCTGACAGAGAAGAGCTTCATCTGCCAGAAGGAAGGCATAGCACTCACGTGCATGGCAGACGGCAGCATGCTCCGCTTTGTGGCAGACGAGGATGTATATGCCCTCTTCTCCCTCCTGATCGATGCCGGATGCGCTGCTGCATCGACGTTTCCTGCCAAAGACGCCAAGGCCCTGAGCCTTACCACCAGACGGCAGGGCTCCCTTGCTGCGATACATCTCATGGGCAAGCTGCACGCCTGAGGCTGATATGGCGCTCCAGGAGGCAGCAGAGCAGCTCTCGACGCTGATCAAACGGTATGGCGGAACAGCGACGGCTGCAGCAGAGGGTAGCAGCTTCTCTATCGACATCCTGCTTCCCCTGGAGCAATCTTGACCCCACCTTCCTATATGTGCTACTTCTGTCAAACGGAAGTATAGGAGCCGCCCTTGGAGTTCCGCGACGCTGACATACAGGATTTCTGGGAGGGAACAAACCTCATGCCCCGAAGGGTTCCCTCTGACGTACGCAGGGCATTGGTGTGCAAGCTGCAGCTTCTGGATGCCGCTCACGCCTTGGATGATCTGAAGGTCCCTCCAGGGAATCGACTCGAGGCGCCCACGGGAGACAGGAGAGGTCAATACAGCATCAGGGTAGATCGTCAGTGGCGTCTACGCTTCAAGTGGAGCGATGGCGAAGCGAAGGGGGGTCGAGTTTGTTGACTGCCATGCGTGACCCTATGAGCACCCCAGGCGAGATTCTCAAGGAAGAATTCCTGGGGCCGCTTGGTATTAGCCAGTATCGGCTTGCAAAGGCTATCGGCAAATCGGAATCGGCAGTCTCGGAAATCGTGAACGGGAAGCGGGCCATCACGGTCGAGATGGCATGGCTGCTTGCTGAAGCGCTGGGCACGACGCCCGAGTTCTGGATGAAGCTCCAGACCACCTATGATCTCGAGACTTTTGATTCCTCGGCTCTCCCCGAAGTAGCCGCACTGGCTGTATAGGAAGATGCATTGATCGAAACTGCTGGAGAGCAGGTCTGAAACCTTAGCTTCCCCAGGGAGCTAATGGGCCAGCCGTTACTTTAGAAGGGCAGATTGTCAAGCTGGGTGCGACATCTCCCCGTAGGCCTCGTCGGCCGTCCTGCATCCCAAGGCCTTCCCGGTCTGTCGTTGGTCAGGCCTGCCGCATGCCGGACCCCCGTCCGTGGCCCTGTCAAAGTCCGTCCCCTTGGGGAAGAACCCCCGCAGGAGCCCGTTCGTGTTTTCCATCGTCGGCTTCTGCTAGGGAGGGCGCGGATCGAATCTATCCTGTTGCACTCAGAGTGCCAATCCGGCTCCATAAAAAACGATGAGGTTTGGCTGGACATGCTGAGGCTTGGGAACAGTCTCTCTCATATCCACGGGGCTCGCAGAGGATTCGGCTCGCGAGGCTCTGGACGGATTCGTTTCCGCCCTTGCGACTTTCGAGCGGGATGCGTGCGAGGTGGTGGGAAACCTTCCCAGGTAGGTGCCGTGCGGCCTCGATTCCGCGCGTCTAGGACCTTTCCACTACATGGAGAATGGGCCCGAGGCCAAACGGCCTCGGGCCCGTACGCGCAAGGCATGCGTTGCCGAGAAGTGCCGCGCTACTCTGCGGCCAGCGTCTCGGTGATGCTTGCTGCGGCGGTCTTGCCTGCACCCATGGCCAGGATGACCGTTGCGGCACCGGTGACGATGTCGCCGCCAGCCCAGATGCGGGGGTTGGAGGTGCGGCCGTTCTCGTCAGTCACAATGTAGCCCCACTTGTTGAGGTCCATGCCACCGATCTTCTTGGCGAAGGGGTTGGCGTTGGTGCCAATGGCGGAGATGGCTACGTCGCAGGGAATCTCCTCGATGGCATCATCAATGGGTACCGGGCGACGACGGCCGGAGGCGTCAGGCTCGCCAAGCTCCATCTTCTGGACCTTCACGGCACACACGCTGCCGTCCTCGCCGGCGATGAACTCAAGCGGCGAGACGAGTGGCATGACCTCGACTCCCTCGGCCTTGGCGTGGTGAAGCTCGGCGCGACGGGCGGGCATCTCGGCCTCGGTGCGGCGGTATGCGATGATGGCGCGCTCGGCACCCAGGCGCTTGGCCGTACGCACGGCGTCCATGGCGACGTTGCCGCCACCAAAGACCACGACCTGCTTGGCGTGCTTGGTGGGGGTGTCGTACTTGGGGAACTCGTTCGCCTTCATGAGGTTCACGCGGGTGAGGTATTCGTTGGCGAAGAAGACGTTGGGCAGGTTCTCGCCCGGGATGTTGAGGAACTTGGGCAGGCCGGCACCGGTTGCCACGTAGATGGCATCAAAGCCCTTCTCGCCCAGCAGCTCCTCGGCGTTGGCGAGGTTGCCCATGACGGAATTGAACTCGAACTTGACACCCAGCTCCTTGAGGCCGTCGATCTCGCGCTTGACGACGGCCTTGGGCAGACGGAACTCGGGGATGCCGTAGACGAGCACGCCGCCACCGGTGAAGAACGCCTCAAAGACGGTGACGTCAAAGCCGTTGCGGGCAAGCTCGCCGGCGCAGGTGATGCCGGAGGGACCGGAGCCGATGACGGCAACCTTCTTGCCGTTGGCGGGCTTCACCTGCGGCTTGCTGGCAAGCTCGGGCTGGTCGCCCAGGAAGCGCTCGAGCTGGCCGATGGCCACGGGATCGGACTTCTTGCCGCGGATGCAGCGTCCCTCGCACTGGTTCTCCTGCGGGCACACGCGGCCGCAGATTGCGGGGAGCATCGAGTCCTCGTGGATGATGTCGAGAGCGGTGCCAAAGTCCTGATCGCGAATCTTCTCGATGAACTTCGGGATCTTGATGTTGACCGGGCAGCCCTCGACGCAGAGAGGTTTCTTGCAGTCCATGCAACGCTCGGCCTCGGCCAGCGCCATCTCCTTGGTGAAGCCCTTGTCGACGGGACGGAAGTCGTGGGCACGCTCCTCCGCCGGCTCCTCGTTGTCAGGGGTGCGTGGGGACTTCATATCGGGAACAAAGCGACCGTTTACCTGTGGCATGCGCAGTTCGCCTCCTCATAGGCCTTGAGGGCCTGGCCCTCCTCGGTACGGTATGCAGCCTGGCGCGCGCGGAGGTCGTTCCAGTCGACCTTGGTGGCGTCGAAGTCGGGACCGTCGACGCAGGCGAACTTGGTCTTGCCGTCAATCTCGACACGGCAGCAGCCGCACATGCCCGTGCCGTCAACCATGATGGGGTTGAGCGACGCGGTGATGGGGGTGTTGTACTTCTCGGCCGTGAGGGTGGAGAACTTCATCATGGGGACGGGGCCAACGCAGAAGACCTCATCGACGGCCTTGGCCTGGAGCAGACGCTCGAGCGGGGCGGTTACCACGCCCTTCTCGCCGTAGGAGCCGTCGTCGGTGGTGATATGGATGTGGTCCTCGGGCAGAAGCTCGCGGAACTGATCCTCGAGAAGGAGCAGGTCCTTCGTGCGGGCGCCCATGATGGCGTGGACCTCGTGGCCGGTCTTCACCAGCGTGCGAGCGACGGGGTACGCGATGGCAAGGCCAACGCCGCCGCCGATGACGCAGGTGGTTCCGGGGGCCATGACCGTGGGCTGCCCCAGTGGGCCGGTGACGTCGAGAATTGCGTCGCCGGGCTCGTACGTTGAGAGCATCTTCGTGGTTTTGCCGACTACCATGAAGATGAACTCGACCCAGCCCTCTTCGGGGTTCCAGTCCGCGAAGGTGAACGGCACGCGCTCACCGGTCTCGTTGGCGCGAACCATGAGGAACTGGCCAGCGTGTGCGTGCTTGGCCATCTCCGGCGCCTCGATGCGGAACTCGAACACCTTCTCCGAGAACTGCGTCTTTTCGAGGATCTTATACATGAAGCCCGACTCCTCTCCTAAAGCCGCTTCAGACCTGGCCCTGGGCGGAGATGCCCATGAGCCTACCAAGTACATTAGTTTAATTGTTGGCCAAGGGAGAAATAGCCCTCAACAGCGCCTACATGTTTCTTCGCAACGGGTTTTGTGGTGAGCGGTTGGGGGGATATCCCTAGCGCAGGGCGTCTGCGGGCACACCCTCGTCGATGACCTTCTCGCAGAGAGACGCCGCGTCTTGCGCCAGTATCTGGAACTCGTCCAGGAAGCCGCCCTTGAGCTTGCGCAGGACGTAGTCTGCCACCTGTATCTTTCCGGGCGGGCGACCTATCCCGCAGCGAATGCGCGAGAAGTCCCTCGTGCCAAGCTTGTTGGCAATGGAGCGCAGGCCGTTGTGCGCGTTGAGGCCGCCGCCCCACTTGACGCGCACCTCTCCCGCAGGAAGGTCAACCTCGTCATGCACCACCAGGATCTCGGCGGGGGAGACGTGCTCCTGCCGCATGAGCTTGGAGAGCGGGCCGCCGCTCGTGTTCATGAAGTCCTGCGGCTTGGCGAGTATAACCTCGCGTCCGCCGATGAGGGCGCGGGCAACCATGCAGCCGGCCTCACTCTTCCAGTAGCGTGTCCCGGCCCGATCGGCGAGAACGTCAACGGTTGCAAAGCCGATGTTGTGGCGCGTGTGCTCGTACTCCTGGTCGGGGTTTCCCAGACCGCACACAAGCCGTATCTCCTTAGGGCACGCAGGCATACCGCTCCTCTCGCTGTGGTCGCCTGTAGTCACAGTAAGGGTAGCGCATACGAGGTAGGGGAGTGCGCGATGCCGAGGCGCTACCGATGTTCCCTCAGTCCTGACATCGCTCGCATGTGCGGTTAGCGCACCGCGCGGTCGTGGTTCACAGGCCGATAGAAGAGCTTTGCCACCTCTGCCGGATCGCGCGTCTGGCCGAGTGCCCACATGGTCTTTGCAACCAAGGCCTCCGTGGTCATGTCGTCTCCGCGAAGGATGGACGGCTCGTTCGCATATGCGCTTCCCACTTCGTAAACCCCCAGGTCAAGGCCCTCCTCAGAGACTTGGGTGGTGAGCACAACGGTCTTGCCGCAGTCAATCCAGTCGAAGATCGCCTGCTCGAAATGGGCTCCCTTGCACTCCGGGATCCCGCCAATGCCAAAGGTCTCGAGTATCACGGCATTGAAGCCTGGCCCCAATGCGTCGAGGATCCCTGGCCCCAGCCCAGGCGTGAGGCGTATCACAACCACGTGCTCGTCGAGGCGCTCATAGACGCGTGGGTGACCTGCTCTCTGTGCCGGTGTCACGCTCGAGCCGGTAATGGTCATGCCCTCTCGTCCCTCGCGTACGATGCGGTCGTTGCGGATGATGGCAGGCAGCGGGTAGTTCACACTGGTAAACGCATTGAAGCTCATCGTGCGTTGCTTGTGGGCGCGCGTCCCCACGATGACCGAGCCGCCGAACACGATGGACACGTCGCGTGAGTTGTCATCGGTGGCGTAGAGCAGCGACTGGTAGAGGTTGAGTTTGGCGTCGGTAAAGGGGTTCGCCATGGGCTGCTGGGAGCCCGTGAGCACGATGGGCTTGGGGCTGCCCTGGATGAGGTAGGAGAGCGCCGCTGCCGTGTAGGCCATGGTATCTGTGCCATGCAGTACGACAAATCCGTCGTAGGCATCGTAGGCGTCCATAATCGTGGCCGCAATGCGCATCCAGTCGCTTGGACGCATGTTGGTAGAGTCAATGTTCATGGGCTGGACGATGTCCAGATCGCAAAGGCCCCGCGCTTGCGGTACGTAGCCAACCAGCTCCTCGCCGGTGAGCTCCGGGGCAAGCCCCGTGCCACGTGTTTCCGGCATGGATGCGATGGTGCCACCCGTGGCCACCATGAGGATCCTCTTCATGTATCTCTCCGTTCAAGAAGTGCGTGTGCCGTGGGCTATCTAGCTGGGGGAGCGGGGCCATCTAGCTGGGCCGAAGGTCGTCTAGCTGGGCAACGCCGGCTGGCCGGCTCCGTGTCTGCGCTTCGGACTACGTTCGCTATGCCTCAGGTCTCACCAGGATGGGGATGCTGTCAAGTTTGTCTGCTGTTGCTGCGGGGAGGTAGACCGTCAGGCGAGCGCCGCCGGTGGGAAACTCGGCCCAGCCCTCGTCGTCAATAGTCACGGCACCCTCGACGCCAAGCACGCAGCGCCAGGTCTCGCCCGCATGTCCCGCACCCACGCACATGCGCTTCGTTGCGTTGCCCTCGCGCGTGGAGAGAAGAACCGCGGTGCCGGAAACCCCGTGTCGCGCGGTGCCCTCGCGCGTCCAGCCGATAAGGTCTTTCTCGTCAAACCAGTCGCGCTGCACGCCGTAGGCAAAGCGACGTCGCACCTCCATGAGCAGCTCGAGCTCGGGGACGGCGGGAATCTGGTCGTTGGGAAGGCCAAAGAGGTCGCCCATGAAGACGCAGGGGTAACCTGCCTCGCGCAGCAGGATGAGCGCGTAGGCAAGCGGCTTGAACCAGGGCTCGACCGTGGACTCAAGGGCCTGGTCGGGCTGGGTGTCGTGGTTGTCCACGAACGTCACGGCGTGGATCGGATCCGCGCTCACCAGGCTCCCGTCCAGGATGTGGGTGAGGTCGATGTTCTCGCCCGCCGTGGAGGCACGGTAAAAGTTGAAGTGGAGCGGCACATCGAAGAGGCTCATGGCGCTCTCGTTGCCCAGGTAGCCACGGAGCTCGTCGACGCTCTGCGACCAGTACTCGCCCACGGCGAAGAGCTCCTTGCCGGTCTTCTCGCGCATGCGTGAGAGCCAGTCGAGGTAGAAGGAGCGGCTCATGTGCTTCACGGCGTCGAGGCGAATGCCGTCTACGCCAGTGAGTTCCAGGTACCACGTTCCCCACGAGGCGAGCTCCGCACGCACGCGGGGGTCGTCCAGGTCGACATCGGCACCCATGAGGTAGTCGTAGTTGCCCAGCTCGTGGCTAACCTCGCTGGACCACTCCTTGCCCACGAAGCGATAGACGCCGGTTTTGCCCTCGAGCTCGTCGTAGTCGACGCCCGTGAAGTCCGTGATGCCCCACTGGTAGTGGTCGAGCCGCCCAGCACGCCCGGGGAACTCGAAGCGCGTGTAGGCACGTATCTCGCGCGGTTCTCCCACGGGCTTGGTGCGATCTTGGGCGTCGCACTCCTGCGCCAGTACGATCTGCGTGCCGTCGGCACCCATGCGGTGGTTGAGAACAACGTCGGCAAGCACGTTGACGCCCTGCTCCTGGATGGCGTGAATGGCCGCCAGGTACTCGTGGCGCGTGCCGTACTTGGTGCGCACGGAGCCCTTCTGGTCGAACTCTCCAAGGTCCCAGAGGTCGTAGACACCGTAGCCCACGTCCTCGGCACCGGCCTGCCCCTTGTAGGCAGGCGGCATCCACACCGAGGTAAAGCCCTTCTCTGCGAAGCGCGGTGCCATCTTGGCCAAGCGCCGCCAGTGCTGGCCGTCGGCCGGCAGGTACCAGGAGAAGGCCTGGAGCATGAGCCCGTTCTTTGTGTTGACCGTCATGGGCGCCCTACTTCCTGGGCTTGATGCCCAGACGCTCGCGGCGGGCGATGGCGTAGCCCTCGACGTTCGTCTGCTGGCTGCGCTCGATGGCAAGGGCGTCGTCAGGCACGTCGTGCGTGATGCAGGAGCTGGCTCCCGTGATCGCGCCGGCACCGATGTTGACGGGCGCCACCATCATGGTGTCGGAACCAATGAAGGCGCCATCGCCGATGGTGGTATGGCTCTTGTGCACACCGTCGTAGTTGCAGGTGATGGACCCGCCGCCAATGTTCACGCCGGCACCCATCTGCGTGTCGCCAATGTAGGAGAGGTGCGGCACCTTTGAGCCCTCGCCCACCACGGAGTTCTTGAGCTCTACGTGCGTGCCGGCCTTGGCGCCGCGCAGCAGGTGGGTGTGGCCGCGCAGGTAGGCGCGAGGGCCGCAGTCGACGTCGTCGTCAATGGTGGAGTCAACGATTACGGTCTCGTCCACGGTGCAGTTGTCGCCCACGGTTGCGTCTTCGAGGCGGCTGTTCGGCCCAACGGTGCAGGCCTCGCCCACAGACGTCTTGCCCCAGAGGAAGGTCTGGGGGAGAAGGACCGTGTCCTTCCCAACGGTGGCCTCGGGGCCAACCCACACCTGGTCCGGATCGAGCATCGAGACGCCAGAGCGCATGAGGCCCTCGTTGATGCGCCGCTGCATGATCTTGGTGACCTGCGCCAGCTGGACGCGGTCGTTCACGCCGAGGAGCTCCTCGTAGTCGTCGCAGTGGACCGCCGAGACGGGCTCGCCCGTGCCAACGTAGATGCCGACCATGTCGGTGAGGTAATACTCGCCCTGCACGTTGTCGTTGGTGAGCTTGTCGATGTTGGACGAGAGGCGCTCGCCGCAGAAGCAGTAGGCGCCTGCGTTGCACTCGAGGAGCGTCGCGCGCTGCTCGGGCGTGCAGTCCTTGTCCTCGATGATGGCGCGCACGCCGCCGCCCTCGATGAGCACGCGGCCATAGCCCGAGACGTCCGGCGGGGTCATGGTGAGAAGCGCGCAGGCGTTGTGGCCCGCGCGAGTTGCCTCGACCAGGGACTCGATGGTCTGCGGGCGGACGAGCGGCAGGTCGCCGTTGAGGACAACCACGGGACCAGAAAAGCCGCCCAGGGCATCGCGCACCACGCGCACGGCGTGGCCGGTGCCAAGGCGCTTGGCTTGCTCGACAAACTCCACGTCCTTCTCGTCTGCGAAGTAGGAGCGCACCTCCTCGGCGCCGTTGCCCACAACAAGCACGATGCGCTCGATGCCGGTCTTGCGGGCGGCGTCGACGACCCACCAGGCAAGGGGCTTGTCGAGGACCTTGTGCATGACCTTGGGGTGGTTGGACTTCATACGCGTTCCCTCGCCGGCGGCAAGGACAATCGCGGTGACGGGCATGAGTGCCTCCTGTGTTCGCAGTGGTTTGGGGCTTGCCGAGCCTCCCGGCGCGCGCCGGGAGGCTGCATAACGGTTCAATGATAGCTCAGGCATGTGCAGGGCCCGAGGGCCAGCGCTGGCTGTGGGCACTAGCTGTGCGAACGGCCACGCGCAACAGCGCGACGCCGCAGGGGGTCTCCTCCGCGGCGTCGATGATTCTCTCGTATGTCTTGGACTTCTCGTCCGGCATGGGCCTAGACCTCGGAGTGGCCAGCTGCGCCCTGCGAGACCGAGTTGTTGGTGTAGACGTTGTAGATGCAGGTGGCAAGGGGCTCCGCGATGCTGATCTGCTTGATCTTGGAGCCGGGCTTGTTGGCCGCCTCGCAGGGGATGGCGTCGGTGACCACGCATTCGACGATGGGGGCGTTCTGCAGGCGCTCGACTGCCTGGCCGGAGAAGATGCCGTGGGTGGCCGAGACATAGATGTTACCCGCGCCCATCTCCCTGAGCTTGTTGATGGAGCCAACAAGGGTGCCACCCGTGTCGATCATGTCGTCATTGATGATGCAGGTCTTGCCCACGATGTTACCGATGATGCCCATGACCTCGGTGGCGTTGTGCTTGGGACGGCTCTTGTGGGCGATGGCCACCTCGCAGCCGAGGTAGTCGGCAAGCTTCTTGGCAACCTTGGCACGGCCCATGTCGGGCGAGACAACCACAGTGTTGTCCCAGTCGAAGTTCTTGGTCTTGAAGTAGTCGCCAAAGTTGTAGAGGGCGGTGAGGTGCGTCACGGGGATGTCGAAGAAGCCCTGAATCTGGCCGGAGTGCAGGTCGAGCGTGATGACGCGATCCACGCCTGCAGCCTCGAGGAGGTTTGCCACAAGACGAGCGGTGATGGGCTCGCGGCTCGAGGCCTTGCGGTCCTGGCGCGCGTAGCCGTAGTGGGGGATGACCGCCGTGAAGCTCTCGGCGCTTGCGCGGGTGGCGGCGTCGGCAACGATGAGCGTCTCCATGATGAGGTCGTTCACGTTCTTGCCGGCGATGGTCTGGATGAAGAAGACCTCGTCGCCACGGACGGACTCCTCGAAGCGAGCGTAAATCTCGCCGTTGGCGAACTTCTCGATCTTGAGGCCCTGCAGCTTGAGATGGAGGATGTCTGCGATGTCCTGGGCGAGCTTGGGATTGCTTGTACCGGAGTAAAGCTTGATTTCCTTTTGGTAGGTGGTGGGCTTGCTCAGGTCTTCGTACATCGACTGCCGTCCTTCCGTCTGGGACCGTTCCGGCTCTTTAGGCTGTTCATGCTGGCACGATAATAGCGCAGCCAACACGCCCGTTGCTACCCTACGCGAGCGCTTCATTCCCATTGGGATGTCAGGAAGGTGTGTGCGAAAAAGGATTGGCTGGGGTAGTAGGATTCGAACCCACATTCCAGGCACCAAAAACCCGTGTCCTAACCGTTGGACGATACCCCAATGTAATCACTACGTTGGTTTTGTCCGCAACCCTATTAAGTGTATCAGCTTAGCGAGGCAAATGCTCCACAAATTGCATCAAGAACAAGAACTGCTAAAGTCTGCGCGTCTGCGGTAGTAAATGAGCCGTCTACGTTTGTTCCTTCTGGCAGCACAATCTTGATAGGGGAGCCCGTTGCATCAGCAGACTCAATGGCAGTGCGCAGTCTTGCTGGCAGCGTCTCGTTTTCTTCCATAGAAACAGAGCCAATACCAACCTGTCCGCGGGCGGGCATGCTTGGGGCATAAGCTGTGGTCAGAACCAAAATAGTGGCTGCATCAGTAGGGGAATCGGCGCGATCAATCATGGTCATGCCGCTTGCCTCAGTAGTTGCCTTAGAAAGGTTATACACGCGGGCGGCCACGTTTCTAGAGATAGGATCTTCTCCCGTAATAGCAATGCAGGTGGTTTCAAGAACGTTGGCTGCGCGAGCAAAGCCCATAGGACCCTGTGGGTGAGGGCCTTTTGCCTGCTTGCCGGACCAAACGTGACGCAGACGCTCA
>ERZ773013.1982-NODE-1982-length-11600-cov-6.811867_pt1 | contig 11600 bp, 9 predicted proteins | sample MGYA00511670_ERZ773013 | MGnify/ENA primary metagenome ERZ773013 (study PRJEB29015, sample SAMEA2738120) | human oral metagenome | biome: human oral; feature: human-associated habitat; material: saliva | place: China | collected 2257 ...
ACACCCAGGTGCGCGATGCTCTTGATGCGGGTGTGACAGCTGATAAAATTGTTATCGACCCGGGCCTCGGCTTCTCGCTCACGAACGACCAGTGCTGGCAGATCCTGTCCGAACTGCCGCGCCTTGCCTCCTGTGGGTACCCTGTACTCATCGGAGCGTCGCGTAAGCGCTTCGTCAAGGCCCTCGGCGGCGACGTGGACACCGACAGCGCAGCCATCGCCGCCCACAGCGTCCGAGCGGGCGCGTGGGCCGTGCGGGTCCACGACGTCGCGGCCACCGTCGCGGCCATCGCTCGAAAGGAGAACGACGTTGAGTAGCAGACGCGTCATCATCGCCCTCAAGGGACTGGGGGCGCTGGCCAACCACGGCGTTTACGACTTCGAGCGCACCCAGGAACAGCGCTTCAGTGCCGACGTCGTCATGTGGGTCGAGACCGCGGGCACGACCGACGACATCGCGGCCACCGTCTCCTACGCCGACATCGCGGATGAGACCATGGCGGTCTTGACCGGCAACCCCGTCGACCTGATCGAAACCCTGGCCGAAACCATCGCCTCGCGCGTCATGAGCCACGAGGGCGTGGTCGGCACGGAGGTCACCGTCCACAAGCCCGACGCCCCCATCGACCACCCCTTCTCCGACGTGTCCGTCACCGTGCGCGCCGGCGAGACCGAGGCCCTGCCCCTCTCCCTGTCCCTCAAGGGCATTTACGAGGCCGAGGACGGCTCCGTGCTCACCGGCGAGATCGAGGCCTACGGCCGCGCGCAGGCGCCCAGCCCCGCGCAGCAGAAGCGGTCTGCGCCCTCTCGCAGGCGCCGAGGGGAACACGCCGCCCCCCGCGAGGAGGATTCCTCCCGCCCCGCGCACCTGCGCGCCCGCCGCGTCGTGCTGGCTATCGGCGGCAACCTCGGCAACGTCCCCGTCACCCTCATGCACACGGTCGAGGCCCTGTCCTACATGGAGGGCTTCCAGATTGAGGACGTCTCGCCGATCATGCGCACCAAGCCGGTGCTCGCCCCCGGCCAGGCGCCCCAGCCGGATTACTGGAACGCCGTCGTCATCGGCTCCGCGATTGCGAGCCCCGACGAGCTGTTCGCCCAGACCAGCCGCATTGAGCGCGAGCTTGGACGCGAGCGCCACGAGCGCTGGGGTGCTCGCACCGTCGACATCGACATCATCCAGATCGAGGGCCTGGCCTCCTCCGACCCGGTCCTCACCCTGCCGCACCCGCGCGCCAAGGAACGCGCCTTCGTCCTGGCGCCCTGGCTCCTGTGCGACCCCGACGCGATTCTCGAGGGCGTGGGCCGCGTGTCCGACCTGCTGGCCCACACCCCCGACCGCGAGGGCATCATCGACGCCGTCGACGACTGGCTCGAAGACCCCGCCGCCGTCATGTCCGACTCCGACCGGCTCATCGCTCAGCGCGTCGAACAGGCCAGTGCCGACATGCGCGAACTCCTCGAAAACCTGACCGGCGAAATCAGCCACCTCGCCGACCTTGGCGCACCCACCGGTGAACCTCCGATGGCTCCCGGAACCGCCGTCGAGGCCACTGCCATCCCCGCGCTCCCCGCGCCAAGGGCAGAGCAGCCCCCGGAGCCTGCCAGCCCCAAGTCTGGCTCAGGCTCTGTCGCGGGCGAGTTCGCACTCGCCGACGACGCTGCGGCAGGCAGCTTTGTGGCAGACAGCTTTGTGGCTGGTGGGCCTGTGGCTGGCGGCTTTGTGGCCGAGGAGGTACCGCCCCTCGCCCCAGAAATCCTCGCACCCGAAGCTCCCGCGCCCGTTGAAGCGGCGACCGAAGACGCAGCGGGCGACGTCACCATCCCAACCCCCGTCGCCGGCACCAACATACTCACGGACAGCGGCTCCGCGCAGCGCGCCAGCCTGTGGCACCGCCGGGACTCTCTGGATTCCGTTTCCGCGAACTCCGCGAACAGCGAACAGTCCCGCGCCTTCGACAACACCGACGACCGCGCCAGACTGGCAGCCGCCTACGCCGAATACGGCTTCGACACTGACTTCGGCCAGGACGTGCCCGAGGAACCCGCGCCCCAGGTTTCCCAGTCGGCAGCCCGCGCCGACCAGAACTTCGACATAGATTACGGCGACGACCTCGAGCCGGATGTCGATACCTCGGAATTCGCAGCCGATGCACCCGTCAACGCGCCCACTCGGCCCAGCGCACCCCGACCGACCACCCGGGGCACAAGAGGAGCGCGCGATGCCAAGGCCTCGCCCAAGCCCGCGTGGCACCCCGTCTCCTCCGTACCCGCGGATTCGCCCGCCGGACGCATGACCCGAAGGATCGGTTCGGGCAACTACACGCCGACCGGCGACGAAAAGCCGCGGTGGGCACCCGTATTCCAAGACAAGCGTCAAGAGTCGCGCACCGAGATCAAGCTGCCCGACTGGAACTTCAACGTCGGCACCGCCCACGACGTGCGCGTCGTCGACGACCGCTCGGGCCTCGGCCGCGAGGATGACACTCCCAAGGCCACCATTCACGCCGACGGTCGCTCCACGATCCTGGCGCCCGGACTGCCCGACAACACGCCCGTCGGCCCCATCCCCGACGACGAAGCCACCCACACCGGCATTCTGCGCCGCGTCGTTGTGCGCCCCACGATGACCGGGGCGATTCCCATCGTCAAGAGGCGCTAAATGAAACCGCTGGCGATCATCTGGGTGCTGCTGGTCGGCGTCGTGAGTGCTGCCCTGAGCTTCGTCGGGTTTTTCGCGCACATGCGCACCGGTGGAACCCCCATGATCGTCACGCCCGGTCCCGCCGTCGTGTTCGCCCTGGCCACGGCCATCCTCATCTGGTCCGGCATGGCCGTGCGGCGGCTGCGCGCCGGTAAAGACACGTGGATCGACGCCATCGGTGCCATGCGGGTTGCCGTCTTCGCACGCACCTCCGCGCTGGTCGGAGCCAACCTGTCGGGTATCCTCGTCGGCGTCATGGGCGTCTCCCTCACGCAGCTCGAAGCCACCGCCATGGTGTCCAACGCGATTGGCTCCGGCGTCAGCGCCCTCGTCGGCATCGTGTGGGTAGTCATCGCCGTAGTCATCGAACGCTGGTGCGTCATCACCCCCGACGACGCAGCCACCTCCAATAAGCGAAACGCGGCGGCCTGAACGGCCGCGGTGCCCGGCTGATCGCTGCTGCTGGCCCGGTGGGGCTAGGGGATGGCATCGCGGATAGGTTGTGGGCACGCGGATAGGTTGTGGGCACGCGGATAGGTTATTTTCCTATCCGTGAAGGCGTTAACCTATCCGCCTGTTTGTTTCCTATCCGTATCGTTTCGTCGGGGCTGGGGCTTCCTGTCGGGGTGTCGCAGTTGTGCTCTCCGGGTTCTGTGGTGCTTTGTTACAGGTGCCCGCGCCGCGCAGGGAGGCCCTGCGCCGTGCGGCTTGTCGGTGTCAATGTGGTGCGCGTTCCGAGAGTTACGAGCGCGGTTGCGCCCCGGCCCGGTATCGTGGAGGCGTGGCCGATCAGCGTAAGAATTCCCCCAGGCGATCATCCACCCGGCGTAGCCCGTCGGGCGGCTCCTCCGGGCGCGCAGCAGACCGCACATCGCGCGCTGCGGGTGCGACGTCAAGCAATAACGCGTCCTCACGTCAAAGAACAGCCGGCACCGCAGCAAGTGCCCGCTCCGCGCGCGGCACAAAAGCGGCTGGCACAAAAGCGGCTGGCACAAAGGCACGCGGTACCAAAGCGGCATCGGGTAGAAGCAAGCGCACGTCGTCAGGCGGTCCGCGCCCACCCGTGAACCTGTGGCCCCGCCGCATTATCACGGGTCTTGGCCTGATTCTGATCCTGGCTCTCATCGTGTGGGGCGTTGTTGCTCTCGTCCGCGCTGTTATCGGCGTATTCACCTCGGATCCAGTTCCGCAGTCCAGTACGCAATCCGTCCAGTCGGGCACGGTCGATGCCTCCGGCTACACGCTCAAGGGCGGTCAGGAGGTCACCGCGGACGGCCTGCTGACGGACGGCACGGCGATTGAGATTCCGGTGTGCCTCGACAAGGACATCGCCGTCACCGCGACGGCGTCTGATGCCTCGGTCGGTTCACCGCTGTACGTGTCGGTGACGCTCGAAAACAGGGGATCGGTCGCCTGCTCGACGTCCCTGTCGAATTACACGTTGCAGGTGTCCACGGGCGGCCACCAGGTCTACGATTCGGCACGCTGCGCGGCGGATGATGAGTCCGCGAAGACCCTGCTGCTGCGCCCGACGGGCACGTGGTCCGGTTGGCTGAGCTGGGATGGCTACGTGTATGCGGATGGTTGTACGTCTCCCGCGGGCGGTGCCAAGGCTGCGACGGTGGGCACGTACAAGCTGGCCGTCCAGCAGGGGAACCGCGAGGTCGGCTCGGCCGTCGCTGACGTCACCGCTCCGCCCGCGCCTCAGTCGGGCGCGCAGTCTGGTGCCCAGTCGGGGCAGAAGGCTGGGACGCAGGCTGGAGCTCAGTCTGGTGCTCAGTCGGGAGCCCAGAAAGCTCGGTGATGCGCTCTCCTCGTTGACGAGGCCGTGGCCGCGTGCCCGCGACAGGTGTCGGTGAGTGCCCGCGACAGGTGTCGCGTAGGTGTTCAAGCGCCCGACGTGGGATTACCAGCCGACGACGCCCGCGCCGACGGCTTGGGCCTGGTGGGCCAGGTTTTCGACGATGAGTTGGGCGCGGTAGTGGCCGACGCCGTCGATGACTTCGATATCGGCGACGGAGGCGGCCCGCAGCTGCGGCAGGTTCGTGAAGTGCGCGGACACGGCTTTGATGGCATTCCACGACAGGTGGGGGACCAGGGAGAGGGCGCGCACGCCCCGCGGCGTAATCTCGCGGTCCAGGTCCGCGACCTCGTACACGTCCAGCCCGAGGATGTTCGCGATCGCGGTGAGGTCCACGATGCGCTCCGACCCGAGGGAGGACAGTTCGGCCTCGACGCGTGCGACGTTGTCGGGGTTGCGGATGTAGTCGCGCATGACGAGAGCCCGCTCGGACGCGGAGCCGCGCACGAGGTCCTCGACTTGCAGGGCCAGCAGGCGCCCCTCGGAGCCGAGCTCCTCCAGGTATTCCGTGATTTCGGAGGTGATGCGCCGGATCATCTCCATGCGCTGCATGACGGTGGCGACGTCGCGCACGGTCGCGCTGTCGCGCATCTCGAGGATGGTGAGGGTCTGCAGGACCTCGTCGAGGCGCTGACTGTAGCGGTCGAGCGTATCCACCGCCAGGTTGGCGCGCGAGAGCAGGGCCTCGGGCTCCTCCACCAGGCGATGCTCGGTGCCCACGTAGATGGAAATCATGCGCATCGACGCGGACAGGGACAGGACCGGCAGGTGGGTCTGACGGGCGGTGCGCTGCGCGGTGCGGTGGCGCATGCCGGACTCGTCGGTGGGAATCGTGGGGTCCGGGAAGAGCTGCACGTTGGCCTTGCGGATGCGCCACAGGTCGGGATCGATGATGACGGCACCGTCCATCTTGCACAGCTCACGCAGACGCGCGGCCGTGAAAGCGACGTCGAGGTCGAAGCCGCCCGAGCAGATGGCTTGGACTTCGGGGGTGTATCCCAGGACGATGAGGGCGCCCGTGTGGGAGCGCTGGATTCGTTCCAGTCCTTCTCGCAATGGCGTACCGGGCGCGACTGCGCGCAGTGCCTCGCGAAGGATCGCTGCATCGGACGTCAATGTGATTCCCTCCCAGAAGAGTAGGTTTGATACCTATTATTGCGAGTCTGCCGGGAAAGCGACACGAATAGCCGTCGCCAGATCCGACACAGTAAAGACGGTGATGCCGTCGACGCCGGCGAGATCCTCGCTGCCCTGGGCGGGAACGATCGCCGAGGAGAAGCCCAGGCGTGCGGCCTCGGCGAGGCGACGTTGAGTGCCCGTGCACGCTCGGACCTCGCCCGTCAGGGAGATCTCTCCGACCGCCACGAGGTCGGCGCGAGGGGGAACGCCCTTGAGCGAGGACACGATCGAGATGGCCATCGCGAGGTCGATCGCCGGCTCAACCGTGCGGGCACCGCCGACCGTGGAGACGTAGACGTCCGCCCCCGACGTGTCCGCGCCGATGCGGGCCTGCAGGACCGCGAGGATCATGGCCACGCGCGCGTGGTCTACGCCCGACGTGGTGCGCCGCGGCGAGCCGCCCGACGACGGGGCGACGAGGGACTGGATTTCCGTGGGCAGCGGGCGGCGTCCTTCCAGAGAAACCGCCGCGCACGTGCCGGGCACGCCGCGCGTCGTGCGCGACAGGAACAGACCCGAGGGATCGGCGAGGCCGTAGATCCCCGAGTCCGTCAGCTCGAAGCAGCCGACCTCGTCGGTGGGACCGTAGCGGTTCTTCACCGCGCGCAGCAGGCGCAGGCGCGAATGACGGTCGCCCTCGAACTGGCAGACGACGTCCACGAGGTGCTCGAGGACGCGCGGACCTGCGATGCCGCCGTCCTTCGTCACGTGGCCGACGAGGAGAGTGGGCAGGTCGGATTCCTTGGCGACCCGGATCAGCGAGGCCGCGACCGCGCGCACCTGCGCGACGCCGCCCGCCCCGCCCTCGACCTGGGCGGAGGAGATGGTCTGCACGGAGTCAACGATGAGCAGGGAGGGGTGAGCGGCCTCGACGTGCCCGAGGACGACTCCGAGCTCCGTCTCATCCGCGATCAAGAGGTTCGGTTCGAGCGCGCCGATGCGTTCCGCGCGCCCGCGCACCTGGGCCGCCGACTCCTCGCCCGTCACGTAGAGGACGGGGCCGCGTCCGCTCGATGCCGCCGTGCGCGCGGCCTTGGCGGCCACGTCCAGCAGCAGCGTGGACTTACCCACGCCGGGTTCGCCGGCCAGGAGGATCACCGCGCCGGGGACGATGCCGCCGCCGAGGACCCGGTCCAGCTCGCCCACGCCCGTGGAACGCGACGAGGCGCGCTCCCCGTCCACGTCGCCAATGGGCAGCGCGGGGCGTCGTGGGGGAGTCGCGGCGGCGCGCTGCCCGCCCGTGACCTCGCCCGCCTGGTCGACGGTGCCCCATGCCCCGCATTCGCGGCACTGGCCCACCCACTTGGGGGAGGTCCAGCCGCAGTCGGAGCAACGGTAGGTGATCTTCTCTTTCGCCATGGACCCACCGTAACGCGCACCGCCTCCATCTGCGGTTTGCTCGTGGGAGAGCGACGAGGCCGGGGCGAGGTCGTGGATGGGGAGCGTAGGTGATGTGCGGGTGTGAGACGATGTGGTCAGGTTCTCCAGATGCGGCAGAGTGGCGGGATCGTGCCGTAAAGAACATTGACGCGCGATGATAATTCCCAAGTATCCGTAGAATGTGCGATGCTATTATCCATATGGTTAGCCGGTGCGTATCCTCGGGAACTCGCTCCGATGCCTGCGGATGCTGCCGCAGCAACGGATGCTACATGCCATCGACACTGAGGAAGTGACATGAAGAAGGGGTACAAGACGCGAAGGATCTGCTCCAAGCGACTGCCTGCCGTGTCCGTCCTGCTCGTGTCTGCGATCCTGCGCACGATTGCGTTCATGTCCCGAGGCGTGGAGGTCACGCGGGTCAGCGTCGATGATGGCGGCATCTGGGTGACCAATCAGGATCGCAAGCTCGTGGGCCATCTGAATTACGACGCCCGGATGCTCGATGGCACGGTGTCCGTTAAGTCGGCTTCCTTCGATATTGGGCAGGCTGGCGGTGACGTGACGCTTGGGGAGGCGGGCACGCGCACGGTGTCGTCCGTGTCGTGGTTTACACGCGTGCGCTGCGCGCTGTTGGACAAGTCGCTGCGCTGGCGTCGCCGCGCGCGTCGCTTGGCGACAAGCGGGCAACGCCGGTCCCTGTTGTCGCGCGTCACGCGCCGTTGGAGGAGGAAACGATGAGTGACAGAGACGAGCTCGTGGGGGTTGCCCCGATGCTGCCCGGCTACCAGTGGATTCGACACCTCGGATCGGGTGGGTTCGCGGACGTGTACCTGTGCCGCCAGGAGATGCCCAGTCGTGATGTCGCGGTGAAGATCGCTCGCCTGGATCGTGGGTCTGAGGCGCAGGGGGACATCGCCCGCGAGGCGGATGTGATGGCGCTCGTGTCGGGGCATCCGGCTGTCGTGCAGCTGTACGGCGCGGGCACCGCGCAAGATGGGCGCTCTTTCCTGGTGATGGAGTACTGCCCGGTCGCGAACATCATGGATCAGGTGCGTCAGAAACCGATGTCGACGGATCGGGCGCTGTCGATGATTATCCGCATGTGTGGCGGCGCGGAGATGCTGCATCGTGTGGGTTTCGTGCACCGTGATATCAAGCCCAGCAACATCATGGTGAATGCCTACGGCTCTCCGGTCCTGACGGATTTCGGTGTAGCGGAGCATGTGGGGACAGATCCGCGCAGTGGCCGCGATGGTTTTTCGGTCATGTGGGCGCCGCCCGAGCAGATCGCGGGTACGGCGCGCATCCATCCGACGCAGGACGTGTGGGCGCTGGGTGCGACGCTGTGGACGCTGCTGATGGGGCGCCCGCCCTTCGAGGTACCCGACGGTGATAACACCGCTAGGGCGGTCGCGCAGAGGGCAGCGTCGGGCCGTGTCTCGCGCATCGATCGGCCGGGCGTGCCCGATGCTGTGACCGCCATCGTGCGTCGAGCGATGAGTCTGGATCCTGAGGAGCGTTTCGGGTCGGCGGCGGCGCTCGGTTATGCGCTGCAGACCGTCGAACGCGACATGCATCGCCCGGTCACGGAAATGAAGCTGAGTGTCGTCGCGCCCACTGGTGGGCCTCCCTCGGCGCTGTCGATTCCGACGCCGGCTCTCCTGGATTCGGAGCGTACGCGCACCCGCCGCAGGGGATTCTCGGAGGGGGAGCAGGCCTCGTCGAACGAGGCCTGGTCGGGTAATTCGACGACGAATCGTCGCGGGGTGGTCGACTCCGAGTCGAAGCGTCCCGCGTGGGTGATTCCCGTGCTGGTGGTCGTTGGTGTGCTGGCGACGGCGGCCCTGGTTGTCGCGATGTTGACGGGCGGGGGGCACAGCGTGCGCCTGGGCGCGGGCGAGGGGCCGTCGGTCGAGGCGACGACCGAGCAGTGGAGTGACCCTGGTGGGTGGTTCGAACTGCGTGCGGGGATGCTCGCCTAAGCGCAACTACGGGCGGTTCGCGAAATACTCGAGCAGGCGAGAGTCGCCCGAAACGATGATCTCGTCGTCGGAGTTGATGCGCGTTGACGAATTCGCGTACTCGAAACGCTGCTTGGGGTGGCGAATCGCCAGGACGTTGACGCCGTAGCGGCCGCGCAGGTCAAGCTCCTCCAGCGAAAAGCCGTGCACCTCCGTGGGCGGGCGCAGCTTCATGATGGAAAAGCCGTCCTTCTCCATCTCGATGTAGTCGACCATACGGCCGCCCACCAGGTGCGCCGTGCGCTTGCCCGCATCCAGGTCGGGGTAGACCACGTGGTGGGCACCCACGCGGCGCAGGATACGCCCGTGCTGGGAGGACGTCGCCTTCACCCATATCGACGAGATCCCCATGTCGACCAGGTTCGCGGTGATCAGTACGGCCGCCTCCAGGGAGGAACCCACGCCGACGACGGCGCTGCGGAACTCGCGTGCGCCCAGCTGCTCCAGCGCATCCTTGGACGTCGCGTCGGCTTCGACCAGGGGGAAACGGCCCGCGAAGGCCTGCACGCGCGAGGGGTTCTTTTCGACCGCGAGGATCTCGTACCCCAGCTGGTCCTGCGTCACCGCGACGGCTGAGCCAAAACGGCCCAATCCGATGACCAGCGTGCCTGACTGAAGGTCCTTTGAGTCACGTTCTTCTGCCATGACTCTATTCTTCCCTCCCCGTCCCGCGTACGCGAACGGTGCCCAGCCACGGCCTCGTCGTGGAAATCACCACTGCGCTGTCAACCGATGATCGGCTGCTCCTCGGGCATACGGATCACGCGGGAACGCTCACGCAACGCGAGTGCCGCTGCCACCGTCATCGAGCCCGTGCGGCCCGCGAACATGAGGGCGATAAGGACATACTTCGCGGCCACCGGCAGGTTAGGCGTGATACCCGTAGACAGGCCCACGGTGGCGAATGCGGACACGGTCTCGAACAGGATGATGTCCAACGAGTGATCCGTCATGGTCAGCAGCGCGACGACGGAGATGGCGACCAGGGCCAGGCCGAGCAAGGACACGGCGACCGCCAGGCGCACGGTCGACGTAGGGATACGCCGGCCGAAGGTCTCGATGTCGCGGTCACCTCGTGCCTCGGCGATGACGGCCAGAACCAGCACCGCGAACGTCGTTACCTTCACGCCGCCCGCCGTGGACGCGGAGCCGCCGCCGATCATCATCAGGATGTCCTGCACAAAGTGCGTCTGCGAACGCATCGAACCCACGTTGAGCGCCGAAATACCCGAGGACCGCGAATTGACGCCCGCGAGCATTGCATTGAGGATCTTCGAGGGAGTGTCCACGGACCCCAGCGTCGCCGGATTGTGCCACTCCGTCAGCGCCAGGGCGAGAGCGCCGATGAACGCCAGGATCAGATAGGTCGACAGCGTCAGCTTCGTATGTAGGCGCCAGCGGCGCGGAGCCCACATGTTTTTCGCGACGTCCATGATGACGGGAAAACCGATAGCGCCCACGGTCGTCCCCAAGATGATGGGGACCAGCATCCACCAGTCGGTGACGTGCGGTTCGAGGCCGCCGGGAAGAATCACGAAGCCCGCGTTGTTGAACACGGAGATCGCCATGAAGACGGCATCCCACACGGCGTACACGGGGTCGATACCCATGGTGAGGAAACGGGGCAGGAACATGATTGCCAGGAACGCCTGCATGCTCAGCGAGGTCGCGATGACTGCCTTGAGCAGCGTGGAAATCTGGCCCATCGCTCCCGTCCCGGTCTCCTGGGTGGCGAGCATGCGCTGGGTGAGTCCCAGGTGTCGGGACACCGCGAAGGCGAGGATCGACGCCAGCGTCATGACGCCCAGGCCGCCGACGACGATGCCCGCCGCGATTACAGCCTGCCCGAAGGGGGACCAATACGATGCTGTGTCCACCGTCGTGAGACCTGTCACGCATACAGCTGATACGGCGGTAAAGAGCACGTCGACGAAGGGAGCGGGCTCGTCAGAGGCGGAAGCGATGGGCAACATGAGCAGCACGGTGATAACCCCGATGATGAGGGCGAACGTGCTGAGGGCCAGCCTGGCGGGGGAGTAGCGGGCCTGCCGGGACAGCCACGCGCGCACACGCTGAGCGAAGGACGTGGGCACCTGGGGATGTGGACCGCGGGGTCCTCCCGGCACCTGGCGGACGACAGGGGAAGGCTGTGGAGTCAAGGTTTCCGCTGAAATGGCGTGGGACGAGGCCGTGGCTCGCCCGCGCATCAGGGACCGTGTAGCACCGGGATTGGTGCGCAGCCGAGGGGACTGAGGTCGAGGCGTGCGTCCCTTGCGTGCCGCTCCCATCGAACCTCCTTAACGACTCTGCAACAAAAGTGGACAAAGTTGCAGTTTTCATGTGGATGGGCAGTAGTATATTTCGTGAGGCTACGTAAGCGATGAACGAACGGGTTTAACGCGCCTCGCGAGCATACTGGGAGTCATTAATGGAACAGCAGTCGGCGCCGCGCT
>ERZ773013.1990-NODE-1990-length-11566-cov-4.670837_pt1 | contig 11566 bp, 11 predicted proteins | sample MGYA00511670_ERZ773013 | MGnify/ENA primary metagenome ERZ773013 (study PRJEB29015, sample SAMEA2738120) | human oral metagenome | biome: human oral; feature: human-associated habitat; material: saliva | place: China | collected 2257 ...
GATAAAACGTTTATGTTAGTATTTCAAATTATCAAATCTACGGCAAATGTATTGAATTTAAATTAGAGCACCAAATAAAATTGTGCCTTTTTGCATTCATACTAACATATTTTAAATTCATAATACCTTTATTTCTATGTACGTAGAGATAGAAACAAACTTTAATACTGCCTTTTTGTTACAACAATATTATATATACGTCCATTTTGCTATATATTTATTAGTTTTCCCATTCTATGGTTAAACAACTACTTTTTCGTTTTACACCATTCATTTTATTGTATAATGTCGTTTCTAAACAGAATATCTCATAGTTAAAATTATTTTGTCTATCTTTGCAATATGAATAAGACTCTGAATGGATTATACAAAAAACGAATTACAGAATTAGCACAAACAATTAGTAGTTTGCGTGCAAAAAGTCGCATATTCGTAATGGCAGAAGTGCTGTCGTTTGCCGTTTCCATTGGCTTCGTGGTGCTTTTCACGGTTCTCGACGATGCTTCGTGGACGTTGGGTGTGGCACTATGCGTACTATTTCTCTATTTCTATATTCGGAATTTAGACACAAAGAACGACAGAAAGATTGCCGACGCATCGGCTTTGAAGCTTGTTTACGAAAAGGAAGTAGCCTATCAGACGGGCGACTATACGAAATTTGATGCTGGCGAACGCTACCTTCAGCCTACACACCCGTTTACTTTCGACCTTGACGTCTTCGGGCAAGGCTCGCTTTTCCAACGCATCAACCGCACCATATCTTCGGGCGGAAGCGACTATTTAGCCGAAAGTCTGTCGGGAAAGTGGGAATCCTTGCCTACTACGGAACTCCTAAAGCACATAGAACAACGTGTGGAAGCCATCGGCGAACTCGCCAAGAACGAGCCTTTCCTGTCGCAGTTCAAGGCACAGGGAGCGGAAAAGCCGATAGACACTGCTGCCGTGAAAGAAGCTTTCGGAAGCATTCACGCATTGCAGATACCTTCCTACTTCGGCAATCCTACCTTCCGAATACTTATCTACGCCAACCTTGTGGGCTTTTACCTCAGCATTTTCCTCTCTATCGGCAACTTCGTGCCTGCGTTCCTTCCGCTTTGGTGGGGCATTTTCAACTTTTTCCTTGCCACATTCTGCACCCACAAGTACATAAAATTGGTGAACGAAGCCATATCTAAACTGAAAGACCAAGTGCGCGGCTACGTAAACATGGCGTCGCTGATAGAAAAACAATCGTTTACAGCTGCTCATTTATGCGAGCTGAGAGCGAATTTGTCGGGCGCAATGGCATCGTTCGGACAATTAGAGCGCATTCTTCAGAAAATAGACAATCGGAGCAACGAAATAGGCATCGTACTTTTCAACTGCTTCGGACTGTTGGACATAACCATCGTTCGCCACTTCCTGCGTTGGCAACGCACCTACGAACCCATTACCGACCAATGGATTGGCGCATCGAGCGTGTTCGATGCACTTGTGTCGATGGCGACTTTCCGCCTCAACGAGGACGAAGCGCAAGAGGCAACCATCATCGACAGCAGCGGGGTAAGCTACAAGGCACGCAGCATTTACCACCCTTTCTTAGGCGAAAAGGCTGTGCGCAACAACTTCGACATACAGAACCACGAGTACTACATTATAACGGGGGCGAACATGGCAGGCAAGAGTACCTTCCTGCGAACGCTGGGCGTGAACTACATTCTTGCCATGAACGGACTGCCCGTGTTTGCCGAAGAGATGCGCGTTTCGGTGTTCCGCCTCTTCACCAATATGCGTACGACCGACGACCTTACGCACGGCATCAGCTATTTCAACGCCGAACTGCTCCGGCTGAAGCAACTCATTGCGAGCTTAGACCCCAATGTTCCGAGCCTAATCATACTCGACGAGATTCTGAAAGGTACAAACTCGTTGGACAAGCTCAACGGTTCGCGCCTGTTCTTGGAGTATATTTCCGAACGAAACGTTACGGGCGTCATTGCCACACACGACTTGGAGCTGTCTAAACTCGAGGACGAGAACCCACAACGCTTCCACAACTATTCGTTCGAAATAGAACTTGGAACCGACGTTACCTATACATATAAGATAGGTAGAGGCGTCGCACGGAATCAAAATGCCACCTTCTTGCTGAAGCAAATACTCATCTGACGATTTCCAAATTGACATCTTCTATCTGTGTATAATGCCAATATAAATTCTAAAAAACATCAAGAAACGGCTAATTCGAACATGCAAGTAAGATAATTGCCATAGTATGGTGTAACGATAAAAATGCTATTTCTTTTCAAAAGCATCGCATTCATTTTTCAAGACAACCGTTTTCGGTTACCAAAACAGGCTCTTTTGCAACGCAAAAGAGCCTGTTTTGGAATGCTAAACAATGGGTTCTGCAATGTGTTGAGAACAAGGTAGTTTGCTGACAGGTATTCTTTGAATAAATATTTACGTGTTTCTTGCTTTCTGTTTCTTCATAAAATAGGTAGTTTCCATCAGTTTTTTATTCGTCTAAGGTATATTTTTATTGGACAAAAAAGTAGGCGCGTCTTTGGTTAATTGCTTTTTATGACTTGCTGAAAATAAAAACTCCACGTTGCGATAAAGGCATTGCAACGTGGAGTTAAGATAGTATATTTATAGTGTAATCTCTGCCGAACCGAAGCAACGGTTGTGGTCTTTGTCGTAGATAACGCAGAACTGGCCGGGTGCTACGCCGTGTATCTTGTCTTCGGAATGTACGATTGCTTCTGTCGGTTCGCCATTATCAGCAGCAGGAAGCAGTTCCAAATAGCCCTTGTGGAACTCTGGCGTGTGCCTGATTTTAAAACAAATGGAAATTCGTCCAGCCGTTTCGGCATCACTGCTGCCTGCTTCGGGGCGGGGCGTTTCGGTGAGCCAATGCAAGCCGTGCACCTTAAAGTCTTTCTTGTACGCCGTTTCGGGGTCGTAGCCGTGGCTGACAAACAACACGTTGGCAGCTACGTCTTTCTTCACTACAAACCATGGTCCGCCGCCAAAGCCCAAGCCCTTGCGCTGTCCGATGGTGTGGAACCACAGTCCTTTGTGCTGTCCTATCTTCCCTCCTGTCTCCAATTCCACCACATCGCCTGCCTGTTCGCCAAGATAGCGGCGCACATACTCGTTGTAGTCGATGTTGCCCAAGAAGCAAATACCCTGCGAATCCTTACGCTTGGCATTGATAAGGTGTTCGCGTTCGGCTATCTCGCGCACCTCGTTCTTCTCGTAATGTCCTATCGGAAATATGGCTTTTCTAAGTTGCCAGTCGTATATCTGTGCCAGAAAGTCGGTCTGGTCCTTCACTGGGTCGGGACTTGTGCAGAGCCATTTCTTTCCGTCAATCCACTTGGTCTGTGCATAGTGCCCCGTAGCAATGAGGTCGTAGTCGTGCCCGCACTTCTCGTCGAAGGCACCAAACTTAATAATGCGGTTGCACATGACGTCGGGATTGGGCGTAAGACCTGCACGCACCTTGTCCATGGTGTACTTCGTTACCTGACTCCAGTACTCCTTATGACAGTCTATCACATTGAATCGGCAGCCATAACGCCGTGCCACAGCCGTTGCCATCTCCACGTCTTCTTCCGAATTGCAGTCCCATTCTTCTTTCTCTTCGGGACCGATGCGGATATAAAAGCAGTCGGGGGTAAGCCCTGACCGTGCAAATTCGTAGACAACGACAGAACTATCGACACCGCCCGAAAGCAGTACCGCAATGCGCTTATCCTTTATTTCATCATAATTCATACTGCAAAGCTACTGATTTTCATTAACGTTAATAGCATAATTGGAAATCTTTTTGCGGCTTCCTATCTTCATTTTGTCGAACCCAATGCCATAAACGCCGTTTACAGCACTCTGCGAAACAAAGGCTTCGGGGTCTATCTCGTCGATAACACGGAATATATCTCGGGTTTCGGAACGACGCGCAAGTATGAAAAGCATACCCAGTTCCTTGCCCGTATAGAAGCCACGGGCATCGATAAGCGTACAGCCACGCTCCACTTCACTGTTGATGGCATTGCCAATCTCGTCCCATTTTTCGGAAATAACGAAGAACTGAACCGAGCCACGCATACCATTAACAACATAATCGACTACTCCCGACATAATGAAAAGTGTGATGTAGCCATATATAATGTTCTCCCAATTGTGCAGAACCAAGTAGCCCGACGTGATAATGACAAGGTCGCAGCCCAAGATAATCTTACCCAGCGATACATCGTGGTGCTTGTTTATCATTGCTGCAATCACGTCCGAGCCGCCCGTGCTGGCGTTATACTGCAGCGCTATGCCCGTACCAAAGCCTAAAAGCACGCCACCAATAACACTGGCAAGGAAAGGATCGTCGGGGAAAAGCACATTGCCTGCCATTGATTTCTGAAATATGGCACTGGTTAGAGTAAACATTACCACGGCAAAAATGGTTCGGACACAAAACCGCCAGCCCAAGACTTTGAGTGCTATCAGCAGCAACAATATGTTCAGCACGAAGTAAGTAACCTGCACAGGAATATCTGTGCCCCAGTAAAGCACTGATGAGAAACCCGCAATACCGCCGATAGGAATTTTGTGGGGCAATACAAATGCACACCAGCCAAAGCACCCTATGGATATGGCAATGGCAATAATCAAGAAGTTTTTAATCTCTCTGAAAATCTGTTTTTGTGTGATCTCGCTCATTTTTATGCTTTCATTTATTCTTAATTCATATTGTGTATTAAAATAATGTGTTGGTTCTTTCAGAATAAAAAGGCACTGCCTGGTTGCAGAAACCGTTTTATCAATCTGTTCTGTTGGCGACTTCGCCTTATTCCTCGTATTTTGTTGGGTCTGTCAATCCTGTTTCACGGAAGGCTTCCTTGCGCTCTATGCAAGTGCCGCACTTGCCACAATGACAATCGCCTCCCTTATAACAGCTCCACGTTTCGGCATAGTTGATGCCGAGTTTCGTCCCGATGCGCACGATGTCGGCTTTTGTAATGTTGGTAAAAGCTGCTTCTATGCGGGTGTTGTTGAATGTTCCCGCCTGCGTGGCAGCAGTCATTGCTTTAATAAATTCAGGGCGACAGTCTGGATAAATGGTGTGATCGCCACCATGGTTGGCAATGTATATGCGGTTGAGATTGTGGCTTTCGGCAATGCCTGCTGCGATGGCGAGCATGATGCCGTTGCGGAACGGCACAACCGTAGACTTCATATTCTCCTCTTCGTAATGCCCTTCGGGAATTTTGTCCGACCCCTCCAGGAGCGAACTCTTGAAGTATTGCTGCATAAATTGCAGGGGAATAATAATGTGGCGTATGCCCAAGCGTTGGCAATGCAACGCTGCAAAAGGCAATTCGCGGCTCGCATGGTTCTGTCCATAGTCGAAAGAGACAGCCAAGGCAATGGTTTCAGCCTTGTCGTACAGGAGCGTAATGGAGTCGAGCCCACCGCTAACGATGATGATAGAATCTTTCATTTATGTCTGTTTATCGGTGCAAAATTACAAAAAAGATTGCGTATAGTTTTCCCGATAAGATATTTTTTCGTATTTTTGCCGTAGGAACGTATTCATTATAATAATATAAAAATCAGTCAAATGAAGATTAGTAATTTCAACTTCGCAGGACATAAGGCCATTGTCCGCGTGGATTTTAATGTGCCATTGGACGAGAATGGCAATGTAACAGACGACACACGCATTCGTGGAGCCTTGCCAACGCTGAAGAAAGTGCTTGCCGACGGCGGCGCACTCATTATGATGAGCCACATGGGAAAGCCTAAAGGCAAAGTGAAACCGGAACTTTCGTTGAGCCAGATAGTTAAGAATGTAAGCGATGCATTGGGTGTTACAGTGAAGTTTGCCAAAGATGCAGCAAACGCCGATGCCGAAGTTGCGGCACTGAAACCCGGCGAGGCGCTCTTGTTGGAGAACCTTCGCTTCCATGCAGAGGAAGAAGGCAAACCGGTAGGTGTGGAAAAAGGCACACCGGAATACGATGCTGCCAAGAAAGAAATGAAGACGCGTCAGGCTGATTTCGCAAAGAAGTTGGCTTCATACGCCGATGTTTACGTAAACGATGCCTTTGGTACGGCTCACCGCAAGCACGCCTCAACAGCCGTTATTGCCGACTACTTCGATGCCGACCACAAGATGTTAGGCTTCTTAATGGAGAAAGAGGTAACCGCAATCAATAATGTTCTGAAGAACGCACAACACCCTTTCACCGCAATTATCGGAGGTTCGAAGGTAAGCTCCAAGCTCGGCGTCATTAAAAATCTGCTCGACAAGGTGGACAATCTTATCATTGGTGGCGGCATGGGCTTTACTTTCATTAAGGCACAAGGCGGAAAGATAGGCATGTCGCTGCACGAAGACGACCTGATGCCCGAAGCATTGAACGTAATAAAGGCTGCAAAGGAAAAGGGCGTAAACCTTTCGCTCTCTACTGCAACCATCTGCGCACAACAGTTCTCTAACGATGCAGAGCGCAAAGAGTTCCCCATCGACCAGATACCTGACGGCTGGGAAGGCATGGACGCTGCTCCCGAAAGTCTTGAAGCGTGGAAAAAGATTATTCTCGGCTCAAAGACAATCCTGTGGAACGGTCCTGTCGGCGTGTTCGAATTCGATAACTTTGCTCACGGTACAGGCGAAATTGCAAAGTATGTTGCCGAAGCTACACAGAAGAACGGTGCGTTCTCGCTCGTTGGTGGTGGCGACTCGGTAGCTGCTGTAAACAAGTTTGGCTTGGCAGACAAGGTTTCTTATGTTTCAACAGGTGGCGGTGCAATGCTCGAAGCTATCGAAGGTAAAGTGTTACCAGGCGTTGCAGCGATTGAGAAATAGAATTATCGTTCAGGCAAAACAGAGTATTTGAAGAAGTGAAGTAAATTTATAGTAGAATTTAAATCCCAGTAGTTTAAAATATTACTGGGATTTTTAGTACAATATTAATATGGAATGGATAAAAGCAGGTAAATCTATAGAAGAAGTAGAACTTTTTAAATCATCTAAGGATATTGCCAAGGATATTATTGAAGAGATGAACAATAATTGGGAAGATACTTTTCTTGATGGAGGTAAAATAATAAAAGAGAGGTTAAGGACGGAAAAGTTATTTGATCTATTGACAGAATTAGGAGACAAACAAGGATATAAAGTCTATTCGCATAGTTCATCTGACGAATTTAGAAATGCCCCTGGTACTGGTAATGATAAGTTCGTCAATAGAGAATGGTTATTTGATTTATGTTGGTATAAAGAGGATGAAACTCTTAAGTACGGTCTAAAAAGTTTAGACCTTGCAGTAGAATCAGAGTGGACAAATAAAAGAAAAGAAGATAAAGAAGATCCATATGGAGGCATTAAATATGATTTCCAAAAATTGTTAGTTGTAAATATGGGATTAGGCTTAATGGTATTTAAAGTTACAAAAGAAGGAAGGGAGAAATTATCCGAGTATTTTGAAAAAGTATATGATACATATGAAGGCAATAAAACCGAAATCCTTTTTATCGCATTTTCCACAGAAAGAAAAAAAGATGACACATTTTACTACAGCTATTTGCCTAAAAAGCAAAAAGACGTGTAAGGTATTTCTCTCTTTTGAATAAACTTAAACATCATTACACTTACCCTATGACCCAAGAAGAATACAACCAATTAGACACTGACTCTGTTCAAGATTTGTTTTATTAGTATTAAAACGGACAGTGACACTAATCAAATTTCATTGTCATGCCGTTGCCAATGAATTATTGCACTGCTGCCAATGGATTGTCATACTGTTGCCAATGAATTGTCATACTGTTGCCAATGAATTGTCATATAGTTGCCAATAGATTATCATACGGTTGCCAATTCATTATCATATATATGGTAATGGATTGGCATCAGGTTATCAATAAATATTTAATGGTAGTGGGATTGCTGATTAGTTGAGCTTATACAATCGCATAAGCACGGGATATTTTTCTTCGTAACGGTCGAATTGGATTGCGTTCCCGTCGTATCCCATTTCCGTAAAGATGTTTCTGATGGTTTCTTGCTCGTCTTCCGTGATGACACGCCTTTGCTGTTTGATGCGATAGTAGACTGTTTTGCCAAGTGTGTACATAATTTCGTCTCTGATGTAACGCATATCGGCTACCCGCACGTTGTCGTAAATGCGTGATATGCCCCATGCGAAACGTTCCTTGCGGTCGAGTTCGAAGAGCGGACAGGGCTGTGTGCCTGTTATCAGGGCAGGATTGACAACGGAATAGGTTTCGTGCTTGTTTGCAGCGAGCATCTTGTGGGCTGTGTGGTGCAGGCATTTGTCTGCTTTTTCGCAATGGGTGCCCGGGCAGTGCGCAAAGTCGGTGTCGAATTGGTTGTATTCTTCTTCGGTCATAATGTTTGTGTCTTAATGGTGTTGTTCTATACGACTGCAAAGGTAGCGATTTCCTGGGGGAAAAGCGAATTGCAGCGGGAAAAGATAAGCAACTGTAAATATGAGAACAGGAGATAAACATCTTTGAGTGGTGTTTACCTCCTGTGTGATTGGTATCTTTGTTGTTGTTTTATCTTGCCTGATGCGTTGTTGTTTGTGGTTTCCTTGTATGGTGCTTTGTGGCAAGATGGGTTTTACTTCATCAATACAACGCGGAAACCTGCATCGTCCAAGCGACTGCTGTGTTCGCTTCCTCCACGATAGGCACTGCGACACTGCATTGCACGACTTGTCCAACTGCCTCCACGCAATATGCGATAGGTTCCGTTTTCTGGTCCTTTAGGGTCGGTCTGGTCTGTCTGCGGATAGTCGTCGTACCAGTCGGCGCACCATTCCTGCACGTTTCCGTGCATATCGTAGAGTCCCCATGCGTTCGGTTCTCCTATGGTTCCTACGGCTACGGTTTTCTTTCGGTAGTCTCCTTTTTCGTTATTGTTGTAGGGATAGTTGCCATCGTAGTTTGCATCGTTTGTCGTCAGGTTGTTTCCTGTATTGAATGGTGTGGTTGTTCCTGCCTTGCAGGCATATTCCCATTCGGCTTCGGTGGGCAGACGGCAGCCTATCCATTCACAGAAGGCTATGGCATCGTCCCAGCTTACGTCGATAACGGGTCGGTTTTCGCGCCCCCATGTGTAGTCGCTGGGTTTCTGTCTTCCCGTTGCTTCGCAGAACTTGTCGTATTGTTCGAAGGTGATGGGGTATTTGCTCATGTAGAAATCTTTGGTTATTGTAACTTTGTGTTGTATTTCTCCCGATTCGCGCTGGGGTTCATCGTTCGGACTTCCCATTAGGAACGAACCTGCAGGAACCTTTACGAACTCGATGCCTAAGTCTTTTGGAGTAACTGGTTCTGAGCTTTTTTTGAAGAAGGTTACGTCTTTTACCTTCTCTACAGCAATTGTGTCGTATGTTCCGTTGCTGTGTGCCACAACCATATTCCAGCTTTGGGCACAAACGTTTGCTGCGAGCGCAAAGGCTGCCATGGTGCAAAATAGAAATTTCTTTTTCATAGTTCGAATGCTTTTAATTCTTGTCGATGGGTTAAATGAGTGCGTATTTTAATCTCACGACAAGATGTTGTTAATGTTACTTGTGATATAGATAAATTATTTCTTCAACCATTTGAACGATTGTTTGCCCGTGTTGACAATGTAGATACCAGCGGGCTGATTGCGCATATCGAGCTGGGCGCTTCCGTCTTTGCCTACTTCTACGACGGCAACCCGGCGACCTTCGAGCGTATATACCATAATGCGGCTTCCAGCGGGATAATGTGTGAAGTTGGCAATGCCTTGTGTAAAGTCTGCCTGACCTTGCTGAACGTTGCCTTTCTCAGTCTGTCCTATTCCAGCCGGGTTGCGTTCTTCAAAGTGGTAATCCTTAATATCCTTCAATGCGAAGTTTAGTTGTTGGTTATCATAAACTACTGCCAAGCTATCAGAAAAGTACATTAGCTTCGGACTCTTGCCTAAAAAGAAGATACTTTCTCCTCCATCTTGCAGTTTAACAACGAGACAAGTAGCATTGTCTGTTTCGTTCTGTGAAGTCTTTTGAACTTCTGACGCATTAACGGAATTGAACACGCTGCCCAACAATACGGCAACGAAAGTAAGTAAAAATTTTGTTTTGACCTTCATATTGTTATGCTTTTATTGTGATGTAATGAACTGGGAATAATAGCAATTTATTCTTTTTGTTGCTTTACAAAAATATAGATTATAATCTAAATAAGCAAGTGAATCGTCCTATTTTATTGTTTTTAACGATTATATTGAGTTCTAATTGGTTGCCAAAGCGTATATGATTATAAAAGAGGAAGCCGAATAACTGTTGATTATCAACATATTATTCGACTTCTTTTATTGTTGTACGAGACTCTATCTATAAATGTACTGAATGCTGTTAGCTATTGCAACTGATATCCGTTATCTTTGTTAACAATCGTAACACCTTTTATTTTCTTGAAATAGACTATGGCTTTGTCTATGTCCCAACCTTTCGGAAGCTTTATGGCAACACCGCTAAAGTTCTTGTAATTGTACATTATAGTGCATCCTTTTTTCTCTATAGCTCGCATCAAAGCCTTGTTGCCTTCCGACTTATCGTAATAAATAATCAGTCTATTGTTGGCCTCTGATGTGTTCTCATCTTCTTCATCGTTACCCATTATCCGTTCTTTTATTGGACATTGTGCCGATATTAATGTTGAATGAGCAAATGTAAAGCCCATTAGTAAGATACCTATTTGAAAGTATTTCTTCATAATTCTACATTCTAAGTATATTAAAAAGGCAACTAAATAGAACTACTCAGCCGCCTTAATGATAAAATAATATATTTGGAAACCTTATCTTTATTAGATAGTATCCTCGGCTTTGAAGTATTCGAGCTCCTTGCTGTCGAATGCTTTAATGTATGCTACACTGCCTGCAACTTCTTCTTCTGTCATACGGACAAACACATTTGCCGACTTCTCGAACAGTTCTGGTGCCTTGCCTGCATCTTCGATAAGGAGCAATGACTCTATGATGCCAGCAGTCATGTTGTACAGACGGCGTGCGAGGAAGTCTATCGTGTCTTGGCATTCGCTTGCCTTCACCTTCTCCAAAGCCTCTTCGTAAAGTGCAACAAGGCGTTCTACACGAGCCTTCAAGTCCTTCATACAGTCGCAAACGTCGTTTGCCAACATTTCCTTCATTATGTTGAGGTAGGTTCCGTTGGTGATATAGCGCACCGCAGCCACTACCTGCAACTGTGTTGTACCTTCGTAGATAGAGAAGATACGTGCATCGCGGTAAAGACGCTGGCACTTGTATTCCATAATGAAACCCGAACCGCCGTGAATGGAAATTGAGTCGTAAGCGTTCTGGTTCGCATATTCGGAGTTGATACCCTTTGCCAATGGCGTGAACGCATCGGCGAGACGGGTGTATTGCTTCATCTCCTGGCGTTCCTCAGCCGTTAGTTTCTGGTCGCGTGCAATGTCTTCCAACGCCTTGTAGATATCTACATATCGTGCTGTTTGATAGAGCAGCGAACGACCCGCATCCAACTTCGCCTTCATACGAGAA
>ERZ773013.1991-NODE-1991-length-11562-cov-6.052229_pt1 | contig 11562 bp, 10 predicted proteins | sample MGYA00511670_ERZ773013 | MGnify/ENA primary metagenome ERZ773013 (study PRJEB29015, sample SAMEA2738120) | human oral metagenome | biome: human oral; feature: human-associated habitat; material: saliva | place: China | collected 2257 ...
CGGTTGGCGGCGTTGTTGCGGTGGATGACACCGCGGCCGGCGGCCTTGTCGAGCTTCTGGGAAGCGACGGCGTAGGCTTCTTGAGCGGCCTTCTTATCCCCAGACTCGATGGCTTCGCGAGTCGTGCGAATGGCAGTCTTGAGCTGGCTCTTGAAAGCCACGTTACGCTGATGGGCCTTCTCATTAGTGAGAATGCGCTTCTTCTGCGACTTAATGTTTGCCACTATTACTCCAAACGACGTTTTCTATAAGGACATACAAACGAAAATGATAACATGGCGCGCGGATAAATCGCCAGCGGGCCTAGGAGTGTCGCGGCGCACCCTGCCGATACCAGCGGTTAGAATCGTTTGCGTTACGTATTTCAGGAGGAGGATGGCGTGGGCCAGCAGCATAATCAGCCAGGTTTCACCGATCAGTCGTTGATCCGCAATTTCTGCATCATCGCGCATATCGATCACGGCAAATCGACGGTGGCGGACCGCATTCTGCAGCTCAGCGGCATCGTACCGGAACGAGAGATGCGTGACCGCTTCCTCGATCGCATGGATATCGAGCAGGAGCGTGGCATCACCATCAAATCGCAGGCCGTGCGCGTGCCGTGGACCTTTGATGGCACCGAATACACACTTGGCATGATCGATACTCCGGGCCACGTCGATTTCACCTACGAGGTGTCGCGCTCCCTGGCGGCGTGCGAGGGCGCCGTCCTGCTCATCGACGCGGCCCAGGGCATCGAGGCCCAGACCCTGGCGAACCTCTACCTGGCCCTGGAGAACGACCTCGCCATCATCCCCGTCCTCAACAAGATCGACCTGCCCGGCGCCCAGCCCGAGAAGTATGCGCACGAGGTCGCCCAGCTGATCGGCTGCGACGAGGACGAGGTCCTGAAGGTCTCGGGTAAGACCGGCGAGGGTGTTGAGGAGCTCCTCGACCGAATCGTCGAGGTCGTCCCCGCCCCCGAGGGCGCCCCCGATGCGCCGACGCGCGCCATGATCTTCGACTCCGTCTACGACACCTACCGCGGTGTGGTGACATACGTTCGCGTGGTCGATGGCGTGCTGTCGACCCGTCAGCGCGTGCGCATGATGTCCACGGGCGCCACGCACGAGCTCCTTGAGCTGGGCGTCATCTCGCCCGAGCCCAAGCCCGAGGAGGGGATTGGCGCCGGAGAGGTGGGCTACCTGATCACGGGTGTGAAGGACGTGCGTCAGTCCCGCGTGGGCGACACTGTCACCAGCCAGGTGCACGGCGCGACGGAGGCGCTCGCCGGATACCGCGATCCCAACCCGATGGTCTTCTCGGGTATCTACCCGGTGGATGGCTCAGACTTCCCGGATCTGCGTGACGCTCTCGAGCGCCTCCAGCTCAACGACGCCGCCCTGACCTTCGAGCCGGAGTCCTCGGCGGCACTGGGCTTCGGGTTCCGCTGCGGCTTCCTGGGGCTGCTGCACCTGGAGATCATCCGCGAGCGACTGGAGCGCGAGTTCAACCTGGACCTGATCGCGACCGCCCCGAACGTCGTCTACCGCGTCGTGACGGAGGACGGCACCGAGGTACGCGTCGACAACCCCAGCGAGTTCCCGGAGGGAAAGATCGCTGAGGTGCGTGAGCCGATCGTTAACGCGACGATCCTGACGCCCACGGAGTTCACGGGCACGATCATGGAGCTGTGCCAGGATCGGCGCGGCTCGATGCAGGGCATGGACTACTTGAGCGAGGATCGCGTCGAGCTGCACTACCAGCTGCCCCTGGCCGAGATCGTCTTCGACTTCTTCGATCAGCTCAAGTCGCGCACGCGCGGCTACGCCTCCCTGGACTACCAGGAGAGCGGCGAGCAGAGCGCGGACCTGGTCAAGGTCGACATTCTGCTCAACGGCGACCGCGTGGACGCGTTCAGCGCGATCGTGCACCGCGACGGCGCCTACGCCTACGGTCAGCGCATGACCAAGCGCTTGAAGGAGCTCATTCCTCGCCAGCAGTTCGAGATCCCGGTCCAGGCCGCGGTCGGCGCGCGCGTCATCGCCCGCGAGACGATTAAGGCGCTGCGTAAGGACATGCTGGCCAAGTGCTACGGCGGCGACATCAGCCGTAAGCGCAAGCTGCTGGAGAAGCAGAAGGAAGGCAAGAAGCGCATGAAGTCCATCGGCCGTGTCGACGTGCCGCAGGAAGCCTTCATCGCGGCTCTGACCTCCGACGTTCCGACGGGCAAGAAGTGAGCGTGGATCAGATGAACGAGGCCGTGGAGGGTCACGCTCCCGTCGGCCAGCGCGCGGCTCGTCCGGGCGAGGCCCCCGAGGGCACCGTCTTCATGAGCCGCACGAAGTCTTTCACGCGTCGAACGCGCGAGCTGCCCGCAAATCTGGCTCGCACGTGGGAGGCGCACGCCAGCCGTTACGTGGTCGAGCCGCGCCGAGGCGTCGGCTACACGACTGTCGCGCAGGATTTCACGCTGGACCTGGCCGAGCTCTTCGGGCGCCGTGCCCCCGTCACCCTCGAGATCGGGTCGGGCACGGGCGAGCAGATCGTCGCGGCGGCCTCGGCGCACCCCGAGCGCGACTTCCTGGCCCTCGAGGTGTGGGTTCCGGGCATCGCGAAGCTGATCTCCAAGGCCGTCGAGGCCGGCGTGGATAACATCCGCGTCATCGAGGCGGACGCCGCCCAGGCGCTGCCGATCATGCTGGGGGAGGCCTGCCTCGACGAGGTGTGGACCTTCTTCCCGGATCCGTGGCGCAAGGCCCGCCATCGCAAGCGCCGCCTCGTCTCGGACGCGTTCGCTCTCGATGTCGCGCGCCTCCTGCGCGATGGGGGCGCCTGGCGTCTGGCGACGGACTGGGATGACTACGCCTGGCAGATGCGCGACGTCGTGGAGGCGTGTGAGCTTTTCGAGAACCCGCACGCGGGGGAGCGCCCGGATTCGGCGGATCCCCAGCCCGAGCGTGGCGGTTTCGCGCCGCGCTACGACGGGCGCGTCGTCACCCACTTCGAGACGCGCGGTATCGACGCGGGGCGTCATGCCCATGACATCGTCGGCGTGCGCCGTCCGCGCGGCTGACGGGCACGCATGAGTCCCGCCCAACCCGACGGAATGCGCTGGCCGGATAGCGGCTCGCTGGACCCCGGCCTCGTTGAGGCGGAGCGGGGGCGTCCCCTGTCCCTGTACGTGCACGTTCCTTTTTGTCGCGTGCGCTGCGGCTACTGCGACTTCAACACGTACACGGTGGGCTTTGGGCCGGGGGCGCAGGTCGGTGACTACGCGCCGTCGGTGCTGGCGGAGGCCCGCCTCGCCGCCCGCGTGATGGCGGAGGCGGGATTGCCCGACCGGGCGGCCGAGACCGTGTTTTTCGGCGGCGGGACGCCGACGATGTTGGATGTGGCGGAGCTCAGTGAGATTCTGGCGGGGTTGCGCGAGCGTATCGGGATCGCGGCCGGCGCCGAGGTGACCCTGGAGGCGAATCCCGACACGGTCACGCGAGGTGATCTGCGCGCGCTGGCCGATGCGGGTTTTACGCGCGTGTCTTTCGGCATGCAGTCCGCGGTCCCGGCCATCTTGGCGACCCTGGATCGCACTCATGCGCCGAAGCGGGTGCCTCTCGTTGTTGAGTGGGCGAAGGAAGCGGGGCTGAGCACGTCCGTTGACCTCATTTACGGGACGCCGGGGGAGAGCCTTGCGGATTGGGAGACCTCGGTGCGCGCGGCCCTGTCCTACGACCCCGATCACATCAGCGCCTACGCGCTGGTCGTGGAGGAGGGGACCAAGATGTGCGCGCAGGTTGCTCGGGGCGAGCTGCCGACGCCGGACCCCGACGATGAGGCGGCGAAGTACGAGCTTGTCGATGAGCTCCTGGGTGAGGCGGGGTACGCCTGGTACGAGATCTCGAATTTCGCCCGCGCGAGCGCGTCGGATCGTGTCTCTGGGCGGGCCTCGACGACGTTTGAGCACGCGTCGCGCCATAACCTCGCGTACTGGCGTGACTGGGATTGGTGGGGCCTGGGCCCGGGCGCGCACTCGCACGTGGGACGGATGCGCTGGTGGAACGTGAAGAATCCGGGTGTCTACGCGGGGCGCCTGCGCACGGGCGTCTCGCCGGCGGCCGCGGGGGAGATTCTGGGCGAGGAGGAACGCGAGCTTGAGCGTGTCATGCTGGGGTTGCGCACGTCGGAGGGCATCGAGCTCGACGGGTTGCCGGGCGTCGCGTTGGGGCACGAGGCCGGGGCTGGCTGCGTGAGCATGCCCGCGGGCGGGCGCGTCGCCTCGCTCATCGCGGACGGCCTGATCGATGGAGCTGCCGCGCTGCGTGGGCGGGTCTGCCTGACGTTGCGTGGGCGCTTGCTGGCGGACTATGTGACGCGTGAATTGATGGGCTACTGAGGGCGCGCGGCCCGCGTGAGGCATAATCCACACTATTTGGTCAGTATTCATTATTGTTCAGACAAATAACAAAGTGACTTGTATTGACACAAATACAAGCTAGTCTGTGGTTACCAATACTCACCATTTGTCAGATGGGGCACGTTGGGGATGTGACAAGCTCGCGCAACCTCTCGATAATGTTGACATCCTGGTTGAAGTATGTTTGCCTAGAGGTGTCATGTGAAGCCGAGCTATCAATGGGCCCTCTCCACAAAGGCGCTTGTTGAGGTTCAGATACAAGGAAAAGTGTGGAACTGTGACTCTGCGATACGCTGTCATTGCTGACATCGTGGGCTCTCGTACGTTGACCAATCGTGCAGAGGCTCAGGGAATCTTTGAAGCAGCCCTCGAGAGGGCGGCGGAGGGGCTGGCCCTCCTCGAAGCTCCCTACCCGACGGTGGGCGACGAGTTCCAAGCGGTTGCGTACACGCTCGAAGATGCGTTGCTCTTCACCTTGCGTGCCCAGCTCCTGCTTCCGCCCCAGCTTCAGCTTCGCTTTGGTATCGGCGCCGGGCGCATTGAGGAGTTCTCCTCCGGCGTGCACCGTCAGGCTCCCTCGCGCCCGCGAGCGGGGGAGGGCGCCTCCCTCCAGGACGGATCGGCGTGGTGGGCCGCGCGCTCCGCGATCAACCGCGCACACGACGTCCAAGACTCGTCGAACCCCTTCATTCGCACCTGGTTCGTGGCTCATGCCTCCGTCGAAAGCTACATGTCTTCTAGCTGTCAGACCAGTGTCAATGCCCTGCTGAGCCTGCGCGACCACGCGATCCTCAAGCTGTCGGCCCGCCATCGTCGCATTACCGCCTCGCTGCTGCTGGGTAAGACGCAGGTGGAGATCGCCCGCGTCGAAAAGCTCTCACAGCAGGCCATTTCTGACTTCGCTCGCGGTACGGGAGCGGGGCTTATCCAGTCGTCTCTCCTCATCGCGGAGGCCGCCCGTGCATGAAACCCTACTCTTGGGCATCGCTGCCTCGGAGCTCACCGTTCTCCTGACGTCCGACCCTCGACGGTGGTCGCGCCGCCTCATCGTCTTTCTGACGCTGATCACCGTGGTCGCGTGCTACTCGCGGTTTGTCCTCGGCGTGAGCCTGGTCGCCATCGCCATCGCGACGGTGCTCGCCATCGTCTGGTTCGGGTGGGACCTGGCCGACGGCTCCGCCCGCTCGGTGCTCGCGCGCTGGGCGCTCGCGACGCTCGGCTTCCTGACCCTCATGAGCCTGAACGCGGATAGCTTTCCTCATCTGTCGCTGCGCAGCGGGCGCTCGATCGACCTCATCATCACGGTGCTCTTCCTGGCGACCGGCCCCGTCAATCACCTGATTACGGCCATCCTGATGTGCGCCCGAGGGCGCGCGACGGAGCCTGTCCCCGGATGGATTAACGCGCCCGTGCTGCCGGCGATGCCCAGCGTCCAGGACGAGGAGGCGCAGGAGCAGGGCGCGGCGCAGCCGGACGCGGGGGTGTCGGAGACGGCGCAGCCGGGCGCAGCGGATCCGGGCTCAGAGGACGCGGCGAACTCGGCGGGCGATGAGGAAGCTCCGCTGACCCCGAGCTCCCTGCCGATCATCGCCGCGCAGGACAACCCGGGTGACGATAAGGGGCCCGCCCTGCGCGGCGGGCGCTGGATCGGCCCCCTCGAACGCCTTCTCATCATCGTCCTCGCGGGAGCGGACGCGCAGGTCGCGATCGCGGCCGTCGTCGCCGCTAAGGGCGTCATTCGCTTCCCGGAAATCTCTCAGGACTCCTCGGGTGAGAAGGCCGAAGAGTTCCTGATCGGGTCGGTCTCCTCCTGGATCCTCGCCGCGCTCGTGGCGATGTTCATTCGCGTCACTCTCCAGCCGTGAGCGCCTCGCCGCTAGAGTATGCCGGGTGAGAACAGCAGACCCCTACGGGCATAACATCTTCGCCCACGACCCGCACCGCGACGGACCGGGAGCGCGTCGCCCCCGATCGGTGGCCGTTCACGTCGAGATCGGCATGGTCCTCGAAGACGTGGGATCGGGCTGGGTCGGCGCGGTCACGCGGGTCGAGAAGTCCGGCGGCGTCTACCTGGTCGAGCTCGAAGATCGGCGCGGGGTGCGCCGCTCCTTCCCCCTCGGCCCCGGCTTCTGGCTCGACGGGCGCCCCATCGAGGCCCTTCCTCCCAAGCCCAAGCCCGCCCAGGCCTCGCCCGGGGTGCAGCGGAGCGCCTCGGGGCGCCGGATCACCAACTCGGGGTCCTTCGCGCCAGCCTCCAGCGCCCCCACGGTCGCCAAGCGCTCGCGAATCTGGGTGGAGGGGCGCCACGATGCCGAGCTCGTCCAGCACGTGTGGGGCGAGGACCTGGCCGCGGCCGGCATCGCCGTCCAGCTGCTCGAGGGTGTGGACAATCTCGAGGACGTCCTTGAGGTCTTCGGGCCCACCGACACCGCCCGCGCGGGCGTGCTCGTCGACCACATGGTGCCCGGTTCGAAAGAATCGCGTATCGCCGAGGCCGTCTCGGCGCGCTGGCCGGGCGCTGTCCTGGTGCTCGGGCACCCCTTCGTCGACATCTGGCAGGCCGTCAAGCCCGAGCGCGTGGGCCTGCGCGCCTGGCCCGACGTGCCGCGCGGTATCGACATCAAGCATGGCACCCTGGAGGCGCTCGGCTGGCCGCACGCCGACCAGCGCGATATCGCGATGGGGTGGAAGCGAATCCTGTCCACCGTGCGCACCTATCGCGACCTGGAGCCCGCCCTGCTCGGCCGCGTCGAGGAGCTCATCGACTTCGTGACGGTGCCCTGGGCCCAGTGACGCGCATGCGTGCCGTGAGGTTCGCAATGAGCGCACGCTCCGTGCCCCGTCCGGGTCGCCGCCGCTCGCGCGCGGGGGGTAGCATTGGCACTCAGAAAGAGAGAGTGCCAGGACGGAGGGAGTGACATGGCACGCAACAGCGCGCAAAACCGCAGACTCGACGTCCTGCGGGCCATCGTCACCCAGTACGTCGCCACCCGCGAACCCGTCGGCTCTAAAGCCATCGCCGCCGGCGGGCTGGGCGTCTCCTCCGCGACGATCCGCAACGACATGGCGGTCCTGGAGGAAGCGGGCCTCATCTACCAGCCGCACACCTCCGCTGGCCGGGTCCCGACCGATCGCGGCTACCGCGTTTTCGTCGACCGCCTCGCCCAGCTCAAGCCCATGAGTGCCCCGGAACGCCAGGCCCTGGAAACGTTCCTGTCCGAGTCCGTCGACATCGACGACGTCGTGGAACGCTCGGTCCGTCTCCTCGCGCAGGTCACCCACCAGGTCGCCCTCGTGCAGTACCCGGGTTCGCGCGTGCGCACCCTCAAACACCTTGAGGTCCTCGCCATCGCGCCGGGGCGTATTCTCACCGTCGTCATCACGACCGACGGCGAGGTGGGGGAGCGGACCCTCACCCTCGATACGCCCCTCGACGACGCCCAGCTGCTCGCCGTGCGCGACCATCTGCGCACCCACTGCGACGCGGCCACCTCGCAGACCGCGCGCTCCTGCGTGGACGCCGCCACGGCCTCGTGCCGCCCCGAACTCTTGGCGGCCGTCGTCGCGGTCGGCTCCGCGCTCGCCGAGGTGCTCACCGGCGAGGGAGAGGCAAAGATCGTCGTCGCCGGAGCCGCCAACCTGGCGCGCGGTGCGCTCGACTTCCGTGACATCGCCCCCGTCCTGGACGCGCTCGAAGAACAGGTCGTCCTCATGCGCCTCTTCTCCGAGGCGGACCCCGGCGAAGACCTGCACGTGAGCATCGGCGCGGAGAACCCGCACGATGCCCTGGCTGAGGCCGCCGTCGTCACGGGCACCTACCGGGCCGGCGCGGACGAGAGTGGCGGCTCCGCCCACCTGGGCGTCGTGGGCCCGATGCGGATGGACTACGCGCGCACCATGAGCTCTGTCCGAGCCGTCGCCGCCTACCTGTCCCGGTACCTGGCCCGAGAGACAAGTACCTGACCATGCACACCGCCCACCAGAGCCCAACGAACGCCCCCCACGAGAAGGAACAGCAAGCGTGAGAGACTACTACGAGGTCCTCGGCGTCGCCCGAGACGCCAGCCAGGACGAGATCAAGAAGGCGTACCGCAAGCTGGCGCGTAAGCTCCACCCCGACTACGCGGGCGCCGACTCGGAGGAAGCCTTCAAGGAGCTGTCGGTCGCCTACGAGACCCTCTCCGACCCCGAGAAGCGCCAGATGTACGACATCGGCGGCCCCGACGCCCTGCGCGGCGGCGGCGCGGGTGGGGGTGCCCCCTTCACGGGCTTCTCCGACATCTTCGAGGCCATGTTCACCGGGGGCTTCGGCGCCTCCTCGCAGGGCCCGGCCTCGCGCGTGCGACGCGGCAAGGACCAGCAGGTCACCGTCGACATCACCCTCGAGGACGCAGCATTCGGCGCCGCCAAGGAAGTCTCCTTCAAGACGCACGTTCTGTGCGACACCTGCCACGGCGCGATGTGCCAGCCGGGCACCTCCCCCGAGCAGTGCACGACCTGCCACGGTTCCGGTTTCGTCACGCAGATCCAGAATTCGCTCTTCGGACGCATGCAGACCCAGGCTCCCTGCCCCACGTGTCAGGGGTTCGGCTCCACGATCGCCCAGCCCTGCACGGAGTGCTCCGGCGCGGGACGCATCCCCACGCGCCGCACCCTCAGCATCAACATTCCGGCAGGCGCCAGCGAGGGCACGCAGATCCGCGTGAGCGGCGAGGCGGAGGTCGGCCTGGGCGGCGGCCCGAACGGTGACCTGTACCTGCTGATCCGCGAAAAGAAGCACCCGGTCTTCGACCGTCGCGGGGACGACCTGCACACGTGGATCACGATCCCGATGACGACCGCCGCGCTGGGCACCGAGTTCGAGCTGGACACGCTGGACGGCAAGAAGACGGTGACGATCAACGCGGGCACGCAGCCCAACGACGACATCGTGTTGGAGGGGCTCGGCGTGGGTCACCTGCAGCGCTCGGGTCGCGGCGCGATGCACGTGCACGTGGATGTGGAGATCCCCAAGAAGCTGGACGAGACCTCGCGCAGCCTCCTTGAGCAGCTGGCCAAGGCGCGCGGCGAGGTCCGCGTCGAGCCGCACCGTCAGCAGCCGACCTTCTTCGACAAGCTGCGCGACACCTTCATGGGCTGAGCGGTCATGACGCTACCCGTTTTTCTCGGTGACGACCTCACTCCCGCGCCCTCGTCCCTGTCGGTGGGGGAGCGGGCGGCCCTGTCCGGCTCGGAGGGACGCCACGCGGCCTCCGTGCGTCGCATCGGCGCCGGGGAATGGGTGGATGTCGTCGACGGGGCGGGCCTGCGTCTGCGCTGCGAGGTGAGCGGCGCGGACAAGTCCTCGCTCTCCCTCATCGTGCGCGAGGTGGTCCAGGAGGAGCCGCCGCGCCCGCAGATCGTGCTCGTCCAGGCGTTGGCGAAGGGCGGGCGCGACGAGGCCGCCGTGGAAATCTGCACCGAGATCGGTATCGACCGGGTCATTCCCTGGGCCTCCGAGCGCGCGATCGTCCAGTGGAAGGGGCCCAAGGCTGAGAAAGGGCGCCTCAAGTGGGAGGGCGTCGCGCGAGCCGCTGCGAAGCAGTCGCGCCGCGCCTTCGTCCCGGTTGTGGAGGACGTCAAGGACAGCCGGGAGCTGGCGTCCTGGGTGCGTGCCCTCACAGATGAGGCCGGGGTTGCCTTCGTGTGTCACGAGGAGGCCTCGGTCTCGCTCGGGGCGGCGCTCGCCACGATCCAGGACTCGTGCGTCGATGGGGCCCTCCCCGCGCGCATCGCGCTCATCGTGGGGCCCGAGGGCGGAATCGGCGCCGAGGAAACGGCGCAGCTCGTGGACGCCGGTGCCCGCGCGATCGGCTTGGGGGACAACGTTTTGCGCTCCTCGACGGCCGGCGCGGTCGCCCTGACGCTCATCCGCGCTGCCGCTGGGAAATACTAGCCCTGAGCGGCGCGGATGGATGCGCGTAGTGTGTGGGTCTGTCCCGCGCCCAGCGCGACGACGTCCGTGCCGGAGTTGAAGGCGTTGGGCGGGCAACTCATCGGCTCGACGGCCACGCCCACGCGGCCGATGTAGTCGGCCGAGTAGACCTGCAGCCAGCGCGCATCGGACGACAGCGACACGCCCACGCCGGAGTCGGGGTCGCGCAGCGTCACAGTCCAGGTCCCCGGCGGCAGCCCCGCGAAACAGTGATCCAACCCGGCCTCGCCGATTCGTGCCGGGGAGCGGAAATCCAGGCCGAAGCCCGCCACGTCGTGCGCGGCGACCGGGATCATGTTCTTGTCCGCCTCGTAGATGATCGATGCTGGGTTGGTGAGCTCGAGGTCGTCCGCGCGGATGCCGTCGACGGCCAGGTACGGGTGGAACCCGACGCCGAGAGGAGCCGTGCTCTGTCCGACGTTCGTCGCGGACAGCTCAACGGCCAGGCCCGCCCGCGCGTCCAGGCTGTAGCGCGCGGAGGCAAGAAGCGTCCAGGGGTAGGAATAGCGAGCCGCGATGAGCGTGCTGAGCTGCACCAAGGAGGCGTCGGCCCGTTCAACCTGCCAGTCCTGGAAGGCCACGAAACCGTGCAGGGACGTCCCGAAGGCCGGCTCGTCGACGGGCAGATCGTAGCTCGTTCCTTCCCACGAGTAGGCGCCGCCGGCCACGCGGTTCGGCCAGGGCATGAGGACCTTTCCCAGGTAGGCGGGAGGACACTCGTCCACGCGGTGGGGGACGATCAGCTCGTGGCCCCGATACGCCAGGCCGGCAAGACCCGCGCCGACCGTGACGATCCGCGCCTCGTAGTCGCCGGCGCGCAGAACCACTTCGCGCCCCGACGCGCCGTAGGTGATCATGGATGCTCCTTTGCGTTGTCTCATTATCGCCATTCTAATCGGGGCCGGTTCCACCATGTCACGCGGCCGGGCGTATTCTTATAGAGAATGACTCTCGATTGAAAGGAAGCTCAGCCGCATGGCACACGAGATCACGAACGAGCTGGTCGAACGCCTCCAGGCCTACACGGACACCGCCCGCACGGTCGCGCGCAACGCCGTCTCCCACGCCGGTGTCGAACCCGTCGCCTTCGACCGCGCCAAGGTCGTTGCCACCCCCACCGTCGTCTCCCACAAGGTGGACGACTGGAAGGTCACCTCCCAGAAGAAGTCCGGCCGCCGCTGGCTCTTCTTCTCCC
>ERZ773013.1994-NODE-1994-length-11541-cov-4.832318_pt1 | contig 11541 bp, 10 predicted proteins | sample MGYA00511670_ERZ773013 | MGnify/ENA primary metagenome ERZ773013 (study PRJEB29015, sample SAMEA2738120) | human oral metagenome | biome: human oral; feature: human-associated habitat; material: saliva | place: China | collected 2257 ...
GAACTAGGTACTTCATTTAAGATAAAAACGAAATGCAGGGGCGAGTTTAGAGAAATTCGAAACCGGAGTACATATGAAGTCAGAAGATTATGCTTGGAACGCTCATGAGCGCAAGTCTTATGAGAATGATCAAGTGATTTTACCGAGCCCTTATATGCTAAAAATTCTGGATGATAGTGAGAAGAGATTGGAATTGGAGCTTGTTTTGGAGGAACTTCCTCAAGGGCAACTGGCTCAATGGGCTATGAAAATGGCGTCAAGCTTCATACCTCTGATAGATGCGGAAGATGAGGTTGAAAAGCAGAGGATTTTGACTCAGGTAAGAGAGGTTTTTCAGGCTCGACTTGATGGGAGGGCATCTGCTTATGAACTAAGGAAGGCTGGTTTCTTGGCTAACAAAATGTCGCAGCAAGCCCAATCACAAATCGGTAAGTATGCTGCGCGTGCTTTTGCCCAAGCAGTCGCAACAGGCCATATGCGGGGACATGCTATTGTCGCAGCGGATTATGCCATCAAAGTCAGAAACTTGCAGAGTCCAGATGATTTGCAGAGGGCTGTCAAGGAAAGAGAAGAGCAGATAGAGCTAGCCTCTGCTTTTATTAGATCAGGAAAGGAAACTTTATGAAGCATTTATTTTCACGCTTGTCACCAGCGCAAAAGATTATCTTGTCTTTTCTTCTGGTGATATTCTGTGGCTCCTTGCTACTCAGTTTGCCTTGGGTGCAGACGGAAAGTTCCCAAGCGGGCTATCTGGATCATCTTTTTACAGCTGTCTCGATGGTCTGTGTGACAGGGCTTTTTACTCGATCGGTTGTGGATACCTACAATGTCTGGGGACAGGTTCTTTGTATGCTGCTAATTCAGGTTGGTGGTTTGGGAATCTTGACTTTTATCGGATTTTTCACCATGGAAAGTCGGAAAAAGCTCAGCCTCAAGGATCGTCGTATTCTGCGGGATAGTTTTAGCTATGGTCACAATCGTACCTTAGGTCAATTTGTCCGTTCGATTTTTATCACGACTTTTACTATCGAAGGACTGGGCGCTCTCCTTCTCATGATTCGCTTCATTCCCAAGTTTGGCTTGAGAAAAGGGATTTTTAATTCTATCTTTTTAGCCGTTTCTGCATTTTGTAATGCGGGCTTTGATAATTTTGGCAATGATAGCCTACTAGGCTTGCAGACAGATGTTTTGGTCAATATCACCTTGGCTCTCCTCATCATTACTGGAGGACTTGGCTTTATGGTCTGGTTTGACTTGGCTACTAAATTGGGAGGAAAACAGAAGGGGCTGCACTTTCATACTAAGGTAGTCTTGCTGCTGACTGCTGGTCTCCTCGTTATTGGGACGGTCGCGAGTCTTTGGACGGAGTATAATAATCCTGGAACGATTGGCAATCTTTCCTTTGGCGATAAGCTACTGGTCAGCTTTTTCCAGACAGTCAGTATGAGGACAGCTGGCTTTGCTTCTATAGATTATACGGCTGCTCGTCCAGTAACCCTGTTTATCTATCTGCTCCAGATGTTTCTAGGAGGAGCTCCGGGTGGTACAGCGGGCGGTCTGAAAATTACGACCTTCTTAGTTCTTTTGCTTTTTGCCCGAAAGGAAATTCTGGGCTTGCATCATACCAATATAGGGCGGAGGACATTGGCTCCTCAGCTAGTGCAGAAGGCTTTTGGTGTGACAGTGATTTTTCAGCTGACATTTCTGCTCGGACTTTTAGCACTGGGGCTAGTGACCGACAGCAGTCATCGCTTTATTTATCTGATATTTGAGACTGTGTCAGCACTGGCTACAGTTGGCGTGACGGCCAATATCACTACCAGCCTCAATACAGCTGGTATGATTGTGATTATGCTGCTGATGTTTATTGGACGGGTGGGGCCGCTGACGCTTATGGTCAGTCTTAACCATTACCAACCGAAGAAGGCTGCAACCTTGCATTACAGCAAGGCGGACATTATGATTGGATAGGAGAAAAGAAATGGCAAATCAAACAGTTGGAATCCTCGGCTTGGGGATTTTTGGACAGAGTATCATCGAGGCCTTGATTTCTCAAGATGTAGAAATCATTGCGATTGATAATCACGAAGAGACAATCAATCAGTATGAAGACATGATTGCCGTTGGTGTGATTGGGGACATTACCGATATGGAGCTTTTGGAGGCGGCGGACGTTGGTTCCTGTGATACGGTCGTCGTAGCGACGGGAGAAAGTCTGGAATCCAGCGTCCTAGCGGTCATGCACTGCAAGGCATTGGGCGTAAAAAATGTCATTGCCAAGGTCAAGGATGAAGTAACCCAGCAGGTACTGGAAAAGGTGGGAGCTGATTTGGTTATCCTGCCTGAAGTGGAGGCTGGTATTTCATTGGCTAAGACCATTCTTTTCAACCATTCGATTGAGGTCTTCCAGTTGGATGACGATGTAGTGGTGGCTGAGTTTGAACTGCCTGCTAGCTGGGTCGGGAAAACGGTCCGTGAAGTAGACGCTCGTAGGCTTTATCGTCTTAATATTATCGGCTATCGTCTGACAAAAAATCAGCCGTTGGAAAGCCAATTTACCCCAGACTTTGTTTGGCCAGCAGGTGTCAGCATTATAGCTGTGACTGATAACCAGCATTTGGACGATTTACGTGAAATAGTGAAGTAGTAGCTAGGATAGGTCCTATTTGCTGGAAAGTCCTATTGGCACTTTCTAGTAATTCGGCATCTTACTATATATATGAACAGAAAATGGATACATAAGAGCTCTTTCAGGGCTCTTTTTTGAAACCAGTTGCAAAATTTGTTATACTATCACTAGAAAAGGAGTGATTTTATGAGCTTAACCAGCCAGATCATTACAGCAGATTTTCCAGATTTGGATAAGGTAGAAGCCTTGAATAATGAAGCTTTCCCAGAAGAGGAAAGGATACCGCTCAGCGAATTTTTACGATATGAGGAACAGGAAGATGCTAATTTTTTCGCCTTTTATCATGAAAAGGAGTTTGTTGGTTTTGCCTTTGCCATTTCCAACGCGCAAGCCTTTTATGTTAGTTTCTTTGCGATTATGCCCCACCTGCGCAGCCATGGCTATGGTGGTGAAATTATTGAAAAGCTGGTCAATTTCTATCAGCGAACCATGCTTTTAGAAATCGAGCGCCTAGATGAGCCCTGTGACAATCTTGAGCAGCGTCAAGCTCGCTGGGATTTCTATCAAAGCAAGGGCTTCCGCTCAGCCAATGCCTTTCTGGAATATGAGGATCTTAGTTTTGAAATCCTTTATCGAGGGGAGTCTTTTGACGAAGAAGCCTACCGGGATATTTTCCACCGACTTCAGGAGGAGAATTATTTCGACTTTGAAATCAAACATAGACGTTTCAGCGATTATTAAAAGGAAGTTCTCTGGAGCTCAATTGCGATTTGGAGCAATAAAAGATTGCTTTGTTTTTACTAAATGGAGGTTAGAATGAGACTCTGGCATCAAGCACTGATTCCCAAGCTTCCCCGTCCGCAACTGCTTGGCCAGCATCGGGAATGCTGCGCCCTTCGTGGTAATGGCTGGGGCAAGAAACATGCGACCGTTGACTATGTTTTTACTCACTCTCCTTACTTGCTTTATCGCTACCATGAGCTGATTATGGAGGAGATGAGCAAGCGAGGTTATCGTGTGTCCCCAGAGTGGCTGGAGCGGGACTATCGTGGCAAGACTTGTCCGGCTTATGTGCATCTGGAAGAAGTGGCTGTGGCGAGCCCTATTTACCCCGAGCATGATACGGCTTACTATGAGGAATGCCTGCAAAATCTCAGAGAAAAAGGCATTGACTTATAGGCTTTTCTGCTGTCTGAGCTAGCTGCCTATCTTGAGAAAAAGCCAGCAAAATGATACAATAAAACGAATAGTAAAAAGATTAACTGGAGTAAAAATGAATTATTTTAATGTTGGGAAAATCGTCAATACCCAAGGTTTGCAAGGCGAAATGCGGGTTTTATCAGTGACAGATTTTGCGGAAGAGCGTTTTAAAAAAGGCAATAAACTGGCACTTTTCGATAAGAAGGATCAGTTTGTCATGGACGTGGAAATTGCCAGCCACCGCAAGGCCAAGAACTTTGATATCATCAAGTTCAAGGGGATGTATCATATTAATGACATCGAGAAATTTCGTGACTTTAGTCTGAAAGTAGCCGAAGAAGACTTATCTGATTTGGAAGATGGGGAGTTTTACTACCATGAAATCATTGGCCTTGAAGTTTATGAAAATGATGTTCTGCTAGGTACGATTAAGGAGATTCTCCAGCCAGGCGCCAATGATGTTTGGGTGGTCAAACGTAAAGGTAAGCGTGATTTGCTACTGCCTTACATTCCGCCAGTAGTACTAGGTATTGACATCGAGCAAGGTCGGGTTGATGTAGAGATACCGGAAGGACTGGACGATGAAGATTGATATTTTGACCCTCTTTCCGGAGATGTTTGCGCCCTTGGAGCACTCGATTGTTGGCAAGGCGCGAGAAAAAGGTCTCTTGGAAATCAATTATCACAATTTCCGAGAAAATGCGGAAAAATCTCGGCATGTGGATGACGAGCCTTATGGTGGCGGCCAGGGCATGCTGCTGCGGGCTCAGCCTATTTTTGATGCCTATGACGCCATTGAAAAGAAGCAGCCGCGCGTGATTTTGCTGGATCCTGCCGGACGGACTTTTGATCAAGCCTATGCTGAGGAGCTGGCTCAGGAAGAGGAACTCATCTTCATCTGCGGTCACTACGAAGGTTATGATGAGCGGATCAAGACCTTGGTGACGGACGAGATTTCGCTGGGTGACTATGTCCTGACCGGAGGAGAATTGGCGGCTATGACCATGATTGATGCGACAGTTCGCTTGATTCCAGAGGTTATTGGCAAGGAAGTCAGTCACACGGATGACAGCTTTTCGTCTGGACTCTTGGAGTATCCTCAGTACACTCGTCCTTATGACTATCGGGGCATGGTCGTTCCGGAAGTGCTCATGAGCGGGCACCACGAAAATATCCGCAAGTGGCGTCTTTATGAAAGTCTGAAAAAAACCTATGAGCGTCGTCCAGACTTGCTGGAAAACTATGAATGTACAGCCGAAGAAGCTAAAATGTTGGAAGAAATTCGAACCAATAGTAGGAATAGTGAGAACTAGTCTTTTCTATAAAATAGCAAAATTTATATATCGATTTCTCAAAGCCACGTTTGTGGCTTTTTTTAATTGGATGGAGGGATGGAAAATTTTTGAAAAAATTCAAACTTCCTTCTTGACAGAAAAAATAAAAAGGAGTATTATCTTAACTAGTTAATAAACCGGTTAATAAATCAAGCTATTTTTGAAAGCAATTCATGGGAAAGAATGTTTTGAAAATAGTTCTTTCTTTGAATGATTTCTAAACTGGTTAAGGAGTTGAAATGAAAATCAAAAAAGTTTTGATAGGTTTAAGTCTAGTCTTGCTGGGGCTTGGCCTTGCTTCTTGTGGCAAAAAGGAAGCAAGCGGTGCTGGTAGCAAACGCGGGCTCAATATTGTCACGAGTTTTTACCCGATTTATTCGATAGTCAAAGAAGTCTCGGGAGACTTAAATGATGTTCGGATGATTCAGTCGGGTGCAGGGATTCATGAATTTGAGCCGTCAGCCAGCGATGTAGCAGCTATTTATGAAGCAGATGTCTTTGTGTATCATTCTCGGACTTTGGAGTCTTGGGCTGGTAGTTTGGATCCTAGTTTACAAAAGTCCAAAGTAGCGGTCGTAGAAGCCAGCAATGGGATGCAGTTGGACAAGGTGGCCGGCTTAGAAGAAGTGTCTGCTGAGGAAGGGATTGATGAAAAGACCCTCTATGATCCACATACTTGGCTAGATCCTGAAAAAGCTGGCGAAGAAGCCCAGATTATCGCTGATAAACTTTCAGAGGTGGATAGTGAGCATAAAGAAACTTACCAGAAAAATGCGCAAGCCTTTATCAAAAAAGCTCAAGAATTGACTAAGAAATTCCAGCCTAAATTTGAAAAAGCGACTCAGAAAACATTTGTAACACAACATACAGCCTTTTCTTATCTTGCTAAGCGATTTGGACTCAATCAACTTGGTATTGCAGGCATCTCTCCTGAACAAGAACCAAGTCCAAGACAGCTAACAGAAATTCAGGAATTTGTTAAAACCTATAAGGTTAAGACGATTTTTACAGAAAGCAATGCTTCTTCAAAAGTAGCTGAAACTCTTGTCAAATCAACAGGTGTGGGTCTTAAAACTCTGAATCCTTTAGAGGCAGACCCACAAAATGACAAGACTTACCTAGAAAATCTAGAAGAAAATATGAGTGTATTAGCTGAAGAATTAAAGTGAGGCAAAAATGAAAATCAATAAAAAATATCTAGCAGGTTCAGTGGCAGTCCTTGCTCTAAGTGTTTGTTCCTACGAGCTTGGTCGCTACCAAGCTGGTCAAGTTAAGAAAGATTCTAATCGAGTTGCTTATATAGATGGTGACCAGGCTAGTCAAAAGGCAGAAAATTTGACACCAGATGAAGTTAGTAAGAGAGAGGGAATCAACGCCGAGCAAATCGTCATCAAGATCACTGATCAAGGTTATGTTACCTCTCATGGAGACCATTATCATTACTATAATGGTAAGGTTCCTTATGACGCTATCATCAGTGAAGAACTCCTCATGAAAGATCCGAATTATCAGTTGAAGGATTCCGACATTGTCAATGAAATCAAGGGTGGTTATGTGATTAAGGTAGACGGGAAATACTATGTTTACCTCAAGGATGCTGCCCACGCGGATAATATTCGTACAAAAGAAGAGATTAAGCGTCAGAAGCAGGAACACAGTCATAATCATGGAGGCGGTTCTAACGATCAGGCGGTAGTTGCTGCCAGAGCTCAAGGTCGTTATACAACGGATGATGGTTATATCTTTAATGCATCTGATATCATCGAGGACACGGGTGATGCCTATATCGTACCGCATGGAAATCATTTCCACTATATACCTAAGAGTGATTTGTCTGCAGGGGAATTGGCTGCCGCCCAAGCTTATTGGAATGGTAAACAGGGTTCTCATGCTTCTACAAGTTCAAGTAAACCAAATAGTAATGATGTAAAACCAGCCCAACTAAGTTTATCAGAGACTCCTAATTTGACTGTCACTCCAACTTATCATCAGGATCAAGGGGAAGATATTCCAGCACTTTTACGTGAATTGTATGCCAAACCTTTGTCAGAACGACATGTAGAATCTGATGGACTCGTCTTTGATCCGGCACAAATCATCAAACGTACAGCTAACGGTGTTGCTGTGCCACACGGAGACCATTATCACTTTATCCCTTATTCCCAAATGTCACCTTTGGAAGAAAAATTGGCTCGTATGATAGCTGTTAAGGGACAAAATGGCAGTGTTTTGCCAAGCGTCACTCCACTGAAGCCAGCCCCTACTACCAAACCTCTAGCACCAGTGGAAAATAAACCGACTGAACTTGATGTCAACCAGGTTGTTAGAAAAGTTGGCGAAGGATATATTATAGAGTATAAGGGCGTTAGTCGTTATGTTCTAGCTAAAGATTTGGCCAAGGATAAGATTGATGCTATTGAAAATTTCTTGTCTAAGAAAACTCAAGAGACACACGCTCTAGTTGCGAAGAAAGAAAATGTACCACCTCGTGACCAAGAATTTTATGATAAAGCATATAATTTATTGACCGAGGCTCATAAAGCCTTGTCTGAAAATAAGGGTCGTACTTCTGATTTCCAAGCTTTGGATAAATTAGCAGAACGCTTGAATGATGAATCTTCTAATAAAGGAAAATTGGTAGATGATTTATTGTCATTCTTAGCACCAATTACCCATCCAGAACGTCTTGGTAAGCCAAATTCTCAAATTGAATATACCGAAAACGAAGTCCGTATTGCACAATTAGCTGATAAGTATACAACCTCAGATGGCTACATTTTTGACGAACATGATATTATCAGTGATGAAGGAGATGCCTATGTAACGCCTCATATGGGTCATAGTCACTGGATTGGAAAAGATAGTCTTTCTGATAAGGAAAAAGCTGCAGCTCAAGCCTATACTAAAGAAAAAGGTATCCTACCTCCATCTCCAGACGCAGATGCTCAAGCAAATCCAACTGGAGATAGTGCAGCGGCCATTTACAATCGTGTGAAAGGTGAGAAACGAATTCCACTCGTTCGACTTCCATACATGGTAGAGCATACAGTTGAAGTTAAAAACGGGAATTTGATCATTCCTCATAAAGATCATTACCATAACATTAAATTTGCTTGGTTTGACGACCACTCATACAAAGCTCCAAATGGCTATACCTTGGAAGACTTATTTGCGACGATTAAGTACTATGTTGAACATCCTGACGAACGTCCACATTCTAATGATGGATGGGGTAATGCCAGCGAGCATGTCTTAGGTAAGAAAGACCACAGTGAAGATCCAAATAAGAACTTCAAAGCGGATGAAGAGCCAGTAGAGGAAACACCTGCTGAGCCAGAAGTCCCTCAAGTAGAGACTGAAAAAGTAGAAGCCAAGCTCAAAGAAGCAGAAGCTTTACTTGCTAAAGTGACTGATGCGAGTTTGAAAGCCAATGCAACTGAAACCCTAGCTGGTTTACGAAATAACTTAAGTCTCCAAACCATGGATAATAATGGCATCATGACAGAAGCAGAAAAATTACTTGCGTTGTTAAAAGGTAGTAATCCTTCATCTGTAAGTAAGGAAAAAATAAACTAATGAAAAATGAAAGTCTCGATAAAGAGGCTTTTATTTTTATTATGTGGATATGTAAAATTCTTGACAAGCAATACTAAAAAGAGTAAACTATTAACTAGTTAATTAACTAGTTCACCATCTGGTGGTGAATCAAATAGATTTAAGAAAAGAGAAAAGAATGAAAATCAATAAAAAATATCTAGCTGGATCAGCAGCTGCACTTGTTTTAAGTGTCTGTGCTTATGAACTAGGTTTGCATCAAGCCCAAACTGTAAAAGAAAATAACCGTGTTTCATACATCGATGGTAACCAACCAAGCCAAAAGGCAGAAAATTTGACACCAGATGAAGTCAGTAAGAGAGAGGGAATCAACGCAGAACAAATTGTTATCAAGATTACGGATCAAGGTTATGTGACCTCTCATGGAGACCATTATCATTACTATAATGGCAAGGTTCCTTATGATGCCATCATCAGTGAAGAACTGCTGATGAAAGATCCGAATTATCAGTTGAAGGATTCCGACATTGTCAATGAAATCAAGGGTGGTTATGTGATTAAGGTAGACGGGAAATACTATGTTTACCTCAAGGATGCTGCCCACGCGGATAATATTCGTACAAAAGAAGAGATTAAGCGTCAGAAGCAGGAACACAGTCATAATCATGGAGGCGGTTCTAACGATCAGGCGGTAGTTGCTGCCAGAGCTCAAGGTCGTTATACAACGGATGATGGTTATATCTTTAATGCATCTGATATCATCGAGGACACGGGTGATGCCTATATCGTACCGCATGGAAATCATTTCCACTATATACCTAAGAGTGATTTGTCTGCAGGGGAATTGGCTGCCGCCCAAGCTTATTGGAATGGTAAACAGGGTTCTCATGCTTCTACAAGTTCAAGTAAACCAAATAGTAATGATGTAAAACCAGCCCAACTAAGTTTATCAGAGACTCCTAATTTGACTGTCACTCCAACTTATCATCAGGATCAAGGGGAAGATATTCCAGCACTTTTACGTGAATTGTATGCCAAACCTTTGTCAGAACGACATGTAGAATCTGATGGACTCGTCTTTGATCCGGCACAAATCATCAAACGTACAGCTAACGGTGTTGCTGTGCCACACGGAGACCATTATCACTTTATCCCTTATTCCCAAATGTCACCTTTGGAAGAAAAATTGGCTCGTATGATAGCTGTTAAGGGACAAAATGGCAGTGTTTTGCCAAGCGTCACTCCACTGAAGCCAGCCCCTACTACCAAACCTCTAGCACCAGTGGAAAATAAACCGACTGAACTTGATGTCAACCAGGTTGTTAGAAAAGTTGGCGAAGGATATATTATAGAGTATAAGGGCGTTAGTCGTTATGTTCTAGCTAAAGATTTGGCCAAGGATAAGATTGATGCTATTGAAAATTTCTTGTCTAAGAAAACTCAAGAGACACACGCTCTAGTTGCGAAGAAAGAAAATGTACCACCTCGTGACCAAGAATTTTATGATAAAGCATATAATTTATTGACCGAGGCTCATAAAGCCTTGTCTGAAAATAAGGGTCGTACTTCTGATTTCCAAGCTTTGGATAAATTAGCAGAACGCTTGAATGAAGAATCGACTAATAAAGGAAAATTGGTAGATGATTTATTGGCATTCTTAGCACCAATTACTCATCCAGAGCGACTTGGTAAACCAAATTCTCAGATTGCTTATACGGACGATGAAATAACATTAGCAAAATTATCAGGTAAGTATACAACAGAAGATGGCTATATCTTTGACACTCGTGATATTACAAGTGATGAGGGAGATGCCTATGTAACTCCACATATGACCCATAGTCATTGGATTAAGAAAGATAGTTTGTCTGAAGCTGAAAGAGCAGCGGCTCAGGCTTATGCTAAAGAGAAAGGTTTGACGCCTCCTTCAACAGATAATCAGGGGTCAGGAAATACTGAAGTTAAAGGAGTAGAAGCAATCTATAATAAAGTGAAGGCAGCTAAGAAGGTTCCACTTGATCACATGCCTTACAATCTCCAACATACTGTTGAAGTCAAAAACGGAAGCTTGATTATTCCCCATTATGATCATTACCATAACATTAAATTTGGTTGGTTTGACGAAGGACTCTATGAGGCACCTAAGGGTTATAGCCTTGAGGATCTCTTTGCGACTGTAAAATATTACGTTGAACATCCAAACGAACGTCCTCACTCAGATAATGGTTGGGGAAACGCAAGTGACCATGTTCGTAAAAATCAAGTAGACAAAGATAGTAAACATGATGAAGTAAGTGAGCCAACTCACCCTGAATCTGATGAAAAAGAGAATCACGCAGGTTTAAATCCTTCAGCAGATAATCTTTATAAACCAAGCACTGATACGGAAGAGACAGAGGAAGAAGCTGAAGACACTACAGATGAGGCTAAAGTTCCTCAAGTAGAAACCGAAAAAGTAGAAGCCAAACTCAAAGAAGTAGAAGCTCTACTTGCTAAAGTAACCGATGCTAGTTTGAAAGACAATGTGGCAGAGAGTCTAGCTGGTTTACGAAATAATTTGAGTCTTCAAACCATGGATAATAATGGTATCATGGCAGAAGCAGAAAAATTGCTTGCTTTGTTAAAAGGTAGTGAGTCAGTTACGACAAAACCAGAAGCATAAATTTTATCTCGTTAAATGAAAATGATGTAAGAGTCAGTAGCAATACTGGCTTTTATTTTTTAAAATGTAATAAAAATCTTGACAGATAAACTTAAAAAAGGTAAAATATTTACTGGTTAATTAAATGGTTAAATAACCAGTTTAGAAAAAACTGTTTAACC
>ERZ773013.2000-NODE-2000-length-11523-cov-13.943844_pt1 | contig 11523 bp, 7 predicted proteins | sample MGYA00511670_ERZ773013 | MGnify/ENA primary metagenome ERZ773013 (study PRJEB29015, sample SAMEA2738120) | human oral metagenome | biome: human oral; feature: human-associated habitat; material: saliva | place: China | collected 2257 ...
AGTGCTCTGATGTGGCTCGGTGGTATATCGCTTGAGACCTACCTTCTGCACATGTCCTTCGTGAACTTCTTTAGGAGCCCAGTCGTCTATATTCAGTCGCCACTACTTTACCTTGTCGTGGTTTATACCGCCACTATATTCGGCGCCTATCTTATAGCTCGCTATCTCCGCGTCTTGGTGCGTGCTTGAGGTAGTCTCGTTTTTACTTTCTCTCCCTCCTTTCTCCTCGCTGATACAGCGATGTGGTTAGCTATATATAGGTAGGTAGCCGCGCTGTGTTGCGTCAGTTTTGTGCTGCATGTACCTATTATAAGGTATATGTAGTGGTAGGATTATGCCTTTTTTTCGCTAATGTTAGTACGGCATATACCTAATTAAGCTATCTTTGTACCGTGCAGTGCGCTGAGAGGTGCATCCCGACACAGCTATGGGGTGCTCTAATGCTCTGCACGATAGTAATATATCTCCACAAGAAGGCAATAACATAGAATCAATTAAATAGCAACTTTATGTCGTGGTTAATTAAATCTTCGATCGGGCGTAAGCTGGTCATGAGCATCTCAGGCCTCGCGCTTATCCTGTTCCTGACCTTCCACATGTCGATGAATCTTGTGGCGCTCTTCTCTGAAGAAGCCTACAACGCCGTGTGTGAGTTCCTCGGGGCTAACTGGTATGCCCTGGTCGCTTCGATGGGGCTGGCAGTCCTCTTCATCGTCCACATCGTCTATGCCTTCATCCTGACGCTTCAGAATCGTAAGGCTCGCGGTAACGACCGCTATGCTGTCGTCGACAAGCCTAAGGGTGTCGAGTGGGCGTCGCAGAACATGATGGCTCTCGGTGTCATCATCGTCCTCGGGATCTTCCTGCACCTCTTCAACTTCTGGGCTAAGATGCAGCTCGCAGAGATCATCGGTCAGCATGACCTCGGTATCGATGGCGTCACTGGTCCTACGGACGGCGCTGGCCTGATCCGCTACACTTTCTCTAATCCCATCTTCGTAGTCCTCTACCTCATCTGGCTGGGCTCGCTGTGGTTCCACCTGTCGCACGGCTTCTGGAGCTCACTGCACACCATCGGCTTCAACAACCGCGTCTGGTTCGAGCGTCTGCGTTGCATCTCCAACATCTATACGACGATCATCGTCCTCGGCTTCGCTGTCGTCGTGATCTATTATTTCATCCAAGCCCTCTGCGGGGGCTCCTTGTGGTATTGCTAACCACAGTTCATCCCACAAGTAAGCTATCCATACCTCTAAGATTATGTCTAAGATAGATTCGAAGATCCCCGCCGGCCCATTGGCCGAGAAGTGGACCTCCTATAAGGACCATCAGAAGCTCGTCAACCCTGCAAACAAGCGCCGCCTCGACATCATCGTCGTCGGTACGGGCTTGGCTGGCGCCTCCGCTGCTGCCTCGCTCGCTGAGATGGGCTTCAACGTCTTGAACTTCTGTATCCAGGACTCTCCCCGTCGTGCACACTCGATCGCTGCTCAGGGGGGTATCAATGCCGCTAAGAACTACCAGAACGATGGTGACTCCGTCTACCGCCTCTTCTACGATACGATCAAGGGTGGTGACTACCGTGCTCGCGAAGCAAACGTCTATCGTCTGGCCGAAGTGGCTAATAGCATCATCGACCAGTGCGTCGCTCAGGGTGTGCCTTTCGCTCGCGAATACGGCGGCCTTCTCGACAACCGCTCCTTCGGGGGGGCACAGGTCTCTCGTACATTCTATGCTCGTGGTCAGACGGGGCAGCAGCTCCTCCTCGGGGCTTACTCTGCACTGAGCCGCCAGGTCGGTAAGGGCACGGTGAAGATGTACACCCGCCACGAGATGCTCGACGTCGTCATCATCGACGGTCGTGCTCGTGGTATCATCGCCCGTAACCTCGTCACGGGTAAGATCGAGCGCTTCGCCGCTCACGCTGTCGTCATCGGTACCGGTGGCTATGGTAACGCCTTCTTCCTCTCCACGAACGCTATGGCCTCTAATGGCTCAGCTGCTTGGCAGTGCTACAAGAAGGGTGCTTACTTCGCTAACCCCTGTATGGCACAGATCCACCCCACGTGTATCCCCGTCCACGGCGAATTCCAGTCTAAGCTCACGCTGATGTCTGAGTCGCTCCGTAATGACGGCCGTATCTGGGTGCCCAAGAATATCGAAGACGCTAAGAAGCTCCAGGCTGGTACGCTTCGTCCTACCGATATCAAGGAAGAGGATCGTGACTACTACCTCGAGCGCCGCTATCCCGCCTTCGGTAACCTCGTGCCTCGTGACGTCGCCAGCCGTGCTGCTAAGGAACGCTGCGACGCTGGCTACGGTGTCAACAACACGGGGCTGGCTGTCTTCCTCGACTTCTCCAGCGCTATCAAGCGTCTTGGTAAGGATGTCGTAGAAGCTCGCTATGGTAACCTCTTCCAGATGTACGAAAAGATCACCAACGACAATCCCTACGAGACGCCGATGATGATCTATCCCGCTATCCACTATACGATGGGTGGTATCTGGGTGGACTACGAGCTCATGACCTCTGTCCCTGGCCTCTTCGCTATCGGTGAAGCTAACTTCTCCGACCACGGTGCTAACCGCCTCGGTGCTTCGGCTCTGATGCAGGGGCTCGCTGACGGTTACTTCGTACTGCCCTACACGATCCAGAACTATCTGGCTGACCAGATTCAGGTCCCCCGCTTCAGCACGGACCGTCCTGAGTTCGACGAAGCTGAAAAGGGTATCCAGGATCGTATCGCTCGCCTGATGAGCATCAAGGGTAAGCAGTCCGTCGACAGCCTCCACAAGAAGCTCGGTCACATCATGTGGGACTTCGTAGGTATGGGTCGCGAGCGCGAAGGCCTCGAGAAGGCTATCGTCGAGCTCAAGGCTCTGAAGAAGGAGTTCTGGAGCGACGTCCGTATCCCTGGTAAGGCTGACGACCTCAACGTGGAGCTCGAGAAGGCTCTTCGTCTGGCTGACTTCATCGAGATCGGCGAACTCATGGCTCGTGACGCTCACGACCGTGAAGAGAGCTGCGGTGGTCACTTCCGCCTCGAGCACCAGACGCCCGAAGGTGAAGCCCTGCGCCACGATGATCAGTTCGCTTACGTCTCCTGCTGGGAGTACCAGGGCGAAGATCAGGATCCCGTCCTTCTGAAGGAACCTCTGGACTACGAGTTCGTCGTACGTCAGCAGCGTAACTATAAGAACTAACCCCAAGCCAACATCCACAATGGACAAGAATATAAATATCAAGGTTAAGGTCTGGCGTCAGCGTGGCCCCGAGGTAAAGGGTGCGTTCGAAACCTACGACCTGCAGAATATCTCTCAGGGTAGCTCCTTCCTGGAGATGCTCGATATCCTCAACGAGCAGCTCGTACGCGAAGGCAAGGAGCCCGTTGTCTTCGACCACGACTGTCGCGAAGGTATCTGCGGTATGTGCTCGCTCTACATCAATGGGCACCCCCACGGGCCCGATGATAGCATCACGACCTGTCAGCTGCACATGCGTCGCTTCAACGATGGCGACACGATCACCATTGAGCCTTGGCGCTCGGCTGGCTTCCCCATCATCCGTGACCTTATGGTAGACCGCTCGGCCTACGACAAGATCATCCAGGCTGGTGGCTTCGTGTCGGTCAATACCGGTGGTGTACCCGATGCTAACGCTATCCCCATTCCTAAGGCTAACGCCGATATGGCTATGGACGCTGCTGCTTGTATCGGTTGCGGTGCCTGCGCTGCAGCTTGTAAGAACGGCTCGGCTATGCTCTTCGTCTCTGCTAAGGTCAGCCAGCTGGCTCTCCTCCCACAGGGTCGTGTCGAAGCTGCCCGCCGTGCTAAGGCTATGGTCGCTAAGATGGATGAGCTGGGCTTCGGTAACTGTACGAACACTCGTGCTTGCGAAGTCGAATGCCCCAAGAATATCTCGATCTCCAATATCGCTCGTCTGAACCGCGAGTTCCTCGCTGCTAAGTTCAAGGACTAAGCCCCGAGACGAATCCCTCTCTTCGGCCTCCTGTGGCGGCTTCTCCCCCTTCGCGGGAGAAGTCATACGGAGCCGACTACCATCGCTCTCTTCAGGATTCACCTCCTGGATTGAATAGGTTAGATTGGTGTAGTATCGCCCGCCCTCTTGAGCCCATGGCTCCTGAGGACGGGCGATCGCATTAGAGCCTCCCTGTACTTCTTCCGCGGGAGGCTTCTTTGTTTCTCCGAAAGGGTATTGGCCTGTGTCTATAGAGGAGGGTAGCGCGAAGCTATATGGGTCGGCAGGTGAACCTATATAGGTCGCATCATCGACCAATATAGATCGTCGCGTGGACCCATATAGGTCAGCCCGCTGACCAATATAGGTTCATCGGCCTCTCATCGTGAGGTGTCAGCAATCCGTCATATATAGTGCATGTCCTTCGCTTTGGCGATCGGTATAGGCGGAAGCGTGTGACCTCTCTTAGATCTCTGCCTTTGAGCATCTGACCTCCGTCCCTGCAAGCGGCTACATAGATAGTCCGAGGCCCTGCTGTGCGATGCACGGCAGGGCCTCGGACTGTATGGGTAGGGCGTATCTCAGCCTGCCCGACGGGGAGAGAGTAACGGGGGGCCTTACTTCATGATGAGGCTCTCGGAAGAGCGGAGGAAGGCGATGACCTGCTGGACTTCGGGGCCGTCAGGTACCTGCTCTTCGATCTGCAGGATGGCGTCGTAGAGGCTGATCTTACCATTGAAGACCAAGCGGTAAGCCATAGCGAGGTGCCGCTGTGTGCGCTCGTCGATACCTGCCTTGGAGAGCATACCGGCATGGATCCCAGCGTAGACGGCAGGGTTGTCCTTGACGGTGATGAAGGGCGGTACATCCTCGCCGAAGCGGCAGCCCGTGAGGATAAACGCCAGATCACCGATGCGACAGCGGGGCTTGGCCGTGACGCCGCTGCTGAAGATCGAGCGGCTGCCGATGGTGCAGTCGCAGGCGATCTTGACGGCATAGCCGAAGACATTCTGATTGCCCACTTGACAGTTGTGCGAGATGTGGGTGCCTTCCATAAGGATGTTCCCACTGCCGATGACAGTGGAGACGTCACTTCGGGAGGCACGGCTGATGACTACGTTCTCACGGATCACGTTGTTGTCGCCGACGATGAGCGTGGACTTCTCGCCCTTGTAGGAGAAGTCCTGGGGCGAGGCACCGAGCACAGCATTCTGATAGATGGTGTTGTCACTACCGATGCGCGTGCCGTTCATCAGGCTGACGTGCGGGTAGATGGTGCAGTCGTCACCGATGACGACATCGTCCTCGATGTAGGCGAAGGGATAGATCGTCACACGGGCGCCGATCTGGGCGCCAGGTGCGATGAAGGCTTGTGGACTGATCATAGCGATAGGGGATTACTGGGCGCCTCCGCCGAGGGCATTATAGAGGTTGACGACGGCCTGCATCTTGCTGAAGCGGTCGCGTATCTGGGAGAGCTGGGCCTGCAGGAGTGCCTGCTGGGCGGTGATGACCTCGAGATAAGAGGAGGTCTTCCCCGTCTTGAAGAGGGTCTCGACGATCTCGACATTCTTCTCGAGGCTCTCGATCTGTAGGGTCTCGGCCTTGATCTTCGCCTCGGAGGCCTCATAGAGGGCGAGGGCGTTGCTTACTTCGGCGCCGGCATTGTAGAGGCTTTGCTGGAATGCCAGGCGTGCCTTCTCTTCCTCAGCCTCAGCTACGCGAAGGCCTGCGACGAGCTTGCCACGGGCGAAGATGGGCTGCGCCAGCGAGCCAAGCGCCGAGGCGATGAACTTCATCGGGTTCGAGACGGCCTGCCCAAGAGCGCCCGTCCAGCCTGCGCTCCCCGTGATGGTGAGCGAGGGATAGAAGGCGGCACGTGCACCATTCGTCTGATAGTAGCAGCTGGCCAGAGCCATCTCCGCTACGCGCACGTCGGGGCGTGCCGAGAGTAGCTGAGCGGGTACGCCGACGGCGAAGGTGCTGGGGAGCTGCTGGGCCTCGAGCGTGGAGCGGCTATAGGCACGGGGTGACTCGCCGAGGAGGAGGGCCAGCGCATTCTCCGTCGTGGTGATCTGGCGCTCGATCTCGGGGATGGAGGCCTCTACCTGATGGAGGTTGGCACGGGCGGACTGCACGGAGGACTCCATAGCACGGCCGAAGTCCTTCTGCGCCTGCATCACCTCGAGGGTATGTGCAGCGAGCTCGGCAGCCGAGCGAGTGAGCTGGAGCTGGCGGTCGAGCATCAGCAGCGTGTAGTAGCTGTTGGCCACGCTCGCGATGACACGGCCACGGACGAGCTGCTGGTAGGCCTCGGCACGGAGGAGCTGGGCCTGCGTCGAGCGGGAGGCATTCAGCAGTGAGCCGAAGAGGTCCACCTGCCAGCTGGCTTGCACGGGCAGCGTGTAGCTGTAGCTGGCGGGTACGCCCTCGGTCTTACCCGCCGAGAGCGAAGGAGCGAGCGTCAGCGAGGGGAAGAAGGAGAGGCGGGCAGCCTTGAGCTGGGCCTCTGCTTGCTGGGTGGAGAGGTTCGCCGAGAGCAGGTCGACATTCTGCTGGAGGGCCTTCTCGATGAGTGCCTGCAGGGGTGCATCGGTGAAGAGCGCACGCCAGGGCGTCTGCCCGAAGGACGTGGTATCTTGGCTCAGCGTGTCGATCTTGTCGCCACGGTAGACGGAGGTGTCTACCGTGGGACGCTGATACTTCTTGTAGACGCCACAGCCGGTGAGTGTGAGGCTGAGGGCGAGGAGGGGAAGGCTATGCTTGAGCGTCATCTTGTGATTCGGTCTTGGAGGTGTTGGAGAACTGAAGGATCTCACCCGAGGGCTTCGAGGTGATGATGTCGTCGAAGAGCAGGGGCTTGAAGCGCTCCTGCAGGCTCTGGAAGACGACGAAGAGGGTGGGGACGATGAAGATCTGCAGGATCATCCCGATGAGCATCCCGCCGACGGTGCTGGCACCGAGCGTGGAATTCCCGTTAGCCCCGACACCACTGGCGAACATCAGTGGGAGGAGCCCCACGATCATCGCAAGCGAGGTCATCAAGATCGGGCGCAGACGAGCCACCGCCCCGAGGATAGCACTCCACGTGATCGCCATACCTGTGCGGCGGCGGTCCAGAGCGAATTCGACGATGAGGATGGCATTCTTCGCCAAGAGACCGATGAGCATGATCAGAGCGATCTGCATGTAGATATTGTTCGTGTGCCCGAAGATATTCGAGAAGATGAAGGCACCCGAGAGCCCGAAGGGGATGGAGAGGATGACCGAGAAGGGCAGGAGGTAGCTCTCGTACTGCGCACTCAGGATGAGGTAGACGAAGAGCAGACAGAGGCCGAAGATGAGCGCTGTCGTATCCGACGAGCCCTGCTCCTCACGCGTCAGACCCGAGTAGTCGTAGCCGTAGCCTGCCGAGAGCGTCGAGCTGGCGACCTCGGAGACGGCCTTCAGCACGTCCCCCGTGGCATAGCCTGGGGCGGGGGAGGCCATCACGTCGATAGAGGTGTAGAGGTTGAAGCGGTTCACGCTCGCAGGGCCGTAGACCTTCTCCGTGGTGATGAAGGAGGTGATGGGCGCCATCTCACCTGTACCGGTGCGCACATAGATATTGCTCAGGGCGTTGATGTCGAGGCGCTGCTCGGGGGCGGACTGTAGGAGCACGCGGTAGAGCTTACCGTAGCTATTGAAGTTCGCTACGTACATCCCCCCGAAGTAACCCTGTAGGGTGGAGAGGACGGTCTGCGGTGTCGTGCCGGCACGCATCGTGGCGGCTACGTCGACGTCGATGACGTACTGGGGGAAGCTGGGGTTGTACTGCGTCATCGCATAGGCAACCTCGGGGCGCGCATTGAGTGCGGCGAGGAACTTCTGCGTCTCGGCGAAGAACTTATCCAGCTCGCCACCCGTCTTGTCGAGCATCGTCAGCGACACGCCCGAGGCCATACCATAGCCCGGGACCATCGGTGGGGTCATCGCCAGCACGGAGGCATCCTTGATGGTAGCACCATAGGCGAAGAGCTTGCCTGCGATCTCACTCGTCGTCGTCTTACGCTCACCGAAGGGCTTCATACGGATGAACATCGAGCCGTAGTTCGAGCCTGCGCCCCCCATGAGGCTGAAGCCCGAGATGCTCATGACCTGCTCCACGCCGTCCTGTGCCTTCGCGACGTCGGCGATATCCTTGAGCACCTTCTCCGTCTTCTCGCGGCTGGTACCTGGAGGTGTGGCGACGGTGACCATCACCGTACCCGTATCTTCCTGAGGCACGAGCTCGCTACTGGTGAACTTCATCAGGACGACCATGATGACGATACTTACCAGCACGATGATACCCGAGGTGACGCGATGGCGCACGAAGAACTCGACTCCCTTGCGGTAGGGGCGCAGGACGCGATTCTCGTACACAGCGTTGAAGGCCAGATGGAAGCGGTCGATGAAGCTGAGCTTCTTCCCCTCGTGACCCTTGTGGGGCTTGAGCAGGAGGGCGCAGAGCGTGGGGCTAAGCGTCAGAGCGTTGACGGCAGAGATGACGATAGAGACGGCCATCGTGACCCCGAACTCACGGTAGAACGTACCGCTGATCCCCGAGATGAACGACACGGGCACGAAGACCGCAGCCATGACGAGCGTGATGGAGATGATAGCGCCCGAGATCTCATGCATGGCGTCCATACTGGCTGTGCGGGCGGAGTCGTAGCCCTCGTCCAGCTTGGCGTGTACGGCCTCGACGACGACGATGGCGTCATCCACGACGATAGCGATAGCGAGCACCAGTGCCGAGAGCGTGAGGAGGTTCAGCGAGAAGCCGAAGATCTGCAGGAAGAAGAACGTACCGACGAGCGACACGGGCACCGCGATGGCGGGGATGAGCGTGCTGCGGAAGTCCTGCAGGAAGATATATACGACGATGAAGACGAGGAGGAAGGCCTCGAGGAGCGTCTGGATGACGTGCCAGATAGAGGCGTAGAGGAAGTCCGTGACGTCGAGGACGTAGGTCATCTTCATGCCAGGAGGGAAGTCCTTCTCCAGCCCCTTGATCTCGGCCTTGATAGCGGTGACGATGTCGTTAGCGTTGGAGCCTGCGATCTGCGAGACCATCCCCGTGACGGCGGGATTGCCATCGGAGAGAGAGTTACGGCTGTAGCTGAGGGAGCCCAGCTCGATCTTCGCCACGTCCTTGAGGCGGATGATGTTGCCCGCATCGTCGGACTTGATGATGATGTTCTCGTACTCGGGGATGCTCTTCAGACGGCCCTTGTAGCGGAGCGAATACTCATAGGTGCGGTCACCTGATTCGCCGAGGCTCCCTGGGGCAGCCTCGAAGTTCTGTGCCGAGAGGACGCCTGAGACGTCGCTGGGGACGAGGGAATAGGCGCGCATCTTGTCGGGGTCGAGCCAGAGGCGCATGGCGTAGGTGCCTTGGCTGAAGGTATTTGCCGAGCCGACACCAGGCACACGCTTCAGCGCGGGCAGGATGTTGATGTCGGCGTAGTTCGCGAGGAACTGCGCATCGTAGCGCCCGTCTTCGCTCGTCAGCGAGTAGACGAGGAGCATGCTTGACTGGCGCTTCTGCGTCGTCACCCCGACGCGCACGACGTCAGCGGGGAGGAGGGCCTGAGCCTGCTGTACGCGGTTCTGCACGTTCACCGCTGCCATGTCGGGGTCGGTACCTTCCTTGAAGTAGACGGTGATGGAGGCGCCGCCCGAGTTCGTAGCGGTAGAGGTCATGTAGGTCATGCCTTCGACTCCGTTGATCTGCTCTTCGAGGGGGATGATGACGGAGTTGAGCACCGTCTGGGCGTCTGCACCTGCGTAGGCTGTGGAGACCTGCACGGTGGGCGGTGCAAGGTTGGGGTACTGCTCGATAGGCAGCTGTATGAGCCCGATGACCCCGAGGATGACGATGATGATGGAGATCACCGTCGAGAGCACGGGGCGGGTAATAAATCTATCGAAATTCATTGCTCTATATGCTTCCGGTTAAGGCGGTGAGGGCTTAGTGCTTCTCAGCAGCGCCGCCCTTGCCCATCATCTGCTGGCGTATAGCCTCCTGCTGCTTGGCATAGGCTTCTTCGGTGAGGGGCTTGATGACCTCGCCCTCCTTGACGCCCGTGGTGCCGGCGACGAGGATGCGGTCGCCAGCCTTGAGGCCGCTGGTGACGGTGTAGCTCTGCCCATCATCGACGGGGCTGACGGTGATCTCGGTGAAGGTCAGCTTGCCGTCCTTGTCGACGGTGTAGACGAACTTCTTGTGGAGCAGCTCAACCGTGGCACTCTGGGGCACGAGGATAGCCCCTGCCGTCTGGGTGGGGACGAGGACCGTACCTACCGAGCCACTGCGGAGCTTGCCCTCAGCGTTGGGGAAGTCGACACGCAGCGTGATCGCACCCGTGGTCTTGTCGACGACGCCGCTGACGCCCTGGATCGTCCCTTCGGCGGGGTATTCGCTGCCGTCGGAGAGGCGCAGGCGCACCTTGGGAAGGCTCTTTGCGGTCGTGCCATCCCCCACGAGGGTCTGCATCTCACGCTCAGAGACGGAGAAGTAGACGTAGGCCTGACGCGTATTTGATACCTGCGTCAGGGGCGAAGCACTCTGGGGGCTGACGAGGTTCCCCACGCGGTAGTTGATGGAGCCGACGACGCCCGAGACGGGGCTGGTGACAGTGCAGTAGGAGAGGTTCTCGCGTGCCGAGACGAGGGCGGCCTTGGCGACGGCGACATTGGCCTCAGCGCTCTTCAGGGCGTTGGAGACCTCTTCGTAGTTGCTCTGGCTGATGATGTTCTTGGCTAAGAGATCCTGGCTATTGCGCTGGTTGAGCTGCGCCGTGGCGAGTGAGGCCTGTGCAGCGGAGAGGCTGGCGGTAGCCTGCGAGACGGCGGCGCGATAGGTGACGTCGTCAAGGTGGAAGAGGGGTTGACCTGCCTTCACGCTCTGACCTTCGGTGACGTAGACCTTGGTGATGAAGCCCGATACCTTGGGGCGGATCTCGGCATCGTCCTCGCCTCGGATGACGGCGGGGTAACTGTTGTCGGCGGAGAAGTCGCCTGCGGAGAGGGTGCGTACGGGGAGTTCCTGAGGGCCTTGAGCTTGTCCCTGCTGAGCCGACTGACTGGAGCAGGCGGGCAGGAGCGTGATCCCTGCGGTGAGGAGCAGGAGGCTAAGGCACGAGACGGTAAGGCGTTGATGCGTCATAATTCTTGTGGGGTTGTATTGTTGGTTTGTCTTTTGATGAAGAGTGCCCCGTGGGTGGGGCTGTCGAAAGGGACTTCCCGCCACTTCGTCACCGCTGGTGGTGCGGGGCAAGTAGGGCGGGATAGGGGTATGTAAAGATACTATAAATCGAGAAGATACTATAAATCGAGGCTGTGAGGTCAGCCGTCTGGCTTTTCCCTGGGCTATGAGCCTCGCTTCGGGTGGGTGTGGCGGAGCATTTGCCCGCTCTCCCTCGCGCGTACCTATTATATTATTATATTAGGAGCTTTGCTTCGCATATATATATAGAGTCCCGTCCCTCCCGAAGGTTTATTCTCCCCGCCAAATTTCT
>ERZ773013.2001-NODE-2001-length-11518-cov-12.751287_pt1 | contig 11518 bp, 10 predicted proteins | sample MGYA00511670_ERZ773013 | MGnify/ENA primary metagenome ERZ773013 (study PRJEB29015, sample SAMEA2738120) | human oral metagenome | biome: human oral; feature: human-associated habitat; material: saliva | place: China | collected 2257 ...
CCCAGCTCGCCAGGTAGAAAGCGAGGTGCAGGCTCAAATAGTCGTAGTCCGGGGACGGGTCGGTCCGTGCATCTCGAAAGACGCGATAGCAATGCTCCCACGAGCGGGAGCGCCCGTTCTCATTCGCGCGCGCATCATCGTAGAAAGTCTGCGCAGCGTTGATCAACTCATCGATGGCTTCCATACTTTTCTCCTTGTGTCTCCACGGAAGGCCTCTCTTCTTCGAGAGCTCTCGTTATTTCAGCAGTTCCTATGCGCGCGGATTCGGATGCGAGAGGTCGACCGCCAGATTGGGCAGCCACGCGACCAGGTTTCCCATGCCTCGTTGTTCGTCATGCCTCGCCGAGCGACACCGCTTCATTTCTCGATAACCATATCGCACAGAGCCGCCACAACGCGGCCATTTGGAAAACTGCGACTCAGCATCATCAGTCCCTGGCAATCCGGGAGAACTCTCGTACCCACACCTCCCGACGAGGCCGGGGCCGGGCATGCACATTCGTGCGGTTACGGGAATGCGGGTGGGAGGATTTGCGTGATGGTTGCACAGCATTCTTAGTATTTCGTGTCGGTTCTGCGCGTACCCTGATGAGAAAAGACGCACCCTCAAGGGTGGGGGCGCGTCGGAGGACACCTCACCGTGGAGGCACACACACCATGAAGGTCCCACCCCTATCCGAGCGACCCGTCACCGAGGAAGAAGAGCAGACATTTCTTGCCTCGCCGTCACGTCGCAAGAAGCGCTCCCTAGTATCCAGGAGAGCAGCACTGCGCCCGTGGGCAATCGGCATCGGCCTCACCGTGCTGGTCGCCGTGGCATCTGTTGTTTCCTACAGGCTCGCCGCAGGCATTGACTGGTGGAACGAACACCCCAGCGCCGCGGCAACACCCACCGCACACCCAGCGCCCATGCCGTCGGCGTCGAGCGAACCCGCCATGTCGGGCGGCTACGCGATCGGCCCCGACGGAGTCCTCGTACGCCCCGCTGAGTTTGCGGCAGACACATACACCAAGCCGGAACTACCTGAAGAAGCCAAAGAAAACAGTGAACGAGGTGCCGAGGCCGCTGCGGAGCATTATCTCGCCCTCATGGTCTATGCATGGAACACCGGAGACACAGAGCTATTCGAAGAGATGTCCGCTAGTGATTCGCAGTTCGCTCGCGAAGTGACACAGAGGATTAGATCCCTCTATGACGAGGGATGGCTATACAACGATTCGTCGATCGTGGAACATGTTCTCAAGCTCGAACCTGCTGAAGCGTCGGACGGAGATGGAGCCGACAATGCGGTTGCTGTGGTCTTAGCTATTAACTCAGTGGACGGGACGATTTGTCAGAAGAAGAATATATATGTGCACGAGCAGCAGTACCATTCCATCTTCGCATTAGTGCTGACATGGGACGATGGGCACTGGGTCGTGACTCGAGCTGGAATGGAAAAAACTGATGACTAAGAAAATTCTCGGAGTCTGGTCAGCAATAATTCTGGCAATTCTGGCAGTTGTGGTTCTTCCTCAATCAGTGCGCGCGGAAGGATCTGATCCTCCTCCGAATTTTGATACAGATGCGCACGGCGATTCTATCGATGCACTTCTTCAACAAGGGAGAAACCAATACAACAATGGTGCGCAGCCCAGTACGGAATCGCCGCATGATGACTCGGTCCGTCTGTCGAATTCTGCTGATGCTAGCGCAGAGGCGCGCACCTATGCGGAGGACGATAAGTGCGATGGCCACACAATGCACACAGTGACGTTGCCGGATGGGACTGAATCTGCCCCCTTCGTGTGTGCGCACATTACACGGAAGGGGGACGGCAATAACGCGGGGCAGGCTCCAACCACGCGCGAGATCCTGTACTACGCAGCGACGACGATCCACGCCGACGGTGCGGGTCTGCACAAGCGGCCCGAGGGGGTGTCGTACACGAACAAGTACATCCCCACACTCGTTGCCGCTACCCATCCCACGCAGACCCACACCGTCACGCTGTTGGGCCACGACATCACCATCACTCTCACGGCCACGTCCTACACGTGGAGCTGGGGGGATGGAACCCCGGACCTGACCACGACCTCGCCGGGAATGCCCTGGCAAGAAGGCATGGACCCCAACACCGACCCCGCCCTAATCCGCCACTACTACAAGGCCCCCAACGGGTGGAAGTCCTTCCTGGATGGGCCCTACCCCTACGCCACGCGCACCATCACGCTGACCACGACGTGGGCGGGCACGGCTACCAACCCCTTCACGGGCGAAACCCAGACCATCAACGGCTTGGTCACCACCACCGAAACAACCGGCCCGTTCCCCCTCGGGCAACTCATCGTCAACAACACTGACACCTCAGAAGAAAAACAAGGCCACTAAAACGCAGAGCAGGCACGAATCTACGCCACCACCATGGCCACCGTGCCCGCGCACATGAGGGCGAGGCCGAGCAGGTAGTGCGGCGTGAAACGCTCGTGAAACGCCACGGCTGACACGGCAACCGTCACGAGGATCGACAGCTTATCAATGGGCACCACGACCGAGGCGGGCCCATCCTTCAGCGCGTGGTAGTACGCCAGCCAGGACGCGCACGTCGCAGCGCCCGACGCGACGATGAACGCCAACTCGCGGCCCGGAATCGACCGCACCTCGCCCAGGCGACCCTGCGCGCCCACGATCACCCACGCCATCGCCAGCACCACCAGCGTGCGCACCGCCGTCCCCAGCGTTGGATCAACCCCCGAAATGCCAACCTTCCCAAGGATCGACGTCAACGCGGCAAACAGAGCGGACGCGAGCGCAAACGTCAGCCAGCTGCCACCCCCGCGCAGCGCACGCGGCAGGCCTGAGAGGTCGGAGGGCTCCACCATCAGCAGCGTCCCCACCGTGATGACGACGATTCCACTGCCGCCCCACACGCTCACGGGTTCACCCAGCAGGATGAGCGCAAGGATGATCGCCAGGACCGTCGATAGCTTGTCGATGGGCGCCACGCGGGACACGTCCCCTCGAGACAGCGCCGCGAAGTAACACAGCCACGAGGCCCCCGTCGCCAGTCCGGACAGAACCAGGAACAGCGCAGAAGTCCCGTCGATAGACGCAACGCCGGAAGCGGAGCCCGTCAGAAGCGCCATGCCCCACGCGCCAACGGCCACGACAACCGTGCGCAGCGCCGTCGCGACGGTCGAATTCGTCGAGGCGACGCCCGCCTTCGCGAGGACGGACGTCAATCCTGCAAACAGGGCAGACAGGCAGGCCGCGACGATCCACATGAGATCAGCCTAGGCCCGACGCTGACGTCCGCGCACCTGAGAATAATGACGGTGTGTCATGGGCGCCAGACTGCAGAAAAAGTAGGCTATAGTTGTCGCGTATCCAGGCCTCGTGTTGGGGTCACAACGCAGTGTAAAGGAACGAGATGAGCGACAACCTCGACGAGCTCGGCGTCAACGGCGAATTCGAAGAAAACGGCCGAGAGATCGTGCTCGACACAAGCGGCGAAGCGGAGCTGACAGAAGAAGCCTCCGATGGCATCGCTGAGCTGCGCGAAACGATCGCGCAACAGGACTCGGAGGCCGAACAGTACGCGATCGAGTTCCTCAAGAAGGTCGTGCGCATCCGCGGCGTGCGCATCACCCGCGATGAGTTTCTGCGTCAGGAACTGCGCAAGCTCCACTTGAGTGACGACGCAATCGCGCGCGCAGTCGACTCGAACCCGGTGCTCGCAGGCGTGTCCTTGACCGATCTCGACAAGCTCGCCGACGGCATCATCTCCTTCGAGACGAACAAGTCCGCGGCGATGTCCTTCGCTGCGGGCATTCCCGGCGGCTTCGCGATGCTCGGAACGGTCCCCGCAGACCTGATGCAGTACTACGTGCACGCGTTTCGGATCATGCAGAAGCTCGCCTACCTCTACGGCTGGCGTGAGCTCCTGACCGACATGGATGAGGTGGATGACGAGACGATCGGTGTCCTTGCGATGTTCTTCGGCGTCATGCTCGGCGTCGGTGGCGCGGCCCAGTCGCTGACGACGTTCGCGCGCTCGGTCGCGATGCCCGCGTTCCAGAAGCAGGTGACGAAGCAGGCTCTCACGAAGACCTCGTGGTACCCGGTCATGAAGCACTGTCTGCGATACATCGGCATCAACCTCACGAAGAAGAGCTTCGCGCAGGGCGTCTCCAAGGTGATCCCCCTGATCGGTGGCGTCGTGTCGGGTGGCATGACCTTTGTGTCGCTCCAGTCCCAGTCCACTCGCCTCAAGGGCCACCTGCGCGAGCTGCCGCCTCCCGGAGTCGATGCTGCGGTCTGGAAGCAGTCGGTCAGCGACGCGACCCCCGAGGACCAGGAGCCGGGCGTGCTGGATAGCGCCCAGCAGGCGCTCGAGAGCACGACCAAGGCCGTCACGAGTGGCGCAAAGACTGCGGCTACCGGCATCGCCGATGGTGCGATGACCGCAGCCTCCGGCATCGCGGATGGCGTCAAGGGCCTCTTCGGTTGGAATAAGTAGCATCTCGGGAACGAGGCCGGGGCGGGGTGTGCGTGGCAGCGGAACCCAGCCCCGGCCTCGTGACGCCTGCGCCGAGCGGAGGTCTCCGGCTAGAGTGGTTCCACGTGCGTGCGCTGTCAGCATGCCGTCAGACGAGGAGGAACTCGATGCCCGACACGATGAAGGTCCGTGCCCACAGCGGCGATCCGATTGGAGCTGCCGCCGGGCAACAGTCCGAGGCGGAACGGCGAGCGCTTGAGTTCCTCTCAAAGGTCGTGCGTGTTCGGGGCGTGCGCATCAATCGCGACGAGTTCCTGCGTCAAGAACTGAGTAAGCTCCACATGAGCGACGACGCGATTACGAGCGCAATCGACTCGAATCCCCTGCTCGCGGGTGTTGCTCTCACCGAGATCGATAGAATCGCGGACGAGGCGATTTCCTACGAAACGAACAAGTCGGCGGCCATCTCCTTCGTCGCGGGTATCCCCGGAGGATTTGCGATGCTCGGCACGATCCCCGCGGACCTGATGCAGTACTACGTGCATGCGCTGAGGATCATGCAAAAGCTCGCCTACCTGTACGGCTGGCGCGAGCTCCTCCCGGACGGCCGTGAAACCGACGATGACACGCTCGGCGTGCTCGCCGTGTTTTTTGGCGTCATGCTGGGGGTCGGCGGTGCGGCCCAGTCTCTCACGGCTTTCGCGCGCGTTGCGGCGAAGACCGCCTACCAGAATCATGCGACCAAACGCGCTCTCATGAGCATCACCTGGTACCCGGTCGTCAAGTACAGCCTGCGTCTCATCGGTATTAACATCACGAAGAACTCCGTCGCGAAGGGGATCTCGAAAGTTGTCCCCGTCATTGGTGGATTCGTCTCGAGTAGCCTGACCTTCATGGCGCTCCAGTCTCAGTCCATCCTCCTCAAGGACAATCTGCGAGAGATCCCGCCTCCCGGCCTCAGCGTCGACGAGTGGAGCCAGCATCTGGGTGGCGCAGCCTCCGAGGCGCGGACAGTGGAGACTACGGACACCATCCAGAAGGGCCTGCGGGGCAAAGCACAGGTCGTGATGGTCGGCGCGAAGAGCGCGGCCTCGGGTATCGCCGATGGCGCCTCGAGCGCTGCCTCCAGCCTCGCCGGGGGTGTGAAGGGGCGCTGGAGGCGCCGTCGATAGCGACGCCGGGACGAGGCCGGGGCCGGGGATGCGCTCAACCACGAACGAAGCACAGGCCTCGGCGCAGTGTTTAACGGGCCACTGTTTCCTACTTTTTCAGCCCCGGGAGAGGGAAAACCTGCCACCATATGCGGGTGAATGAGACGACGAAACCAGCCCTGGCCTCGTCCCTGACGGAGGCCGGCCCCCTGATCTTGCAGGCATTCGCCTGGGACATGGTGGCGGACGCCAGCCACTGGCGCTACCTCGCCGAGCACGCCCAGGCGATCGCGGACCTGGGCGTCACCATTATTTGGCTGCCGCCCGCCTACAAGGGACACGAGGGAATCGACGACGTCGGCTACGGCGTCTACGACCTGTACGACCTGGGCGAGTTCGACCAGAGGGGTTCCGTGCCCACGAAGTACGGGACGAGGGACGAATACCTGGCCGCCATTGAGGCCCTGCATGAGGCGGGTATCGCCGTGTGCGCCGACATCGTCCTCAACCACCGCATGGGTGCCGACGCGACCGAGACCGTGCGAGCCACCCCGATCAATCCCCAGAACCGTCACGAGGCGATCGGCGAGCCCGAGACGATCGAGGCGTGGACCCGCTTCACGTTCCCGGGGCGCGCGGGCGCGTACTCGGATTTCACGTGGGACTGGACGTGCTTCCACGGCATCGACTGGGATGAAGCCACGAAGCGCAACGGCCTGTGGCTCTTCGAAGGCAAGCAGTGGAATGACTCCGTCGACACCGAGTTCGGTAACTTCGACTACCTGATGGGCTGCGACGTGCACGTCACCGAGCCCCGGGTCAGCGAGGAGCTGGACCGCTGGGGTCGCTGGTACGTCGAGACGACCGGCGTGGACGGGCTGCGCCTGGACGCCGTCAAGCACGTGGGATCGGACTTCTACGCCCGCTGGCTGAACGACCTGCGCGCCTCAACGGGCCGCCGCCTGCCCGCCGTCGGCGAGTACTGGAGCGGCGACGTGCGCGAGCTTGAGGGCTACCTGGAGCGGGTCCCCAACGTCATGCTCTTCGATGTCCCCCTGCACTACCACCTGCACGATGCGTCGATTTCGGACGGCAACGTGGACCTGGCACGCCTGTGGGAGAACACGCTGACGGCGTCCCACCCCGACCAGTCCGTGACGTTCGTCGAGAACCACGACACCCAGCCAGGTCAGTCCTTGGCTTCCACGGTCGCCTCCTGGTTCAAGGCGGCCGCTTACGCCCTCATCCTCTTCCACGAGGCTGGGGTTCCCTGCGTGTTCTGGGGTGACCTCCTCGGTTCTCCCGATTCTGACGACCTGCCCGCCGTGCGCGAGCTGCCGATCCTCATGTCGATTCGCGCCCGCGCGGCCGTCGGAGAGCAGCACAATGCTTTCGACGATCCCGATGTGGTCGGTTTCGCCCGCGAAGGCAAGGAAGAGATTCCCGGCTCTGGATGCGCGGTCATCCTCTCCGACCGGATGGCCGGAGAGAAGACCCTGTTTGTCGGCGCGCGCCACGCGGGCGAGGAATGGGAATGCGTCATCGGCGGCCACCCGAGCGTGCGCGTCGCGGACGATGGGACCCTCACCGGCACCGTGAGCGACGGAGGCCTCAGCGTCTACGCGCCGCACGCGTGAGCGCATACATGCCCCGGCCTCGTCCCTGTCGACGAGGCGGGGAAACGTGTGCGTACGAGCGCTACTCCTGGGTGCCACCCAGGGCGGGAATACGTTCGATCTGATCCTTGAAAAAGGCCTCGGCCGACGCGACGAAACGCTCGATGCTGGTCGAGAACTGCGCGTCCGTGAGCCCGTAGCGGGCGGTGACGAACTGCTCGGCGCACAGGCGCTGACGGCCGTCGTCCAGCGACGCCACGTAGACCTTCGGCCACGTGGTTGCCCCGTTCCAGTCATTGCACGCCTGAATGAGGCGCTGACGAAGCTCCATCGATACGTCCTCGGGGATCGCGGCCCACATGCTCAGGTCCGTGCCATCGTTCGCGATCGAAAAGATGAAGTAGCCGCGCCCGATACCCATGTGCAGGCTCTGGTCTTCCACCTTGTAGTTGAAGTCGTTACGGTCGAAGTAATCGATCAGCCGTTGCACGTTGAGCGGACGCACAATGGTGCGGCGCGAAATGGCGGCCTTGCACTCGGCGATGATTTCCGGCGCGTCCTCGTTGGTCGGATCCATGGCGACGCACTGCTCCAGGTACGTCAGCGCGCTCTCCTCCTCGTCCTGCCAGTACAGGGCCGTGCCAATCCGGTAATACCAGCGCGGGTCCGCCATGCCTTCAGCTTCGACGCTGCGCAGCAGCTCGATCGCGTGCTTGATGTGATCGCGGAAAGAATCCATGTAGGGCTGCGCGTAGTTGATGTAGGCGCGCGCCAGCAGACTCGTCAACTCGTAATCCATCGCCGACGGGGGCTGCCCCTCGATGAGTGCGATGATCTTTTGGTGTTCCTTCTCCTCGTGCAAGAGATTAATCTGGTCGATAAGCGACGAGCGAGAATCCACGGAATCTCCTTCAAACGATGCCGAATGTGACTGCCTGATCACAAGCATAACAGGGCGCGTGTGCGCTCTGAGCCGCTGATGGACCGCTCGCTGTGTAGGCTGACAGGATGGACCAGACCGGCATGAATGAGGACCGCGTGAACGACGACCTGCGTGCGCGTATGAGCGAGGCCGACGCCGCCCAGTGGGACGAAATCCAGCAGTGGAAAGCCTCCCAGCTGAGCGACAAACGCCCCCGCGCTATCACGCAGAAGATGAAGTCAGCAGCCCTGGCACCGGTGGGCAAAGCGGTGTCCATTGCACGCAAGGTTCCCGGCGGGGAAGCGCTGAGGCGAACCATGTCATCCGCAGCCCTCGGACTGGTCGAGCTGGCTGCCTCCGCATCCGAGGCCTCGGTGCGCCGCACGCGCATCCTCAAGGCTTATCGCGCGGCCGGACACGACGTGACAAGCCTGCGAGACATCCGCTCTCTGCCCCTCGACCAGGTGCTCGCGGTCAAGCCTCGCCTGAGCCTCGCATACTCGGGTACGGCAGCCGCGGAGGGCGCGGTCAGCGGCGTGTTCGCTTCCGGGGGCTCTCTCGCAGCTGTGCTCGGCATGGGGGTCGCGTCGGCGCCCGGCGTGGGGGTCACGGCCTCGGCGATGGCCGTTGATATTACGACCTTTCTGGCAGCGGCCACGCGTCTCGTCGCGCACACCGCTGCCTACTACGGCTACGACTCCGAGGATCCCTCAGAGCGCCTCTTTTCCACGATGGTGCTCTCCCAGGCGATCGACCCGGCCGGCAGCGGGCGTAACTTCGTCGTCGAAAAGCAGGCGACGATGCTCGCCTTCAACCAGGTGATGCGCGACCTCGCGCGTAAGGGATCCCTCGAGTCGCTCGGCGGAAGCGCGATCGTGAGCGCCATGAAATCACTCTTCTCAGCGATGGGCGTTCGTCTGGCCAGTCGCAAGCTCGCGCAGATCGTTCCCGTCGCAGGAATCGTCGTGAGCGCAGGGCTTAACGCGGCGCTCATGCGCACCATCGGGGAAACGGCGGATCACCTCTACCGGGAACGTTTCCTCGCGGAGCGTTACGGTCGCGCGATGGGCAATGGCGAGCCCTCGACTGCCCTCGTGGTTGCCACGCAGGGAAGAGACTTGAACGAGGACGTCGCTCGCTACCTCGAACTGATCGAGGCTGAGAGCCGTGCGTAGAGCGGTGGCTCTCTATCAGGCGAAAGACTTCGGCGTTGCATGCGGATGCGAAAACGCCGCCGCCTGATGGTGCGCAGGGATGGTCATGAGCGAAAGTACGGAGGAGATGAACGACGCGATCGACGAGATGCGTGCGCGCATGAGCACTGACGATCTCGCCCAGTGGGACGCAATCCAGGAATGGAAAGCCGCGCAGATTCGCCCCATCAGGCCTCGTGTCATCTCGCAGCGTATTCGCTCGTATCTGCTTGCGCCCCTGACGAAGGCCGTTTCTCTTGCCCGCAAGGTGCCCGGTGGGGCAGCTGTCACTGGTGCGGTGGCCTCCGGGATCCTCAGGCTCGTCGAGCTCGGGACATCAGCCGCCGAGTCTTCGATCAACCGCGAGCGAATCGTGAGGGCTTTCCGCCGGGCTGGGTGTGATATCGAGTGTCTCGAGGACATCCGACACCTGAGCCTGGCGCAGATTCGCTCAGTGAAGCCGCACCTGAAGGTCGGCTATTGCGGGGTCGCGGCTACCGAGGGAGCAATCAGCAGCATCGTCGCGTCGGGAGGATCGGTCGCTGCACTTGCTGGACTAGGCGTTGCTTCGGCCCCCGGTGTCGGCGTGGTGGCGGGCGCGATCGGACTCGACATTATGACGTTCCTGGCATCCGCGACGCGCCTGGTTTCTCACACGGCTGCCTACTACGGGTACGACACCGCAGACCCCGCGGAAGACCTTTTCGCCGCGATGGTTTTATCCCAGGCGATATCTCCGGAGAGCGAGGGGCGAGCCTTCGTCGTCGAGAAAGAGACGTCGATGCTCCTTCTCAACAAGGTGATGCACAAGCTCGCTCGGCGCGGATCGATGGAGACCATCGGGAACAATGCGCTCACCGCGTCGGTCAACTCCCTGTTCGCGGCTCTTGGAGCGCGACTCGTTGGCATGAAGATGGCCCAGATTGTGCCGATTGTCGGCATTATTGTGGGCGTGAGCCTCAACGTGTCCCTCATCCGTACGATCGGCGTGACCGCGGATCACCTCTACCGTGAACGCCTTCTGATGGAGCGTTACGCGCAGGGGAAGGATGAGGATTCCCCCGCAGCGGGTGCTGTGGGGGAATCCAACGAAGATGATCTGGATGCGCAGATCACGCGCTACGTCGAGCTAGCCGAGGCCGAGGGACGCCGATAGCGCGCCCGCGATCAGCTCCTCGAGTTCCAGTTCTGCCAGTCGTTCCAGTCGTCGTCCTGAGCGTCGACCGAGATCATCGGCATACGCGCGGACGAGGCTTGGTCCTCGTTCTCTGCTTCGATGGCGTCGTTGTGGTCCTCACGCTGCTTGCGGCGCTTGCCCCAACCCCAGCGCTTGCGGCGCTTTGATTCGCCTTCCTGCTCACGGCGCGCCTCCTCATTCCACGAGAATTCGGAGTTCCAATCTTCCTGGAATGCGGCGGGCACTGCCGGCGCCTGAGGCGTGGCGGACGGGCGTGGGTCGACCGGGGCCTGGGGCGCCTGGGGCATGGGCGGCGTCTGTGGTACGAACGGAGCCGGGGGCACGGCCGTCTGAGGCTCCTGTGTACGCGTGACCTGAGGCGTTGTCGGCACGTACGGCGCGGCCGGGGCAGCGGGAGCGGCTGCCTGTTCGGGGGCAACAGGTGCGGTCTCGGCGCGTGTCGTCGCAGACCAATCGAAGGAATTCACCCGGCGGACACGAGGAATCTGGGCTGTCGGGAGCTCACCATCATCGATCACGGGATCGAACGAGGCCTGCTGCGTAGGCTCAGGTTCCGGCTCGGGCTCGGGGACAACGATCGGCTCGGGCTCGGGCTCCGGCTCCGGCGCGGGCTCCGGCTCGGGGGCGGGCGGAGGACTCGACCTTCAATTCGATCTTAAAAACATCCTTCTTCCGATTGCCGTCAACGCAGGGGTCCTGGCCCTCGGCTGCTTCTTTGGCCTCGTGATGAAGTGGATGCTGTTCAAAAAACACTCCACCGACAACCGGCTGATCATCGCCATCGCCCTGCTGTTCTCGTTCTGCGGCATCTGCACGCTCTTCGACGTCTCCCCGCTGCTGGGCTGCATGTCGATGGGCATGGTCTACGTCAACCTCACAGAGGACGACAAGCTGTTCAAACAGCTGAACTACTTCAGCCCTCCGCTCCTCCTCCTGTTCTTCGTCCGGTCGGGGCTGTCG
>ERZ773013.2002-NODE-2002-length-11517-cov-3.343047_pt1 | contig 11517 bp, 6 predicted proteins | sample MGYA00511670_ERZ773013 | MGnify/ENA primary metagenome ERZ773013 (study PRJEB29015, sample SAMEA2738120) | human oral metagenome | biome: human oral; feature: human-associated habitat; material: saliva | place: China | collected 2257 ...
TCGTCTCTCAGCGCCTCGACAATGCGACTGGAAAGGTGGTCGATGCCTGATGGGCTTCTTCGACAGGCTGAAAAGCGGCCTCTCGCGCTCGCGCGAGGCCATCAACGAGATCTTCTACATGGGCGGGGAGGTTGACGAGGACTTCTGGGAGGACCTCGAGGACACGCTCGTCATGGGCGACATGGGCGGCGAGCTTGCCATGCGCGTGACCGATGACCTGCGCGAGCAGGCGGCGCGCGAGAACCTCACCCGCTCCGACCAGCTGCGTGACGCCCTTGCGCGCCGGCTTGCCCAGGAGTTTCGCACTGCGGAGCGCGACCCCTTCGAGGGCGTGCCCTCCTGCGTCCTCTTCGTGGGCATCAACGGTGCCGGCAAGACCACCACGGTGGGCAAGCTCGCCGGTCGCGCCTGCGGCGAGGGCAAGAGCTGCCTCATTGGCGGTGCCGACACCTTCCGTGCCGCCGCCATCGAGCAGCTCGAGGTGTGGGGCAAGCGCGCCGGCGTCGACGTCGTCACCCGCGAGCGCGGCGCAGATCCGGCGAGCGTGTGCTACGACGTGGTCGAGGAGGCCGAGAAGCGCGGGTCCGACCTTGTGCTCATTGACACCGCAGGCCGCCTGCACACCTCGTCTGACCTCATGCGCGAGCTTGCCAAGGTGGTCAACGTCACGCGCAAGCGCTGCACCTCGATGCCGGTAACGGTGGTCCTCGTGATCGACGCCACCACGGGGCAGAATGGCCTTGCGCAGGCCAAGGAGTTCAACGACGCCCTCGACCTCGACGGGCTCATCGTGACCAAGCTCGACGGAACGGCCAAGGGCGGCATCGCGCTCGCCATCTCTGATCAGCTGGGGCTCCCCATCTACCGCATTGGCGTGGGCGAGTCCATCGACGACCTCGAGACCTTCGACGCGCTCGACTTCTGCCGCGCGCTCGTCGGGGAAGGGAAGTAGTCTATGTTCAACAGCCTATCCGACCGCCTCCAGGACACCTTCGACAAACTCCGCGGCAAGGGCAAGCTCACCGAGGCCGACATTAACGTCGCCATGCGCGAGATTCGCATGGCCCTTCTCGAGGCCGACGTCAACTACCGCGTGGTCAAGGACTTTGTCGCAGCCTGCAAGGAGAAGTGCCTCTCGGCAGAGGTGCTGGACTCGCTCACGCCAGCGCAGAACGTGGTGCGCATCGTGCTCGACCAGCTCACCGAGCTTCTCGGTACGACCGACTCCAAGCTCGTGCTGGCGCAGAACCGCACGCCCAACGTGATCATGCTTGTGGGCTTGCAGGGCTCAGGCAAGACCACGGCCGCGGCAAAGCTTGCCTACCTGCTCAAGGGGCAGGGCCACTCTCCGCTGCTCGCCGCCTGCGACACGCACCGCCCCGCGGCAGCCGACCAGCTGGCCACGCTCGGCAGCGAGATCGGCGTCCCGGTCTATCGAGGCGACGGCAAGGACGCTGTCAAGGTTGCGTCGGAGTCCATCCGCGAGGCCGTCGACCACCTGAACGACATCGTGATCGTGGATACCGCCGGCCGCCTGCAGATCGACGAGGAGATGATGCAGGAGGCCGTCGCCATCAAGCAGGCCGTCAAGCCCGACCAGATTCTCATGGTGGTCGACGCCATGACCGGCCAGGACATCGTCAACGTAGTCCAGACCTTCGCGGAGCGTGTGGACTTCGACGGCGTCATCATGTCCAAGCTCGACGGCGACGCCCGCGGCGGCGGTGCGCTCTCCGTGCGTGCGGTGACGGGCAAGCCCATCAAGTTTGTTTCGATGGGCGAGAAGCCCGATTCCCTCGAGGTCTTCCACCCCGACCGCATGGCCAAGCGCATCCTGGGCATGGGCGACGTCTACGGTATCATCGAGCAGGCCGAGAAGGTTGCGGACCAGGAGCAGATCGACGCCGCCGAGCGCATGCTCCGCGAGGGCTTCACGATGGACGACCTTCTCGCCCAGATGCAGCAGATCAAGCGCATGGGCGGCCTGGCAAAGATCATCTCGGCCCTCCCTGGCGGCGAGCGTGCGATGGCGCAGCAGGGTGGTGTCGACGAGAGCTCGCTCACGCGCATCGAGGCCATCATCCACTCGATGACCAAGGAGGAGCGCGCGCGGCCAAAGATCATCAACGGCCAGCGCAGGAAGCGCATCGCCGCAGGCTCCGGGCGGAGCGTGCAGGAGGTCAACCAGCTCATCAAGCAGTGGGGCGAGATGAACAAGATGATGGGCAAGATGCGCGCGGCCACCCAGGGCGGCAGCAAGAAGCAGCGTCGCCAGATGCAGTCGATGATGCGCAACATGGGCATGGGCGGCGGCATGCCCGGCGGCGGTCGCGGCTGGGGCATGTAGCAGCGGATTTCGCGTGCGGCCGCCGGGGCATTTCTCGTCTCCGGCGGTCGTCGCTATCCCCGTGCCTCCCGGCTCCGGCGGTCGTAGCTACCCCAATGCCTCCCGTCTCCGGCAGCCGCTGTGACCCCCAATGCCTCCCGTTCTCGGAGAATAGCTCCTTTTCTTAAAACGGCTTTTCGCCAACTGCGGAAACGTCGGCTGCGTTTAAGAAAAGGAGCTAATCTCTGATACGAGAAGTCCCTCCGGCGCCGAAACGACACCGGAGGGGGCTCCGTCTCCGTTTACACCCCGCGTTGTGCGAACGCCCAGCTACTCGTGGATGATGACCACGTCGCCCACGTTGCATAGCGAGTAGAGCTGATCGGCCTTCTCGTACGACAGGTTGATGCATCCGTGGCTGCCGTTGTAGAGGTAGATGTCGCCGCCAAAGGAGGAGCGCCACGGTGCGTTGTGGAAGCCCATGAGGTTGCCCACGACGCCCATCCAGAAGTCCACGTGGCTAATCCACGACGGATTGCCCGACTCGTTGTTGGGGCCAATGAGGGTGGATGGGCTTTCCTTGTTGGTGATGGTCCAGGAGCCCTGCGTGGTGTCGTGCGAGAGGCTCGGCTGGCCGGTCACCACATCGGCCTCCCAGATGACCGATCCATCGGAGTCGAAGAAGATGGCGTGCTGGTCGGAGATGTCGACGTCGATAAAGCGTGTGGGCCAGTCCTGCCCACCGGGGTTGTACGTTGCCGCCGACTGGTAGCAGGGCAGCTCAAGCGTGGTGGGAGAGCCGGAAGTGATGTTGTTGTAGATGTCCTGCGCCGCCTCGTCGCCGTTGATAGACCAGCCGTAGACGCCGCCCGCCACCACGGACTCCTCCACGCCGTCCGGACGCGTGTACGTGCGCGCCGTGTCCACGGAATCGGTCTTCTTCGAGAGGTCGCCCTTTGCCCAGGCGGTGATGGCATCTTGGTCCAACGTCACGGCGAGGTCGTCTCCAATGGTGATCCACTGGGAGATGAGGTCGGCATCCACGGTGGTGACTTCGGTTCCGCCCAGCGTGAGCGTGACGGTTGCGCCAAGCATGGAATTTGCAGTGCCCAATGCCGCATCGACTGACTCGCCGCCCTGGAGTGACTCGTCGCCAAGCTCGATGGAGGTCTCAAGCGAGCGGGCCTTCCCCTCGATGAACTTGGTGGCGCTTGCCTGATCGATGCGACTGGCCTGTGCCGTGTCGGACGCCACATACTTCTTCTTTTCGGCGTCGTAGGTGATGCCTGTGGCATTTGTTCCGTCATCGGTCGCCACAACTGCGCTCACGGCGTTCGCGAGCGCGGTGGAAATGGCTGTTGTATCGAGGCCTGTGTAAGAAGAGACATCTCCGGTTGAGAGGCTCTGCGCCTTCTGCTGTGCGAGCTCAACGGGCCATGTCCAGGGGTGCTGCCGCGCGATCGCCGCTCGCGCGGCGCTCTCTCCGTCATAGGCGAGAGAAACGCCGGCAGCCGTGAGGTCGAAGGAGATACCGTCGCCAGAGACGTTTGCCTTCCAACCAGAGGTCTTTGTGGCAGAGAGCGAACTGGCAATGTCGTCTACGCTCTTGAGCGAGGCGTCCTGTCCGTCGACGGTGGTCGACGGCATGAAGAAGAAGTTGAAGTATGCAACGCCGCCAAAATACGTGGCGAGAAGCACCGCGAGAACGGCGAAAAGAGCAATAACGGGACCGCGATCGCTGCGCTTCTTCTTGGGCGTCGTAGCGAAGTGTCCGCCTTTCTTGGGATGTTGCATGGTGATGGCTGTCTTCCCCTCAGTAATGGGCGGCGGACCGCCTCGGCATGTTGGCAGGCTTGTCTATAGTAACCCAGGGTGGACAGCGGGTCTGCTCGCGGAACGGAGCACGAGAAAATAGCTCTAAAAGTCATCGCGCGCAAGACTGATGTGGCAGTGGCGGATGTGAGGGAGATCGATTCACGTGGGTATGCAGGTGACGCGCATCGAGAATGCGGAGGATTCGCGGCTTGACGCCTACGTTCGTCTTACGGACCGGCAGTTGCGAAGCAAGCTCGAGCCCGAGAAGGCCCTGCTTATCGCCGAGTCGAGGCTGGTCGTAGAGGTTGCTCTGGACGCCGGGATCGAGCCCCTCTCTTTTCTCGTCGACGAGGCGAGGCTGGAGTCCTGCGCGGACCTTATCGAGCGTGCCGGATGCGTTGCCTACGTTCTGCCGCATGACCAGATGGAGCGGCTCACCGGCTTTAACGTGAACAGGGGCCTGCTCTGCGCCATGAGAAGGCCGCAACCGCAGACGGTGGAGCAGGTTCTTCTCGGCGCCAGACACGTTGCCGTCCTCGAGGGCCTCGTCGACGTGACCAACGTTGGAGCGGTCTTTCGCTCGGCCGCGGCATTGGGGGCAGATGCCGTGCTTCTCTCGCCACGCTGTGCAGACCCGCTCGGGCGGCGTGCCGTGCGCGTGTCAATGGGGACGGTGTTCCAGGTCCCCTGGGCACGTGTCGAGGCTGCTGCTTGGCCGGAGGGAATTGTGGACGAGCTGCAAAATCGTGGCTTTACCTGTCTCTCGATGGCGCTTGAGGAGGGAGCCGTGCCCATAGACGACCCCTCGGTTTCATCTGCCGAGAAGGTCGTGCTCTTCTTTGGCTGCGAAGGCTACGGGCTCTCGCGGGCGGCGCTGAATGCCGTGGGGCGTTCCGTGATCATCCCCATGTCGAACGGCGTCGATTCTCTCAACGTTGCCGCATCCTCTGCGGTTGCGTTTTGGGAACTCTTCGCGCGCCGGAGGTAGCTGGCGCGGTTGCCCCGGCGGCGGCCTTCTTGCAGCAGTCCCGGCGGCGGCCTTCTCACCTACCTGCAGATTGCGATTGGTTAGGGCCCGCTAACCAATCGCAATTTGCAGGATAGCTGACCAGAGAATCGCGATTGGTCGTCTCGCCGAAATCACGGTGTTCCTCTTTTCGCATCGGCGCACACTAGATTGATGCAACCGTCGAGGGAGATCACCGCATGCAGGAGACTGACGTCACGCAACTCAAGTACCTCGAGCTTCTCTCCGAGAAGTTCCCAACAACCCAGGCTGCTTTTACCGAGATCATCAACCTCGAGGCCATCCTTAACCTCCCCAAGGGCACCGAGCACTTTGTCTCGGACGTCCATGGCGAGTACGAGGCCTTCGAGCACATCCTCAACAACTGCTCGGGCGTCATCCGGGAGCGCGTCGAGGAGGTCTTCAACCTCGAGCTCACGGCTAGCGAGCAGGCCGACCTCTGCACGCTCGTCTACTACCCGTCCGAGAAGCTCCGCCGCCTGCGCGAGGAGGGTGCGGCCACAAGCGAGTGGTACGCCATCACGCTCATGCGCCTCGTCCGTCTCGCCAGGCGCCTCTCTGGCTCCTACACCCGCTCAAAGGTCCGCAAGGCCATGCCCGTCGCCTATGCCTACATCATCGACGAGCTTCTCCACATATCTCCCGACGAACGAGAGGCGCGGCTTGCCTACCACCAGCGCATCATCGACACGATCATCGACACCGGCTCGGCGGATGACTTCATCTGCTCGCTCGCGTCGCTCATCAAGCGTCTTGCCGTGGACCACATGCACCTGGTCGGCGACATCTTCGACCGCGGACCCCATGCCGACAAGATCTGCGATCGCCTCATGGGCTATCACTCGATCGACGTCGAATGGGGCAACCACGACATCGTGTGGATGGGCGCGGCATCCGGCTCGGCCGCGTGCCTGGCGGCGGTCATCCGCAACAACATCCACTACGAGAGCCTCTCCATCCTCGAGAGCGCCTATGGCGTGAGCCTGCGAGAGCTCGCTCTCTTCTCCGAGGCCACCTATACGCAAGATGACGGCATGACGCCCATGGAGAAGGCCATCTCGGTCATCCTCTTCAAGCTCGAGGGCCAGGTCATCATGCGCCACCCCAACTGGCACATGGAGGACAGGCTCCTCCTCGAGCACGTCGACCCCGCACGCGGCATCCTTGAGCTTAACGGCGAGACGTACGAGATGCGCACGAGCGACTTCCCAACGCTCGACCCCGCGCATCCCCACGAGCTCTCGGAAGACGAGAGGCGCGTGATGGACGGGCTCATGGACGCCGTACGCTCCTCGGACAAGCTCCGTAGCCACATAGGCTTCCTCTACGACCATGGCTCCGCCTACCTGGTGCGCAACGGCAACGCGATCTTCCACGCCTGCGTGCCCATGAACGAGGACGGCAGCTTCTGCGCCGTGCGTCACCAGGACAGGCTCCTCGCCGGACTCGAGTACTACGACTATGCCGACCGCCTCGCGCGTCAGGCATGGCACGAGCACGACCAGATCTCGCTCGACTGGATGTGGTACCTCTGGTGCGGCCGCTACTCGCCGCTCTCGGGCCGCGTGGTGAAGACCTTCGAGCGCACGTACCTCACCGACCGCTCCACCTGGGAGGAGCCCCGCGACCCGTACTTCAGGCTCACCGAGAAGCCCGAGGTGGCGAGGCGCATCCTCACGGAGTTTGGGGCAGACCCGGTGCACGGCCACATCATCAACGGTCACACGCCCGTTCATGCCGCCGATGGCGAGAGCCCCGTTAAGGCCGGTGGCCTCCTCGTAGTCATTGACGGTGGCTTCTGCCAGGCCTACCACAAGACGACGGGCATCGCGGGCTACACCCTCATCTCGGACCCGCGGGGTATGCGCATCAAGGCTCACCGCCCCTTTGGCACCATCGCCGACGTGCTTGACCTCAACGCCGACATCATGAGCGACGATGACCGCTTCGAGATCTACCCAAGGCCCAAGACCATCGGCGACACCGACACTGGCACCCAGATACATGGCCAGGTGGCAGACCTCCGGGTACTCCTCGAGGCGTACCGGACTGGCCTTCTCCCCGAGAGGGGATAGCGCGCCGGACGTCTCGGCCCAACCTCGAAACGTGCGACACACGTAAATGGTTGTTGCGCGTTTATTGCGGACGCCCCGCAAATGGGTACGCTAGAGCCAAGTTCATGCACGGCACCGGACGAAAGGTTCCACAGATGGACATGGATGACAACAAGAGACGTAGATCAATGTTGGTCTACGTGCTCATCGCGATTGTGGTGTACCTTGCGTTGAGTCAGACGCTCTACCCCAATCTGGTGAGCTCCCAGGTGACTGAGACCAGCTACTCTCAGTTCCTAGAGGACGTCGACAACAACAAGGTTGTCTCTGCCGAGATCGACACCAGCAACAACGAGATCAAGTACACCGAGGGAACCGGAGACACCCAGAAGATCTACAAGACCACCGCCTGGCCCAACGACAATACGCTTGCGACCACGCTCAAGGACCACGGCGTGGATATGACGGCGTCGATCCCAGACACCTCCGGTGACCTGTGGATCTACATGCTCGTTGCCTATGGCCTGCCCCTCGTGGGCCTGTTCCTGCTCGGCTGGTGGGCAAACCGGCAGATGAAGAAGCAGATGGGTGACGATGGCCCGTCGATGAACTTCGGCGGCGGAGGCTTTGGCATGGGGGGAGGCCTTGGCCGCTCCAACGCCAAGGAGGTCAAGGGCGAGGACACTGGCGTCACCTTCAAGGACGTCGCTGGTCAGGACGAGGCCAAGGAGTCGCTCCAGGAGATCGTCCACTTCCTCAAGAACCCCGGAAAGTACAACGAGATTGGCGCCAAGTGCCCCCGCGGCGCGCTGCTCGTTGGCCCTCCGGGCACGGGCAAGACGCTGCTTGCCAAGGCCGTCGCTGGCGAGGCGGGCGTGCCCTTCTTCCAGATCTCTGGCTCTGAGTTCGTCGAGATGTTCGTTGGCCGCGGTGCCGCCAAGGTGCGCGACCTCTTCAAGCAGGCCAAGGAGAAGGCGCCCTGCATCGTCTTCATCGACGAGATCGATGCCGTGGGCAAGAAGCGCGACATGTCGATCAACTCCAACGACGAGCGCGAGCAGACCCTAAACCAGCTCCTCTCCGAGATGGACGGCTTCGACAACCACAAGGGCATCGTGGTTCTCGCCGCGACCAACCGTCCCGAGACGCTCGACCCCGCACTGCTGCGTCCCGGCCGCTTTGACCGTCGCATCCCCGTCGAGCTGCCCGACCTCGCCGGTCGTGAGGCCATCCTCAAGATTCACGCCAACGACGTGAAGATGGAGCGCGACATCGACCTCAGCGTCATCGCTCGTTCCACGCCCGGTGCTTCCGGTGCAGACCTTGCCAACATCATCAACGAGGCAGCCCTGCGCGCGGTGCGCTTTGGCCGCAACCGCGTCTCTCAGGAGGACCTCGAGGAGTCGGTCGACGTGGTCATCGCCGGCGAGAAGAAGAAGTCCACGGTTCTCTCCGAGCACGAGAAGGAGGTCGTGGCCTACCACGAGACTGGCCACGCCATTGTGGCGGCCATGCAGAGTGGCTCCGCTCCGGTCCAGAAGATCACCATCGTGCCGCGCACCTCGGGTGCCCTTGGCTTCACCATGCAGGTGGAGGAGGACCAGCACTTCCTCACCACGCGCAAGGAGGCCAGGGACAAGATCGCCGTCCTATGCGGCGGCCGTGCGGCCGAGGAGCTCATCTTTGGCGAGATGACCACCGGCGCCTCCAACGACATCGAGAAGGCAACCCAGATCGCGCGTGCCATGGTGACCCAGTACGGCATGTCCGACAAGTTTGGCATGGTGGCTCTTGGCCAGCAGCGCAGCCGCTACCTTGGTGGCGGTTCCGAGCTCACCTGTTCGGAGGGCACGGCGCAGGAGATCGACGCCGAGGTTCAGGCGCTCGTCGAGGAGGGTCACACCCAGGCGATGGAGACCCTCAAGGCCAACCGCTTCAAGCTCCACGAGATTGCCCACTACCTCCAGAAGAAGGAGACCATCACGGGCAAGGAGTTCATGAAGATGCTCACGCGCGACGACGGCTTTGCTCCGCAGTTCTCTGCGCAGAGCGCCCAGTAGGCGAGAAGTCTAAGAGACTTCCTCCCCATGGCAAAACTCTAGGCCCGGTGCCGTGCGGACGATTGGCTCCGTGCGGCACCGGGCTCTTCTCGGGTGAAATCCGCCAACGCTCGAAAGGGCACGGTGAACGTGCTATCATGCAGCCCCGAAGGCTGTGAAGGGGACAGGTAGCCTCGGTTCAGCGCCATGGGAAGCGAGTGGGGACGGTGGGAGCCCGCCTTGGCGTCCGACGCAAGATCACCCCGGAGCTGCGGCCCCAAAGCGGGAGGGCTTCTCGCCCGCAAGTAGGCGCCGACGGAGTGGTCGCCGATACAGGCCAGCCGAGTTTGGCGGAAGATCCGCTCGCTGGGTGGTCACAAGCGAAGTGTGAAACGAGCGCTTCGTCCCAGCAGGAGGGACGGGCGCTCTTTTGTGCCCGCGAGATGGAGGTTGTCCAGGTGGCAAACGAGTACAAGAAGACGATGAACCTCCCCAAGACGGGGTTTCCAATGAGGGCGTCGCTCGCGCAGAACGAGCCCAAGCGCCTCGCCCAGTGGGAGGAGGACAAGCTCTACGAGCAGCTCCTCAAGAAGAACGAGGGGCACGAGAAGTTCGTGCTTCATGATGGCCCCCCGTACGCCAACGGCCCCATCCACCTGGGTCACGCTCAGAATAAGATCAGCAAGGACATCATCAATCGCTACTGGTCCATGCGTGGCTACCAGACGCCGTATGTGCCCGGCTGGGACTGCCACGGCCAGCCCATCGAGCACAAGGTCGAGGAGATGCTGGGCACCGAGAAGTTCAACCAGCTCCCCACCGTCAAGATCCGCGAGCTCTGCCGCAAGATGGCGGTCGAGCAGGTCGACACCCAGCGCCAGGGCTTCAAGCGCCTGGGCGTGCTGGGCGAGTGGGACAACCCCTACCTCACCTACGTCCACGACTACGACGCCACCGACGTCGAGATCTTCAAGGCCATCTTCGACAAGGGCGCGATTTATCGCGGCCGCAAGCCCGTGCACTGGTGCACCCACTGCCACACGGCGCTCGCCGAGGCCGAGATCGAGTATGGCGACGAGGTCTCCCCGGCCGTCTTCGTGCGCTTCGAGATGACCACCGTGCCTGTCGGCCTCGAGGCCTATAAGGACAACCTCTGGGTGGACATCTGGACCACGACCCCGTGGACCCTTCCCGCCGACGACGCGGTCATCCTGCACCCCGAGGCAGACTACGTGGCCGTTGTCGTCGACGGCCGCGCCGAGATCATGGCCGAGGCCCTCGTCGAGAAGGACTGCGCCAAGTTTGGCTACGAGTCCTTCGAGCTTGCGCGCTGTGCCGACGGCGAGGTCTGGCGCATGACGGGCGAGGAGCTCTGCCACAACAAGTACAAGCAGCCCATCTTTGGCGACCAGGGCGTCGAGGGCGAGTTCATCTACGCCGACTACGTCACGCTTGAGGATGGCACCGGCATCGTCCACACGGCTCCCGGCCATGGCGTGGACGACTACAACGCGGGCATGCGCTTCAACATTCCCGTGGTCATGCCCGTCGACGACGACGGCAACTTCTACAAGGGCGACGGCATGGGGACCGGCGGCCCGTGGTCCGGCATGAACGTGAACGACGCCAACCCCAAGATCATCGAGTGGCTCGAGGAGCGCGGCACGCTCATCCTGCATGAGGACATCACCCACAGCTACCCGCACTGCTGGCGCTGCAAGCAGCCTGTCATCTTCCGCGCCACCAGCCAGTGGTTCGTCTCGATGGACAAGACCGGCCTGCGCAAGGACGCCCTGCGCGAGCTCGAGAAGGTCAAGTTCTACCCCGCGCACTCCCGCAACCGCATCACCTCGATGGTCGAGGGCAGGCCGGACTGGTGCATCTCTCGCCAGCGCAACTGGGGTGTGCCCATCCCGGCCTATACCTGCCAGGACTGCGGCGAAACGGTCATGAACGATGCCACGCTCGACAAGGTCATCGAGCTCTTCCGCGAGAAGGGCTCCGACGCCTGGTTCACCGACGACCCGGCGAGCTACCTGGGCGACGCCTGCGTGTGCCCCAAGTGCGGCAGCCACAACCTCAAGGCGAACACTGACATCCTTGATGTGTGGTGGGACTCGGGCGTCTCGCACACCGCCGTGTGCAAGCACCGCGGCTACCTCAAGTTCCCCGCCGACATGTACCTCGAGGGCTCCGACCAGCACCGCGGCTGGTTCATGAGTTCTCTTATGACTTCTGTTGGTGCTTACGGTGTTG
>ERZ773013.2005-NODE-2005-length-11511-cov-7.660440_pt1 | contig 11511 bp, 9 predicted proteins | sample MGYA00511670_ERZ773013 | MGnify/ENA primary metagenome ERZ773013 (study PRJEB29015, sample SAMEA2738120) | human oral metagenome | biome: human oral; feature: human-associated habitat; material: saliva | place: China | collected 2257 ...
AGAAATTGATAATTTCACAATATATAACATGAAAATGATTTTTTAGATATTATATTAATTTCATGATCTCATCCCTTGAATTTCACTCCTTAGAAGAAGATAATACGAATCTTTCTCATAAAGACAGGAGGTAATTAATGAAAAAACAAATGAGATTAAACTTAGTTACATTTTGCATAATAAATGCAATAAACATTAATATTGCTGAAGCTCAAACAGAAGAAATACTCGATCAAATAAATGTGGTCGAAAAAAACGTAACTAATGATAAGAAACCATTTACAGAAGCAAAAGCTAAAAGCACAAGAGAACATATATTTAAAGATACACAAACTATCGATCAAGTGATTCGTAGCATTCCGGGAGCCTTTACTCAACAAGATAAAGGATCAGGAGTGGTTTCAGTTAATATTCGTGGCGAAAATGGGTTAGGTCGAGTCAATACTATGGTCGATGGAGTCACACAAACTTTTTACTCTACAGCCATGGACTCAGGTCAATCAGGTGGTAATTCTCAATTCGGTGCATCGCTTGATCCTAACTTTATTGCTGGTGTTGATATCAATAAAAGCAATTTCTCCGGTTCCAACGGCATAAACACATTGTCTGGTAGTGCTAATTTTAGAACATTAGGCGTTAATGATGTTATCACTGATGACAAACCTTTTGGGCTCATCGTAAAAGGAATGACGGGGAGCAATGCAACTAAATCAAATTTTATGACAATGGCTGCAGGCAGAAAATGGCTTGATAATGGTGGTTATGTTGGTGTGGTATATGGTTACAGTCAACGTGAGGTATCTCAAGATTATCGTATCGGAGGGGGAGAACGCTTGTCTTCGCTTGGACAAGATATTCTTGCTAAAGAAAAAGAAGCCTATTTCCATAATGCAGGTTATGTTTTAAATTCATCTGGACAGTGGACACCTGATCTAAACAAAAATCATTGGTCTTGCAACGCACCCAATCCAACATTTAATGGAAATACAGACCCAATTACAACAACCGATGAGCTAACTGGAGCGACCGAAACAAGAACACCAGGTTGTATTACTCGGATTGAAAGAAAAGAAGAAAATTATGATTATGTTAGTGAAGAAGATACGCCTAATGAGCCTCATTACAATACATCTAGCTATCAACTTAATACTTATAAAAATGAAACCAGAAGGAAAATTCTGAAAGAATTGGAAAATGGTATACAACCTCAAAATATCCCTGAATTACAAAATGATGTAGATTCCACAAATAACTCATTTGAACGTAATAAAGATCAATATAGTGTTGCTCCTATTGAACCAGGCAGTTTGCAATCTCGTTCTCGTAGCCATTTATTAAAATTTGAATATGGCGATGATAACCATACCTTAGGTGCACAAATACGTACCCTTGATAATAAAATTGGTTCTCGAAAAATCGAAAATCGTAATTATCAATTAAATTATAGTTTTAATAATAATCGCTATCTTGATCTAAATCTAATGGTAGCACATAACTTAGGTAAAACCATTTATCCTAAAGGTGCATTCTTTTCTGGTTGGCAAGTAGAAGATAAATTAATTACGAAAAATGTGGCAAATATTATTGATATAAACAATAGCTATACTTTTTTATTGCCAAAAGAAATCGATTTAAAAACCACATTGGGCTTTAACTACTTTATTAATGAGTATAATAAAAACCGTTTTCCTGAAGAATTAAGTTTGTTTTATAACAATGAATCGCACTCCCAAGGAAATTATAGTTATTTAGGTCGCTTCCAAGGAAGCAAAAGCGGATTACCACAACGTTCAGTGATCTTACAACCTTCTGGTAAACAAAAATTTAAAACTGCTTATTTCGATACCGCACTTTCTAAAGGAATTTACCATTTAGACTATAGTGTCAATTTTACGCATTATGCATTTAACGGTGAGTATGTAGGTTACGAAAATACACCGACACAAATTAATGAACCGATTTTGCATAAATCAGGACATAAAACAGCGATAAATCACTCAGCAACACTTAGTGCAGATATCAATGATTATTTTATGCCGTTTTTCACCTATTCGCGCACACATAGAATGCCAAATATTCAAGAAATGTTCTTCTCTCAAGTCTCTGATGTCGGCGTAAATACGGCATTAAAACCTGAGCGAGCTGAAACTTATCAACTTGGGTTTAATACCTATAAAAAAGCTGTTTTTACAGAAGAAGATGTTCTAGGTTTAAAACTAGTGGGATATCGTAGTTTCATCAAAAATTATATTCATAATGTATATGGTGTATGGTGGAGAGATGGCGTTGTTCCTGACTGGGCAGCTAATAATGGATTTAGATTTACCATTGCTCATCAAAATTATAAGCCTATTGTGAAAAAAAGCGGTGTTGAGTTAGAAATTAACTATGACATGGGACGTTTCTTTGCAAATCTGTCTTATGCATATCAACGAACAAATCAACCAACCAATTATGCAGATGCAAGTCCACGTCCTAACAACGCATCAAAAGATGACATTCTAAAACAAGGCTATGGTCTATCCCGTATCTCAATGTTACCTAAAGATTATGGAAGATTAGAACTTGGCTCTCGCTGGTTTGATCAAAAATTAACTGTTGGTATCGCTGCTCGTTACTATGGGAAAAGTAAACGGGCAACCATTCAAGAAGACTATATTAACGGTTCTGAATTTGAATTAAATACTAGTCATGAAAGAACTTATTATGCAATTAAGAAAACAGAGGAAATTAATAAACAACCGATTATTTTAGATTTGCATATAAGTTACGAACCTATCAAAGATTTGATTATCAAAGCCGAAGTACAGAACCTGTTAGATAAACGTTATGTTGATCCTTTAGACTCAGGCAATGACGCGGCATCTCAACGATATTATTCAAGCTTAAATGATTCCATTTGTAGCAAAAATGATACTTGCGAAAACGGAATAAAAGATAAATCTGTGCTTTACAATTTTGCACGAGGAAGAACTTATATTCTCAGTTTAAACTATAAATTCTAATGGTTTTATATAAAAGGCATAGTTAATTAACTATGCCTTTTTAAACAATGTTTATCGTTTTTTATTTAAAAATTAATCATCTTATTTACAGATTATAAAGCACTATAATCTATCTATCATTGCCAATACTAACGCCGAAGACTGCTTTGCAGCCAAGGGTAAAAACTCTTCAAATGACATACTTGCTTCGCCATCGCCTGCATCCGAAATTGCACGAACGACCACAAAAGGTACGTTAAAGGCATGACAAACTTGTGCAATTGCTGTTGCTTCCATTTCTACTGCAGTCACATTAGGGAAATCAGCTTTAATTTGAGCAATTTTTTCTTCGCTATTAATAAAACTATCACCCGAGCAAATTAAACCACGTTTTACATTTTGCCCTTGTGAGTGTGCAATTTCATCGGCTAAATCGGCTAATTTTTTATCTGAAAGAAAAGCCGCTGGATTCGCAGGTAACTGACCTTTTTCATAGCCAAATGCCGTCACATCGGCATCGTGATAGCGGGTTTCATCGGAAATAACGATATCTCCTACTTTTAAACCTTTTGCGACACTGCCTGCTGAGCCGGTATTTAAAACCACATCCGGTTTAGCCAATTGTAATAAAGCGGTAGTGCCAATAGCCGCAGCGACTTTACCAATCCCAGATTGCAATAATGCGACTTCTTTACCATTAATTTTGCCTTCAAAAATGACCGCACTTGCCACTTTTGTTTCTCTTTTATCTGTCATTAATTGGGATAAAATCTCCACTTCTTGTGCCATTGCACCAACAATCCCGATTTTCATTATTTTTTCCTTTCTTGTTCGAGTTTATTCACTAAGAAATCTAATACTGCTACGCCATAATCATCGTTATACAGCGTACTCGCGGTGAGAACATATTTTCCGCCCACAACCACATAAGGGAAAGTAAAGACACCATATTCTTCTGTCAAATAAATGGCGTTACTCACATCCTCTTTCACTTCTTTGGAATGGACGACTTCATTAAATTCAGCTTTACTAATCCCTTGTGAGACAACCCATTCACGCATCTTATCTAATGTGGATAATTCGGTATAGCGCGCCTTTTCAGAGGTTTCAAATAACAGCACATCTGACAGCTCGCCCACTTTTAAACGCTGTAATGTATAGAATATTGTCGCTGAAAATTTAGCTTCGTTTGTAGCAACTGGATGCTCTTCTAATGCCACTTTATTAGGACGAATTTGGCTATAAAGCTGCAAGATATCCTGGGCTGAAGAACAAACTCGGCAGTCATAATCAAAGAAAAATTGGATAGGGATTTTACGATCGTTTCTTTTAGCTTGTTCAATGGGTTCTTGATATGAAAAATAATCTCGACCATCTTCAAATTGTGCCACATTCGCTGGCGGTAAGTGCGGTGAATTTTTGGCAGAAAAATCCTTTACATTGAGTTCACCAAATGCGACGTTCATCACACTCAGCAATATCATTGCAAAGGATCCTTTTAATAATTTATTCTGCCAAACTTTTTTCATAAATTAACCAATTGGTTCAATATAATCGACTAATAATTGGAGGTTTCGATTTCCACGAAACTCATTAATTTCTAACTTATAAGCAAATTTTGCCTGCTTAATCGACAAATCGGGATAATACCGAGTATCGATATTAAACGCAATGGCATCTAATAATGGACCGCCATTTTTAGGCTCTACGAGCATTTTTAAATGATTTTGATTTTGCCCGATAGCACGTTGCTCAAAAATTTTAAATTCACCATCAAAAACAGGCTCAGGAAAAGCTTGTCCCCAAGGACCGCCAGATTTTATCACTTCTGCAGTTTCAATACTAAATTCATTTGCTTGAAGTTCGCCATCCGTCCAAATCACACCTTGTAATTGATCTTCATTTAACCAATCTTGCACCGTTTGATTAAAAATCTTTTGAAACTCTGGGAAAAAGCTTTCTTTAATGCTTAATCCTGCTGCCATGGCATGACCGCCAAATTTTAAAATCATATCAGGATGTTGGGAATGAATACGCTCTAATACATCGCGCATATGCAAGCCTTCAATTGAACGCGCAGAACCTTTTAAAATGCCTTCTTGATCTTGTGCAAAAGCAATGACTGGTCGATGGTATTGATCTTTGATTCGAGAAGCCACAATACCTAATACACCTTGATGCCAATCTGGCTGGAATAAGACGATCCCCATCGGTAACTCATCAAAAAGTGCGGTGAGATTTCGGCAAATTTCTAAGGCTTCCAACTTCATGCCTTGCTCAATTTCTTTTCGAGCCTGATTTAAATTGTCCAAATCCAAGGCTTGGGCTCTGGCCTCTTGCATGCTTTCTGCAAGTAATAACTCCACACCGACAGACATATTATCTAATCGACCCGCTGCATTTAAACGTGGGGCAATCGCAAAGCCCAAGTCCGATGAGCAAAGTTTTTCAACTTCTCGATTAGCCACTTCAGCGAGAGCAATAATTCCTGGTCGACAACGTTTCGCACGAATTCGCATCAACCCTTGATGGGCTAAAATACGGTTATTTTGATCAAGGGGAACAACGTCTGCAATCGTGCCGAGTACGACTAAATCCAGTAGCTCAGTAAAATTAGGCTGTGTTTCAGCCGTAAAAATGCCCAACTCTCGAAATTTAGCACGCAAAGCGAGCATTAAATAAAACGCCACGCCCACACCAGCTAAACATTTTGAAGGGAAATCACATTGTTGCAAATTTGGATTAACAATGGCATCAGCATTCGGCAGTATTTCTGGTGGCAAGTGATGATCGGTAATCAACACTTTCACACCCTGCTCTTTTAAATACGCCACGCCCTCAAAAGACGATACACCGTTATCCACCGTCATCAATAACTGCACGCCTTTTTCCATTGCCATCTCAGCAACAGGTACACTCAAACCATAGCCTTGCTCAAAACGATTTGGCACTAGGTATTCCACATCAGTAAAGCCCAGCATACGCAAAGCTAACACTGAAAGCGCCGTACTCGTTGCCCCGTCTGCATCAAAATCGCCGACGATAACTATCTTTTGTTGCTGTTGATAAGCATCAACCAATAAGCTCACGGCTTGTTGAATACCATGTAATTGATTGGGATTCAGCATTGATTGCAAAGTGCGGTCTAATTCTTGGCTATTTTTAATATGGCGAGAACGATAGAGACGATCGAGTAATGCGTTATCTGAAACAGGATTTCCTGCAGGAATTTCACGACGTTTGATGAGTTTTTTCACGGTGTTTTGTTATTTAAAATTATCATCCAAAGAAACTACAATATGCGCTTTGATGATATGAATATTTTAAGGGCGTATATCATACGCCCTCACTACTAACAATTATTGTGCTGATTCTTGTAACACAGCTAATAAATCTTGAGGTTTTAAATATCCCCCAAGCATTTCACCTGTTGAAGTCACAATACTTGGCGTACCTTTCACACCAAGTTGTACACCTAAATCATAGTGTTTTTTCACAATGTTAGGTGTTTTCAATTCTTTCGGTAAGTTACCTTTTTCTGCTTCGTTCAATGCAAATACAGGATCTTTCGCTGTCCAAATGGCTTCCATTTGGCGAGCAGTTTCATTCATTCCAGCACGTGGGAATGCAAGATAACGAACGGTAATACCTAAATCATTATATTCTTTCACTTGTTGATGAAGGATATGGCAATAATGGCAAGTAATATCCATGAATACTGTCACAACATATTTTTCATTTTTTGCAGGATAAATGATCATTTCGTTTTTTAACGCATTCACTTTATCCGCTAAAAGTTTACCTGCCACATCAACTGGGCCTTTATTTGTTAATTCATACATTTTGCCTTGCAAAACATATTGACCATTTTCACTCACATATAAAATGCCTTGATCAGTCACGGCTGTTTTAAGGCCTTTTACGGGTGAATCTTTCACTTCAATATTTTTCGCACCTAATGCCTGTAGTTTCGATTTAATCTCAGCATCACTCGCCATTGCTGTGGCAGAAGCAGTGATTAAAAGTGCGGTCAGTAATTTTTTCATTTTTATTCCTAAATATCTAAATAACAAAGATTAGAATTATAAATGGATCGATGATTTGTGCAAGCCAAACTACCCAAAAAACTGAAAATGACTTATACTTCCGCCGTTTATAGAGGTTTATTTATTATGTTTGAAATCAATCCAATCAAAAACAAAATCACTGATCTTTCCGAGCGCACTTCTGTGCTTCGGGGGTATCTTTGACTTCGACGCAAAAGTTGAGCGTTTAGAAGAAGTTAATGCCGAATTAGAACAACCCGATGTGTGGAACGAACCTGAAAAAGCCCAAGCGCTTGGGAAAGAACGCGTTTCACTTGAACAAGTGGTTGATACCATCAAGAATTTAGAACAAGGTTTAGAAGATGTTGAAGGACTGCTTGAGTTAGCTATTGAAGCGGAAGATGAAGAGACCTTCAATGAAGCCGTTGCTGAATTAGATGAGCTTGAACAACAACTCGCAAAATTAGAATTCCGACGCATGTTTAGCGGTGAACATGATGCATGCGATTGTTATATCGATTTACAAGCAGGTTCTGGTGGTACAGAAGCGCAAGACTGGACGGAAATGTTACTTCGCATGTACCTTCGTTGGGCTGAAAGCAAAGGCTTTAAAACAGAATTAATGGAAGTCTCTGATGGTGATGTCGCAGGTTTAAAATCAGCGACGATTCGTGTCAGTGGCGAATATGCTTTCGGTTGGTTACGCACAGAAACTGGTATTCATCGTTTAGTGCGCAAAAGCCCATTCGACTCTAATAATCGACGTCATACATCGTTTGCAGCGGCTTTCGTTTATCCTGAAATTGATGACGATATTGATATTGAAATTAATCCGGCTGATTTACGTATTGACGTTTATCGTGCATCTGGTGCGGGTGGTCAGCACGTCAATAAAACTGAAAGTGCGGTGCGTATTACTCACATGCCAAGTGGAATTGTCGTGCAATGTCAAAACGATCGTTCTCAACACAAAAATAAAGATCAAGCCATGAAGCAATTAAAAGCGAAATTGTATGAGCTTGAGTTACAAAAGAAAAATGCGGATAAACAAGCGATGGAAGATAATAAATCTGATATTGGTTGGGGCAGCCAAATTCGTTCTTATGTGTTAGATGATGCACGTATTAAGGATCTCCGCACAGGCGTTGAAAATCGTAATACACAAGCAGTGCTAGATGGCGATCTTGACCGCTTTATTGAAGCAAGCTTAAAAGCGGGACTTTAATCATCTCTTATACAAAAAAAGTGCGGTCAATTTTAACCGCACTTTTTTATTACACTTCTTCTTTTTCTTTCACTTTCGTCTTGCCAAGTACCGTATCTTTCATCACCGTGAGCAATTCTTTTTGCACATGAGAAAGTTTTGGTTTTTCGGCTTTCTCAAATGCCAATGGGCGACAAAACTCCATAGCCTTAATGCCCAATCGAGCCGTTAATAATCCCACGCCAATCCCCTGCGCTGCTCGCGCAGAAAGTTTCGCGGTAATATCTTGCGAAAGCCAATCCATGCCTAAATCCTGCACAATCTCCGTTGCACCAGCAAAAGCAAGATTCACTAACACCATTCTAAGTAAGCGAAGACGGGTAAAATACCCAAGCTCAATCCCATAAATCGCTGCAATTTTATTGATTAAACGAATATTTCGCCACGCAATAAAAAACATATCAATAATAGCTAAAGGACTGATTGCCACAATCACCGCTGATTCTGCTGCCATTTTAGTAATCAGTTTTTTCGCTTTTCGATCAAAAGATTGCAACACTGTTTGACTAAATAAATGGGTAACTTCGCGAGCTGAATAACTTTCGTTCAGCTGTTTTTCCCATTGGACAATTGCAGGATGTTGAGAATCCAATTTTAAGGTATCGGCAATCGATAAACACAAGGCTCTTCCTTTCTCACTATCCTGTTCAGAAAAAACGTGATGATTTTTAACCGCACTTTCACCTATTAATCGCTGACTTTGTTCTTGTAAATTCAAACGCTTTTTGAGTTTCACCAAACGTCGCCATTCTGCGATGATTTCAGATAAACCAAACAACACAACGATAAAACTCACCAAGGCAAAAGCAAGATAAATCCATTGTTGGTTTTGATAACTATCCCAAATCCATTGAACAGATTGCGCAACCGTCGCCCCTAAAAATAAAAGTGCGGTCAATTTCAAAGCCGTTTTCCAACCACTCGATTTAGGCTTCACAATTTGCTCAAATTGCTCGTCCAACAACTCCCCTTCTAAAGGTTCATTATCGATGGTTGTTTCAACATTATAAAACTCCTGCTTAGGCAGAATTTCTTCCTCTTCGGGTTGGTAAGATTGTGTAAAAATTTGTTTTGTCATTATTCTGTCCAATAAAAATAGAAACGGTATTTTACTTCAAATTTCTTTAGCAAATCTTAAATGGCTGAAATAAAAAAGCAATATTGACTAGAAAATAAAATAAGCTACTATATCCATTGTCCACAATTAGTTTATCTAATGTGTTAAGTTTTAACTGTTAACTAACTAGAAGGATCTTTTCATGAAGAAACTTATCGCCACTGCGGTGCTCTCCGCATGTTCCATGGCTTACGCCAATACCGACATTCCAAACTACAATACCGATTCTCATCTGTATGAATTCACTCAAACTTATGACTTAGTTGCGCCAAAAGGTTCGCAAGGACAAGCGAATCTGTGGGTGCCTTTACCGTTTAATGGCGAGTATCAACAGGTAAAATCTATCCATTTTGAAGGTAACTATTTGGATGCCTATGTGACAGAAAACAACAAATATGGTGCAAAAACGCTCTTTGCGACTTGGGATAAAGATGCACAAAAACGCGATTTAAAAATCACCATGGTGATTGAAACCAAAGATCGTGAACCTATGGTTAAAGGTGCATTAGAAAATTACAAGCCACCAAAAGATGTTCACTATTCTGTTGATGTACAAGAATATTTAAAACCAACTCAACATATTAAAACTGATGGTATCGTGAAACAGTTCGCCGATAAGATTGTAGGCACTGAAACTAATCCATTGAAAAAAGCTGAATTGATTCACCAATGGATCGTCAATAATATGGAACGTGATAATTCCGTTTTAGGCTGTGGCGATGGTGATGTAGAAAAAATTCTGACCACCGGTGTATTAAAAGGTAAATGTACCGATATCAACTCTGTTTTCGTTGCACTGGCTCGTGCCAGCGGTATTCCTGCTCGTGAAATTTTTGGTATTCGTTTAGGCGCCGCGGATAAAATGGGCAAATATTCCAAAGGTGCATTCGGTAGTGCGGACGAACATGGCGTAGCAAACGTAAGCGGTGGTCAGCATTGTCGTGCTGAATTCTATCTTGCAGGATTCGGCTGGGTACCTGTTGATTCTGCAGACGTAGCAAAAATGCGTTTAGCAGAGAAAAAATCTGTTGACGATAAGGATACACAAGCCGTTGCCAAATACTTATTCGGTAACTGGGAAGCAAACTGGGTTGGCTTTAACCATGCTCGTGACTTCGATTTATATCCGCAACCAGAACTTGCTCCACTCAATAACTTTGGCTATCCGTATGCCGAAATCGGTGGTGACCCGTTAAATTCATTTGATCCAAAAGAATTTAAATATGACTACGTCTCTAAAAAGCTCTAATAAATCTTTTTGGGTTGCGATTGCCACCGCGCTAAGTGCTGCGGTGGCATCAACCTTGTGCTGTATTGCGCCTTTAATCTATTTAGTATTTGGCGTGTCATCCACATGGTTAATTGGCTTAGGCGAATATGATTATTTACGCATTCCTATGCTTATCGTTTCATTATGCGCCTTTGCCTACGGTTTTTGGTTGCTAATGTTTTCAAAAAAAATCATTTGCAGCAAATACATTTCCCGTAAAAAACTCATTGTTTTATATTGGATTGTATTTATCGTCATGGTATTTTTCTTAACTTATCCAACCATTTTACCGTGGATTTTAGAACTGGCTAACTAGGAACAAAAAATGAAGAAATTAACGACCGCACTTTTGCTTTCATTATTCACCTTCTCTATCGCTCAGGCGGAAGAAACAAAGCAAGTTGTGCTAAAAGTGAATGAAATGAACTGCCAGCTTTGTGCTTATTTAGTGAATAAAGAGTTACGCAATATTGATGGCGTGATTTCCACTAAAGCCTCCATTAAAGATAGAACGGTGACTGTTGTAGAAGATCCAAAAGTTTCCGATGAACAATTGATTAATGCGATTCATAAATTGGAATATACGGCGGAAGTGGTGAAGTAATTTAAGATTTGAATGTTTTTTATGATAGGGTACTCTCACCTTGTAGATTTAGACTATATTTTTAAAAATCTTAATTCTTTATTATCAAGTCTTTCTCTTATATCTGGGTAAATAACAGTAATCATACCTTCAATTCCTTTTCTTAAATAAGATTCAGATAAACTTAATGCCTTACATATATATTTCACTTCAAGGTCTGTTTTCACCCCTAATCCTCTTTCTCCTG
>ERZ773013.2006-NODE-2006-length-11510-cov-6.203841_pt1 | contig 11510 bp, 8 predicted proteins | sample MGYA00511670_ERZ773013 | MGnify/ENA primary metagenome ERZ773013 (study PRJEB29015, sample SAMEA2738120) | human oral metagenome | biome: human oral; feature: human-associated habitat; material: saliva | place: China | collected 2257 ...
TCGTGTGGTCGGTCCCCTCTAACACGTTATGGGGCATTAATCATCGTTTCCCTAGAAATGCAGTCTGTATTTGTGGCAGAGCTGACAGGCGGTGGGGGTGGCGGCGAGGCCACCCTGGGCGGTTTCCCTCAGGGATTCCGGTAAGGATTGTCCTGCCTCACGCATTGCGTCGGCTACCTCGTCGAAGGGGATAGGGCTACACACGTTTGCCTGAGCGAGCTGCGCGGCACTGAAGGCGATTGCGACGCCGGCGGCATTACGCTGCTGGCAGGGATATTCCACCAAGCCCATCACGGGGTCACAGACCAACCCCTCCAAATTCGTGATTGCGATCGAGGCGGCGTTCAAAGCTTGTTGAGGGGTTCCACCTTGGAGCTCAATGAGTCCCGCAGCTGCCATTGCGGCAGCTGTACCCACCTCAGCCTGACAGCCTCCTTCAGCACCTGCGATCGAGGCATTCTGAGCGATCAGAAGGCCGATAGCAGCGGCACACCAGAGCGCACGGGCAAGTGCTCCGTCATCAACTTCAAGCGTCTCCTGAGCCGCAAGCAGGACGCCGGGGACGACCCCGGCGGCACCCGCAGTCGGAGCCGCAACAATCACGCCCATCGAGGCAGAGCGTTCAATCGTTGCCATCGCATACGCCGTCGAGTGCCTCTGTGTTGCGCTGATGAACGGCGCAGGGGTTTCCGCGACGCGCTTGGCTTCCCCGTAGAGAAAGCCTCCCAGGGAATGCTCAGGCTGCTCAAGAGCCTCATGGGTTTCGGCGCGCATCGTATCGATAATGTTCTTCATCAGCTGATCGGGGATTTTCTTGCTAGAGCGCAGCTTCTGTTCCCGCAGCCGCATCATTCCGGCGATGCTCATCTGTTTGTTGCGGCAAAGCTCCATAAGCCGATCGGCGCTTGCAAAGTCATATTTGAGGTTGACCCTAGGCTTGAGGGGCATTGCGCCAGGGATATTGACGAGGCTTGCGAACTGTACGTGAGGCACCTCCTCACAGGCAGCCACCACCTCCTGCGAAGCCGGCTCATCGGTCTCAAAGATGGTATACGCCTCACCTCCGGGCTGCTTTCTGAAGGTGCTTTCTGAAGGTGCGCATTGTCGCGATGTTGAGGTGCTCCTTTGCCAAGATTGCCGTCAAAGCAGAGAGTACGCCTGAGGTATCGGTGTGCGCCACGAAGAGGGTCGGGTAGTCCCCGGTGATCTTCACAACGACCCCATTGATCTCAGAGATCGAGATGCGGCCCCCGCCTAGGGATTCGCCGCACACTTCCAGGTTCCTGCCGGTAGTGGTATGCATCGCGAGGGACACCGTGTTGGGGTGGGGTTTAGCCCCATCTCGTCCTTCGTGGATCTTAAAGGTGAGGCCTGCTCGTATCGCCAAGTCCAGCGAATCCTTCACCCGGGTATCGTCCGGTGCAAGACCCAACAGCCCTGCAATGAGCGCTCTTACGGTGCCGTGCCCGAGATGCGTTCTGGCGAAGGAGTTGTAGAGGATGATATCGACTGACTGTAAGTAAGGGAGCACCTGCCAGTGAGCGGGCGGTTAGGGCGATACGCACCGCCCCTGCGGTATGGGAAGAGGAGGGGCCGACCATAGTGGGGCCGACGATCTCAAATGCAGAGGTGTGCATAACTCAGTGTCCTTTCATGTGTGTTGAATTCCTTCCAAGCCTATGGGACAGTGTGTGCCTTGTCTAGGATTGTTCGGCCAACATAAGATCGCTATGAAAAAGCCCGGTACACTGAGATATACCAGGCTTTAAAACAATGCTGTAGTCGTTGCTTATTGGGCAAGCGGCATCGCATTGTCGATGCGGGCAAGGGCACAGGGCTTGCCGAGCAGCTCCAGGGACTCACCCATCGGAGGGGAGACCTGGTTGCCGCAGACCGCGACACGAAGTGCTCCGTAGAACTTTCGCTTGGAGGTGTCGAGTTGGTCAGGGAGCGGCGCCAATGCAGCGTTGATCTGCTCTGCGTGCCAGTTCTCCTCGCTTACGCTCTCGAGCGCCCGCTTTGCGGCGGTCAGATAGGACTTGGTGTTGGGCTTCGCGATGTTTCTCTTGACGGACTTTTTGTCCAACTCAATAACGTTGCCGACATAGAGGAAGCGGCTCTTGTCGATTACATCGGGCATCACGACAGTGCGGGGCTTAAGGACGCTCGCTAAGATCTCATACCACGTGTGCTCGTGCAGGGTGGAATCCTCAGGCTCAAGCCTGGCGCTCCTGAGCTCCGGAATCAGGATCTTGTCGGCGAATTCACTATCGCTCATTGCCATAATATAGGTCTGGTTGATCGAGTTGAGCTTCTTGATATCGAACGTGGCAGGATTCTTGCTCACGTGGTCAAGCGAGAACTCTGAGGCTAAGGTCTTGCGCGGCACGATCGTGGTTGAGCCGTCCGGGGACCAACCGAGCAGTGCCAGGTAGTTCACGAAGGCGTCGGAGAGGTAGCCCGCATCGCGGTACTCCTCCACCGAGGTAGCGCCATGGCGCTTGGAGAGCTTCTTGCCGTCTGGACCCAGGATCATCGAGATGTGTGCAAAGGTGGGCACCGGCTTGTCGAGCGCCTCGTACACCATCATCTGTCTGGGGGTATTGGAGAGGTGGTCGTCGCCGCGGATCACATGGGTGATCCCCATCATCGAGTCATCCACCACCGTAGCGAAGTTGTAGGTCGGGGTCCCGTCAGAGCGAAAGATGATAAAGTCGTCGAGCTCATTGGCCTTGAAGACCACGTCGTCGTGGATTACGTCGTGGGCCACAACGTCCCCGCGGTCTAGCGGTACCTTGATGCGGATCGTGTGTGACTCTCCGTTATCGACGCGCGCCTGGGCAACCTCAGGCGGAATGTTCCGGCAGGTTCTGGGATAGCCCTGGAAGGGGTCGTGGCGCTCCTGGGCAGCTTTTTTATCAGCTGCCAATTTCTCAGGAGAGCAGAAGCAGTAGTAGGCTTTGCCCTCTTTTACAAGCTGATGGGCGGCCTTCTTATAGATCTCGAGCCGGTCGGTCTGCTTGTAGGGGCCAAAGTCGCCGCCGACCTCGGGTCCCTCGTCCCAGTCGAGCCCGAGCCACCTCATCGCGCGCAGAATGACCCGCGTATTCTCTTCAGTGGAGCGAGTGGGGTCAGTGTCGTCGATTCTCAGGATGAAGGTGCCGTGGTTGGCACGGGCAAAAGCCCAGTTGAAAATCGCGGTACGGGCGCCGCCCACATGGAGTTTTCCCGTTGGGGATGGGGCAAAGCGGACGCGTACCAAACGCTTGTCATCACTCACGAACGAGGCTGCCTTTCTTACAAGGGTGATGCACACAGGATCTGTGCATCAGTGTGGACAATAAATTCATTGTGCCAGTATAGACAAACGTGAAGGCACTACCCAACCGGTAGCTACAGTTTGTTCACATAAGAAGGCCTGAGATCATGCGTGCCCTGAGCAGTTTTCCCGGCCCACAGAGCATGGATTGACCTGCAGATATGTATGTAAGTTACTTACAATATTTGGTAAAATTGACTTCGGTTCAAAAGATAAATGCCGGTTAAATATGCAAACAACTGCATAGATGTAAATTTTGATATGTTCAGTCAAAATTATAGTTCAGCATGCTATAGTAGAAAACACAGCTGGTGCCTCCTGGCACCATATATCTTTAAGGGGTCTTTCACATATGGCAGAATTGGCGCACAGTGCGACCGGAGACGTGGCCGTCGGCGTGATGATGGAGATGCACAACGCATTGCAGGCCAGAATAAAACAGAGAAAACAGTCAAATACGGCCGGCTCCCGCATGAAAACGCGCAAAAGTACCCGAACCCGGCAGCGGATCATTGAGGCAGCTCGCGAGATCATCTACGAGCGCGGCAGCATCGATTTCCAGATGAGCGAGGTGGCGGAGCGCTGCAACATGTCAAAGGGCGCCCTCTACTACTACTTCAAGGACCGCTCCCAGATCGTGAGCGTGATCGATGATTCGATCGGCGATGATATAATTAACTGTCTCGAGGAGGCCGTGGTCCACAACGACACAACGATCAAAGCCTTAAAAGAGCTCTGTGACGCCTTCTCCGATGCCCTGACCAAGAATACGACCGGGTTCTCGGCGCTGCTCTCTGAGTTCTTCCACAAGGGCTATCAGATGATCGATGATGTCGACTCCCGCTACAGCCAGATGATCTTCTTCACGAACTACCTGATCGAGCAAGGCAAGGATCAGGGTGTGATCGAGAAGAGCCTCGACTCATCGCTCATCGCCAATTCCGTGATCGGCGTCTTCATGTTCGCCGCTATGTCATACTTGAATGACCGTGGCAAGATGGACCGTGAGGAATTCTCCCGACAGCTGATGCACATCATCTTGCAAGGGGTCTCCCTGAAAGATGTGGATGTCGGCAGGGAACTCCAACAGAATTCCTGATTCTGTCGTGTGGAAGCCCTCTATTGTCGTGATGCTGTGAAGACTGAGTAAAAGCCTTCACAGCTTATTTTTTTGAACTACATTTAAAAAAGTGTCTGCGCGGTGGTGTAACGTATTACTGCGCAAATCGCTCGTCGAGAGGCACCGCATGCAAAGGTGCAGTGCTTAAGAGCCGAGGGACCGAGCCCGATGACGCTCCGGCAACCCGCCTCATACGCGTAGAGGAAGGGTGCCAATTCTCGGCAGGCTTAGAGCCTGGAAGACGGGGACAATATGTGTGTCGCTCATAAAGTCCCCTGGAGAGACGGGGGCTTTTTTCATGAAGCTCCGAACATAGGATCGAGGGAAAGCGAGGAGTGTAATGTCGCACAAGAATTACCTATTCACCTCTGAGTCCGTGACTGAGGGCCATCCTGACAAGATGTGCGACCAGATCTCGGATGCAATCGTCGACGCGATTTTCGCAAAAGAGGCTGAGCTGCAGAAGCAGGGCTATGTGGATGCTCAGGGCCACAAGGCTGACGTGAACAACGTCCGCTGCGCTATTGAGACCTTCACCACGACTGGTACCATTGTCGTTATGGGCGAAGTCAGAACCGAGGCCTACGTCGACGTACAGCAGATCGTCCGTGACACGGTAGCCAAGATTGGCTACACCCGCGCCAAGTACGGCTTCGATGCTGAGACCTGCGGTGTGATGAACCTGATCCACTCCCAGTCCCCGGATATCGCCCAGGGCGTTGATGGCACTTTTGCTCGCGCCAATGAGGACGAGATCGACAAGATTGGCGCCGGCGATCAGGGCATGATGTTCGGCTACGCTTCCGACGAGACTGACGTGCTGATGCCAATGCCGATCTACTTGGCACATCGTCTGGCAGAGCGCCTGGCCTTCATGAGAAAGAGTGGCTCCCTCACATACCTACGTCCGGATGGCAAGACCCAGGTCACCGTCCGCTACGAGGACGACAAGCCAGTTGAGGTAACCGCAATCGTCGTCTCCACGCAGCATGCGGCAGATGTCGCGCTCTCACAGGTGCGTGAGGATATGATCGAGCACGTGATCCGTCCGGTCTTGGACGAGGTTGGCATCAAGTGGGATGACGCTACCATCTACGTGAACCCGACCGGCCGCTTTGTTGTCGGCGGACCTATGGGCGATACCGGCCTGACCGGCCGCAAGATCATCGTCGACACCTACGGCGGCATGGGCCGTCACGGCGGTGGCTGCTTCTCCGGCAAGGATCCTACCAAGGTTGATCGCTCCGCTGCCTATGCAGCACGTTGGGTCGCTAAGAACGTCGTGGCTGCCGGCTTGGCGCACCGCTGCGAGATCGAGCTTGCCTACGCAATCGGCATTCCGCAGCCGCTGTCCATCATGGCTGACACCTTCGGTACCGCTGAGGTGGACGACGATATCATCGAGAAGGCCGTCGAGAAGGTCTTCGACCTGCGTCCGGGTGCGATCATCCGCGACCTCAAGCTGCGCCGCCCGATCTACCAGAAGACCGCGGCCTATGGCCACTTCGGTCGTAAGGATCCGGACTTCACCTGGGAGAACACTGACAGAGTCGATGAGCTCAAGAAGGCTGTCGCTGAGCTTCAGTAAGCCTGTTTGCTCGAATAGAGTGGTACTGTAATAAAGCCAGTGGGGATACGATGTCCTCACTGGCTTTGATTGTGTTGAGAGGGGAGCGTATATGATCTTTGTGAGTGTCGTCGTCGATATCCCCACCCGTGCGCTCTTAGCCCCCTTTGACTATGCAGTGGAGGATCGGCTGCTCACGACCGAGAAGGTGCGGCAGGATCCTGCGCGCTATCTGATTGGCATGACAGTTCTCGTACCGTTCTCGGGGCGGCGTGCCGTGGGCTATGTGATGGACGTACACAGAGAACCTCCTGAGGGGCTTGCCCTCAACAAGATCAAATCGATCGATGCAATCTTGGCGCCCCCCGCCTTCGATAAAAGGTCCGCTCAATTAGCGTTCTGGATTGCGGAAAAGTATGCCTGTCCGGTGTGTGAGGCGGTTCGCCTCTTTTTGGCTCCGGGGCAGACCGTAAAAGTGAAGAAGGTGGAGGATGGTTCGTGGGAGTTGGTCCAGCGCTCTGCGGGGCCGCTCGATGTCCGTTGGGTCGGGCTCACCGATCAGGCTGTCTCTTTCAAGCCCCATCCGCAGGCTTCCAAGCAGCGTGGGGTGCTGTGGGCACTCTCTGACGGCGCGGTGCGCCTCGTGGAGCTCAATGCTCTTCTGCCGGGGGCTTCACAGGCCGTGAAGACCTTGGAAAAATATGGGGTGGTACGGGTTTGGAACCGGCGTGAGTTCAGAAGCCTCGAGACCACGACCTTAAGCTCTGCACGCTCGGTTAGACCTGAGCATTTGACTCAGGGACAGCAGCAGGCACTGAAGGCGATTCAGGAAGCTTGCGCTGCAGCCCAGGGAGATGTCGTGCTGCTCGACGGAGTCACCAGCTCCGGCAAGACTGAGGTATATCTTGAGGCGATCGAACAGGCCCTCAGGGAAGGCAAAGGGGCGATTGTACTCGTCCCGGAGATCGCGCTGACCGCGCAGACGGTGGGGCGGTTCCGCTCCCGTTTTGGGGAGCAGGTGGCACTGTTGCATTCGCGCCTCTCAGTCGGTGAGCGCTTCGACCAGTGGGACCTCGTGAGACAGGGGAAGGCTCGGGTCGTCGTGGGCGCCCGCTCTGCGCTCTTTGCTCCGGTTCACAACCTCGGGCTTGTAATCATCGACGAGGAGCATGAGACTTCCTACAAACAGGATTCAGCGCCTCGCTACCACGCGCGTGAGGTGGCGGCGCAGTTGGTCAAGCTCAACCATGCCGCACTTGTCTTAGGTTCGGCGACGCCTTCGCTGGAGAGCCTCACCCGCTGTGAGCAAGGTACGTTCAATGGCGTCCGCTGGACGCGCGTTCCGATGCCCGAGCGTCCGGGCAGGGCTACCTTGCCCGAGGTTCACATTGTCGATATGCGCCAGGAATTCACCAGTGGCCATCGCTCAATCTTTTCGAAGCGTCTGCAGGATGCGCTGCTCTCAACGGTGGAGCACCACCACAAGGCAGTGCTGCTGTTGAACCGCCGCGGCTTTGCGAACTTCCTGATGTGTCGGGAGTGCGGCTGCGTGCCACAGTGCCCGCACTGCAATACCGCGCTGACCTATCATGAGCGCACCCATTCACTCGTGTGCCACAGCTGTGGAAGAAGCTGGCCTATCAGGGCCTATCCGGATCCTACGACGCGCTGCCCCAACTGCGGAAGCAGGTATCTGGCGCAGTTCGGTGTAGGAACCCAACGGGTGGAGGATGAGCTCAAGAACCTGCTGCCTGATACCTTGATCATCCGCATGGATGCGGATACTACCAAAGGCAAGGGAGACCACCGGCGGCTCCTGGAGGAATTCGATGCAGCCCCTACCGCAGTGCTGATCGGTACCCAGATGATTGCAAAGGGGCTCGACTTCCCGGAAGTGACGCTCGTCGGTGTAATCAATGCGGACACGACACTGAAGCTGCCGGATTTCCGGGCCTCTGAGCGGACCTACGATCTGCTGGAACAGGTGGCGGGTCGGGCAGGCCGTGGAGAGGAAGCCGGTCAAGTCATTATCCAAACCTACTGGGCCACGGATCCGGCGATCCAGGCGGTCAAGACCCATGACCGCAGGTCCTATGTCGCCTCAGAGCTCGAGGAGCGCAGAGAGGCCAACTATCCGCCCTATACTCGCCTCACCAACGTCCTTGTGTGGGGGAAGTATAAGAATCAGGTCACGCAGGTGATCAACGCAATTGCCTCAGAAGTCAGAAAGAAACTCTCTGGTCAATCCGGATGGTATGTCCTGGGACCCGCGGGCTGTGTGAAGTCAAAGATCCAGGACCGCTACCGCATGCATATCATTGTTAAATCCCCGCTCGATGCGGAGGTGGGACAATTGATCGCCCCGATTGTGAACGACCTGAAGAAACCCCGTGGGGTTAACGTGGCGATCGATGTGGACGCCTATGACCTGATGTAGCGGTTTGGGTACGATATAGGGGATCCCCCTGAATGATCTATGAATGAGAGGTTCTATGCCCCGCAAGGAAAAACTCTTGAACGATATTGTCGTATCTCCCGATGAGCGCCTGCAGCAGGAGTGCAGCCTGATCGATGTCGCTAACATCGGCAGGGAGACAAAAAAAGTTGCCAAGCGCATGCTGGACGATATGTATGCGGCGGACGGCTGTGGCCTGGCAGGCCCACAGGTTGGCGTAATGAAGCAGATTGTCGTTATCGACGTCACGCTCGAGCAGAACAAGCCCTACGTGTTGATCAACCCGAAGGTTATCACTGCGGACGGCCCGGTGCGCACCACCGGAGAAGGCTGCCTCTCTTTCCCAGGCATCACGGTCGATGTGGAGCGGCCGAGCCACGTGGTCGTACATGCTTACGACCTCAAGGGGAACCTGATGCAGTATGAGGCTACGGAGGATCTCATGGCGGTATGCCTGCAGCATGAGATCGATCATCTGCACGGGATTACGATGCTCGACCATCTGACCCCTGCCAACAAGATTAAGGCGCTACAGGAGTACCAGATCGCTCTGGCAAACGGCGCCCGTCCGGGAGAGATTGGGGAATAGATGCGTGTTGTCTTTATGGGAACCCCAGATTTCGCGGTTCCCTCACTAGTGGCGCTCAACCATGCCTTCGATGTAGTGCTGACATTAACCAGACCGGACACGGTGCGTTCCCGCGGCAAGAAGCTGGAGCCCTCACCGGTTAAAGCAGAGGCCCTCAAAGAGAACATTCCGGTGCTCGAGACCAGAAGGATTACGCCGCAGGTACTGGATCAGATCAAAGGTGCGAAACCAGATGTGATCTGCGTCGCAGCGTTCGGCGCGATCCTGCCGGACGCAATCTTCCCGATCGCACGGTTGGGTTGCCTCAACGTGCATGCCTCCCTGTTGCCGCGCTGGCGTGGGGCTGCCCCGATTCAGCGGGCCATCCTCGCGGGGGATGAACGTGCGGGCGTCTCCATCATGCGCATCGCTCATGACCTGGATGCCGGAGCCTACTGCAGGCAGGTGTCCACGGTGATCGGAGAGAAATCCGACGCGGTGCTCACCCAAGAGTTGGCATGCCTCGGTGCCTGTGAGTTAGTCAGCGCAATCAACGATCTTGACGAGGGGAAGGCAACCTGGACTGAGCAGGATGCCTCAAAGGTGACGCTTGCCACGAAGATCAAGAAGCAGGAGATGCACCTCAACCCTCAGGACAATGCAATAACCAATGCACGGAAGGTGCAGGCTTCCAGCGATGCGGCTCCCGCCCGGATGTTGCTTGCCGGAAAAGGTACCCGTATCACGAAAGCTCATGTCTCTGACAAAACGATTGCTGCAGGCACGGTGCGTGTGGAAGACGACCAACTCTATCTCGGCTGTAGGAATGAAACCAGCCTTGAAGTCTTGAACCTGAAGAGCGATGGAAAAAAGGAGCTGGAGACGAAGGTTTGGCTGCAGGGGCAGCATCAGCTTCCGACTGAATGGGCAAGTCTTTCGTGAGCGGTAAGAAGAGATCCTCTGCGATAGCACCGGCACGTAGGGCCGCACTTGAGGCAATCCGTGAGCAACGGCTCAGGTCCGCACATATGCGCGATCTGTTGCGGTCTTCCAAGGCCTTTGCGGCACTGTCTGCACGGGATAGAGCGCTTGCTACACGGCTTGCACTCGGCGTTGTCGCTACCAAAGGGGAACTGCAGCGGGTCCTGAAGTCCCATCTCAGATCCAAATCCCATATAGAGCCTAAGGTGGGCGATGCGCTTGAACTCGCAACCTATGAACTGTTGTTTCTCGATACTCCGGTGCCGGTTGCGGTGAGTCAGGGCGTCGAGCTGGTGGGCAGTGTGAGCCCCCGTGCACGGGGGCTGGCTAATGCTGTGTTGTACAAGGTTACCCAGATCGATAGGCCACAGCATAAAGAGCTCCAAGAGAAGCTCCTGAACACGCAGAGTACCCTGAGCGATCAAGAGCTCGGTTGGGCGATCGGTTGCCCCACCTGGCTTGTCGCGCGTATCAGAAGTGCTCATGGAGATCAGGCTGTGAGAAACTTTATGCAGGCACAGATGGAGCCTGCGCCGGTCTTTGTGGCAGGCAATCTGGGGCTCCATACAGTACAGGAGACAGAAAATCTTCTTTCTCAAGCTGAGCTGATGCTTCACGTGTGCGAACTACCCAACTGCTATGCTCTTGGGCGCCCTCAGAGACTCTCTACAAGCGGTTTAGTGCGGACAGGAGAGATCATCCCATGCGACGCCTCAGCACAGTGTGTAGCGCTCCTCTGCACCCCTCAGCCCGGAGTATCCTTTCTCGAAGTCGGACAGGGGAGAGGCACCAAGACGGAGCTCTTCCTCAATGATCGGCTGATGCTACAGACGAACCAATCCCTGGCATCAGAATCAGATATCCCATTCATCGGAATTGATTCCGAAGCATTCAAAGTCAAGGTTTCCCGAGAGCGCTTAAAGTACGGCTGGGAGGGGCAGACGAAGAGCTTTGCCGTCGATGGACTGAAGCTTGTAGATACAGGAGACTGCCCTAAAGAGCTGCAGGGGAAGTTCGACGAAGTGTTCGTGGATACCCCTTGCTCAGGAACCGGAACTTTGCGCAGACACCCTGAAATCGTGTGGGGGCTTGATCCTAAGTCGCTTGATCGCAAACAGACAGATTCTCTGCCACAGTTACAGATTGCTTTATTGAATGTGGCTGCTACACGCGTCAAGTGCGGTGGGCTCCTGTGTTACGCCACGTGCTCGGTATTCAAGGAAGAAGACGAAGCGATTGTCAAAGAGTTTCTTGCAAGCGATGTGGGAAAGCACTTTGAAGTCGAGTCAGTGCTGAAGGCGCCGGGCGTGGTACTGCTCGATGAGGCAGGGAAGCAAGAGCTGAATAAATGGGTCACACCGGAAGGTTGCTTTGCCTGCTTGCCGTCGTTCAATGGTCCCGACGGGCATTTCTGCATACGCCTGAGGAACGTGCAGAACTAATAAAAAAGGCTCTTCGCTACTTATGGTGGGTAGCACACCCGCATCCCCTTGAAGGCGT
>ERZ773013.2011-NODE-2011-length-11492-cov-10.329457_pt1 | contig 11492 bp, 3 predicted proteins | sample MGYA00511670_ERZ773013 | MGnify/ENA primary metagenome ERZ773013 (study PRJEB29015, sample SAMEA2738120) | human oral metagenome | biome: human oral; feature: human-associated habitat; material: saliva | place: China | collected 2257 ...
GCAACTTCAACATTGCAGGTAAAACCTTCAAGCGCTGGACCACTCAGGCAAACGGCGCTGGCGATGAGGTAGCGGCTAATTCCAGCCTTGCTGTTCCTGCAGGTACTGATACTGTTGATCTGTATGCAGAGTGGGAAGAGCAGCACCTTACCGTGTCCTTCTCGGCAAATGGTGGTACTTTCTCGGCAAACAGCGTCTTTAAGCAGAATCCAAATGTCTTTGACATCACCACCGATGCAAACGGCGGAGAAGTAGCAACTATTAAGACTCACCCAACTGTTGCTGAGCAGACCAACATCAATGCACTGCTTCAGAACCTCAGTGGCAATACTTTGACCACAGATACAGCTGGAATTGCAAGCCCTACCAGCTCTAACACCAATACTGCCTACACCGATATTGCAACTTTTGAGAACCACGTTCTAGACAACGCGGATGATCCAATGACCTTCTTTGGCATTGTTATTGGTCACAACTACCGCTACTGGTTTACTGACGCTGCAGGTAACTCTCCTGCAACCATCAACGGCGGCGCAACGCTTACTAACGATGTCACCTACTACCTCAAGTGGAAAGAGGATCCTTCCATCCAGAGAGTAGAGCTTACCAGCGATCTTCCTGCAGATATGTGGAGCGATTCCCAGAGCAATACCACTCAGATTAAGGAAGTTTCTAACGATAAGAGCTTCAGTCTTACAGGTGCTATCGATGCAACTTCTGTCATCAATCAGATGAGCGCCTTTGAGAATGGCATTGCTGGCGGCCTTGACGACCTAACCAAGATCACGCTTTCTGGCACAACTTCTACCTTTACCGCCAAGCTCACGCTTCCTGCTGGCGTTGTTGTCCCAGCTAATCCAACGGTAACCACCTCAGGCCTCGGTGACCTCTTTGAGGTTTCTAACGTCTCTGTTAACGGCCAGGAAGTTACCGTTACCCTGAAGCTTAAGGGCACTTACACCAACTACAAGCAGCTCAAGGACGCTGTCGAGACAGTTGGTAAAGACGACGCAGCTACCACAGAGATTGCAAGACCTCTTACCGTAACTGTTGACGGTCTTACACTTGACCCAACTCAGGTTACCAATGGTCAGGAGCTTACTGCTACAGGTACTCTAACCGGCACCTTTGAGTCTTTTGCAAAGAACACCGTCACTAACGTCACCAAGAAGTTCGAACTTTCTTGGAACGGCGTTCAGATTGCTGCTAACAGAGACCCTCGTGGCACCGGCATTCAGCAGACTTTGATTGTGAACAACCCAATTGAGATGAACCTTCCTGCAGATATGCTTGCTGACGAGAACACCGAGCATGACCAGGTCATCACTATGAAGGCAGGTTCTACCTTTAACCTCACTGGTTCCATTCTTGCTTCCTCTATTCAGGAGCAGATGAACAACATTGAGCGCGCCTACCCTAATACCAACCACGACACCATTACGCTGAGCAACCTTAAGTTCAAATTCACCGCAACTCTGACCGTTCCTGAGGGAATGACTCTCCCAAGCAACCTTGATGCCAACACCATCCAGGCTTCCAACTTTGGTAGTGGCTTTAAGGTCAGCGATGTCCAGGTCAGCGGCCGTACAGTTACTGTCACCTTTGAGCTCAGCGATCCTTCTTCCATTAGGACGTACTCTGACCTCGAGCGCATTGTTGACGAGGCTAGCGCAAACGATGGCTGGATGAAGCTCACTATTCCTGGCGTCACCATTGACTCCAACGTTGCTGCAGGTACTCAGCTCACTGCCGTCGGCACCGTTACGGGCTCCTTCAGCGCTATTGCTGATTCCGCAGCTGGCAACCGCAAGGTCTTCTCGTTCACCTGGAATGGTGTCCAGTGGCCAGACGGTAAGGACGCTGTTGCAACCGATAACGACACCATCCAGCTAACCATTACTGTTGCAGAGGAAGAGACTCCAGAGACTCCTTCCACTCCAACTAAGCCATCTAAGAAAAAGAAGCAGAAGACTCCATACACCGGAGACGCTTCTGCTGCAGCACCTCTTGCTGCACTTCTCGCAGGTATGGCCGCTGTAATGACTTCACTTGGCATTACTAAGCGTCGTAAGAATAAGTAAGAAAGAAAGTGATAGGTTCTGTATCGCTCTAGTTAGGATGTGCTATGAAAAGTAAGGCAAGGATTGTAGCGGGACTGCTTTTAGCTGCCGTTGCATTCGTCGCAGCACTGCTGCCCAACCTTAGCGTGGCTTACGCAGAAGACACCACAGGTCTTCAAATCAATGCTCTGAGCATTGAAGATGCGTCGACTCACGCCCAAGTTGCTGACCTTCTTGCAGGTCAAACCCCTGCGCTTAAGGCGGGAGTCACCTACGCCTTGAATGTTGGCTATACAATCCCTGCCTCGCTGCAGTTCTCGCCAACCTACCTCAACGTGAGGTTTGGAGACGGACTCTATGTCACAGGTCTTCCAGGTGCAACGTTTACCGTTGGTGGCATCTCAAACACCAGTTTCTCTAACCTGGTTACCGCACCTACGGGAACAGGAACCCTTCCTTACGGCTATCCTGGCGCAAGTTCCGAGAAGAACCGCAGTGGTGATTTGGTCTACATGACCAATAACGGCCTTACCCAGGTCTCTTCCAGGGGAGAGATTCAGTTCAAGCTTGATGACGCTGTTGAGAACCAGAGCGCAAGTCAGGTTATCGCAAATGCAATTCGTGTTAGCTTGAGCACCGCTGCAACACAAAACATTGATCCACATACCTCATCTGTTACTGCAGCTGACGCCATGACCTACGGCTTCTGGGCTGATCAGTCCACCGAGGTTCTCTCTAAGGGTGGCACCACCTCTACCCTGCAGGTTTCTACCACAGGCTCTAAGGTACTCACCGAGGCAAATAGCAAGACTACAGTTCAGGTTGTCTATCCGAGTGATATGGAGCTTGTTGGTGTCAACGAGACCAGCCTCTACAACACCCCAGGTACCATCGTCTCTACTACCGATGACGGCACTAACAAGACCGCAACAGTCGAGTGGAACGAGCCAGGCTCTTACGCAGGCACCCCAACCTTTAAGCCACAGATTAAGGTTCCTGCATCAAGCACCAGACCTAACAACTCAACCTTTAACGTCACCATCAAGAACCTCACTATGTCCGTTTGGAATGACACTCCAAACGTCAACCGTACCTCCGCAAACGCTTCTTCTACGCTTACGGTTACCGTAATTGACGGTCTTAACCCAGAGCGTCTTACCACACACGCTCTTGTCGACACAGCTCCTAACTGGGCATACAAGAAAAACGATACCTACAACGTTCGTCTTGGCACCTACCTCATCAAGAACGAGCTCTCCACAGACACCGCTCCAAAGACGCTCGAGATGACCATCGATCAGAACCAGACCGCTATCATCCGCGGCGTCACCATCCCTTACAAGGAAGGTATGACCTATGGTCCAATCCACTGGACCGCATCGGACGGTACGAGCGGAACTGCTGATCCAAGCATTCTGCGCAAATCTGGTGTTTCTGCCCTCATCACCAACACTGCCCTTGGCCTTGATATCAATACCTCCATCACTTCCATCAAGGTTGACCTTGGTCCAATTCTTGGCGGATACGATGGCATTAGGCCAATGAGCGATCTTCTCGATATAAGGAATCCAAACAACAAGCATGTCACTGACGAGTTCTATGGTTGGAGCTACATCTCCAACGGCGTTTATGGCTCTTGGAAGAAGGGTACAAACGCCGACGTTGTCACTAACGTCAAGCTCTACAACACTGGCACCACTCCTGACGCAGGCGTTACGCTGACCGCTAAGTCCGGCGCGCCTAAGGTTCTTAACGGCGTTGGTAGAATCGATAAGACCCAGATTAACGGCGGCGAGACCTTTAATATTTCTGGTCGCATTGACGACGCAAACTGGGACTGGAACCCTCTTCAGGAGCCAGTGCTCTACGTCATCATGCCTGAAGGCTTTACCTACAGCAACCTCACCGTTTCCAATGGCACGCTCAGCGCTCCAGAGTTTGTAGGTACGTACGATAAGGACGGCGTGGCTGTTAAGGTTTGGAAGTACACCATTGATGTTGGCGACGAGACTCGCGGCCAGTATCAGCCAGACTTTACCAGCAAGAGCATGAATCTGAGCATGGATGTCCACACCACCGATCTTGCAGGCAAGGGTTTCTACCACATCAACGACTTTGTTGGCATTACCACCAAAGACTTCAAGGAAATTGGTGCTCAAATTAAGTCTGAGCACTGGGACCGCAGCAACTGGAACACTTCCCAGTACACCAGCCTGTTTGGCAACAGCGTCAACTCTGGCGAGACCATGGTTTCTCTCTCCGAGCGCCCTGGTATCAACATTGCACAGGCATCTGCTATTGCCGCTGCATCTACCCTTTCTGTAAAGGACGTTATCTCTGGAACCGTAACTGATTACACGTACGACTCCGTTAATCCAGGCGCAACTACCCCTGTTATGCAGAGCGGAGACACCGCAACTGTTCACATTGCTGTCCGCAATAACACCGGTAACACTGCAAATACCACGCAGCTGTTTGTTCCACTGCTTTCCAAATCTGCAAACCGCGGCGCAGGTATTAATCCAGAGGGCGCAACCCAGCTTCCTCTTGCACTTGAGGGCATAAGCTCTTCTTCCAACTTCTCTTACCAGTACATCAAGCTGAACCCTGGTGTTACCTACACTGCAAACCATGCTCCACAGCCTGGCGACTATACTGTAGTCACTGATCCTACTGAGGCCGACATGGTGCTGTTTACTTCTACAAGCGCTCTTGCTGAAAATAGCGGCGGCTTTGTTGACGTCACTTATAAGGTTGCCGACAACGTTGACGCCTCCTACGACGGTAAGCGCAGTGTATTCAGTAGCGTTCTTGACTACGACATTGCCGGTAACCACTCCACTCGTACCCTCTCCACTCACGCTCTGAGCTATGCAGGCATTGACCTCAAGATCAATAAGGTCTGGGACGATAACAACAATGCAGCTGGTAAGCGTCCATCCACAACTGACTTTGGTGCTAACAATCTGGTTCTCTCTAACGATAAGCACCTTGATACCAGTACCATTACGCCTATGGTTACCGATAACGGCGATAACACCTACACCATTGTCTACAAGGGTCTTCGTAAGTACGTAGACAATACTGCTGCTGATACTGTTTCGTACACCATCACCGAGAACGTTCCTAATTCCTACGTTTCAACTAGAAGTAGTATTTCTCGCGTTGAGCAGTACACCACCACTCAGTCGCTGGTAAATGTCTACAATGTCAGGCCTGCTATTGTGACGCCATCCGTTACCAAGATTGTCGAAGGCGATTACCCAGTTGTTCCTATACCTGGAGGGCCTTCACCTGCGTCTCTGGTTAATTCTTACCTGAGCACAAGTAACGCTACCGCAGCAGGCGCAGCAGGAACCGCAAGCACTACAAGCGCCGACGACACTGCAAGCGGCAGCTTTGCCGAGAGCCTAATCAATAACTTCCTGGCAAACGGCTCTGAAGATGAGGGCGACGCTCCTAACGTCTTTATCTTTGAGATGACACGCCTTGATCCATCCAGCCCAATGCCTGAGGGATCTACCGGCAATACCGCTCGTACACGCAGGCTTCTCGGTGGCGACGCTGTATTCCGCAACATTACGTTCACTCAGCCTGGCACCTACGTGTACACCATCAAAGAGGTCACTGGTACTCAGAACATCCAGTACGATCAGAGCGTCTACACCGTTACCTATAATGTTGCTGACGACGGTACTGGCCAGCTTGAGGCAACACGTACTATGACCAAGACTGACGAGGACGGAAACGTTACTACCGTTGACCTTGGCGAGCATAACGATGCGCCAGGCGCTGTCTTTACTAATGTCTATCCTGATCCACTGCCAGTCAGGGACTATCCAGTTGTCCAGAAGGTTGTTACTGGTAACGCACCAGATGCTCCAACCGACTATCCATCAGTTCTCCCTGATGATAACGGCGGCAACCCACGCACTGCAACAACTCAGGATATCTTCAAGTTCACGCTCACCCGCAACGATCCTTCCTACCCAATGCCAAACAACGCAACAACAGATAGCGTTGAGACTTCTGTTGCAGTTTCTGGCGATAATAACTTCGGTGAGCTAGTCTTTACGCAGCCTGGCACCTATGTTTACACCATCAAAGAGGTTACCGGCACTAACCAGAGGGTTACTTACGACAAGTCCGTCTACACCCTCACCTACACTGTCTTTAAGAATGATGATGGTGAGCTCGATTTCACCTATTACATTACTAAAACTGCTGAAGACGGAACTGTTTCAGACGTTGATCAGTGTGATTGCCATAGCACTCCTCCTCTAGTCTTTACCAACGACTATCCAGAGCCTGAGCCTCAGCCAACACCAGATCCTGAGCCTCTGCCAACACCAGAGCCTGAGCCAACACCTAGCTCTGATCCACACAAGCCTTCTAAGACTAAAAAGAAGCGCGTTCTGCCAGACACTGGCGATGTCGCTGAGCTTGTAATTGCCTCTGTTGGCATGGTTGCTTCTGGCATCACCGCTCTCGGCTTTGCACTAAGGGCTCGCAAGCAGAAGTAAGATCCAACTGCTAGAGCGATCTTCTCGCACACAAAGCATTAACGTTCTACGAAATAACCCCGGATTTTCCGGGGTTATTTTTTGTGCAAATTCTTCTGTTAATTCATCTTTGAGGATTTATCCATTAACGAAAAATATACGACCTTTTACAGAAATGCTTTTATCTCTCGTCTACATCGAAATCATAATTTCTAATAATTATTGAAGAAATCTACGTAGTTCTATCCTTCTGTCCGCTCTGTTGGACAGACACCCTTTTCTAACTGGAAATACTAATCACATAGATTTCTCTTACAGAAAGGACTTCTTATGAAGCCTACTATTGACTTGGATGCTGCTCGTAACAAATTAGTTGGTGGCAAAGATCAACTTCTTAAGAAAATTGATGAGGTAAAAATCCCTGCTAATGCACAAAGCATTATATCTTCTGCAGGAGACGCTATAACTGCAACTGCTAAAGGAGTAGCTGACAACGCAGTAGAAACTGCATCAAATGTCTCAAAAGCTGTCACTGACGGAGTTAATGTTATTAAGGAAAACACACCTGCAGCACGTCGCAAACAAGCTCGAATGAGTGGATTTGGCGACGGAATTAAACAAGGCGCTTATCTTGCTGGAACAAAACGTATTAACTTCTTCTATGCATACGTTGCTACAATGTGCTATTTCCTCCGAGCCGATGGAGAGTTTTCATCACAGGAACAACTTTGGGTCGGAGAACAACTCGATAATCTACAGCTAGGTTTCACGCTTCCAGAGGCCGTTAAAGATAAGTTGCTTTCTATCATTGCTGATGATTCTTTAACTTTTGATGCTGTTAAGGAGTTTCTTGAGCCTGTTGAAGTTTCTCAACTAGAATCAATTTCCCAAAAAGTACAGATTGCTATCGAAATCGATGAGGAAATTACCGAAGAAGAACTAGCAGCAAATGAGCTCTTTAATGAATACATTACAGAGAGAGTTGCAAACGATATTGTCAATGACCAGCGAGTCAAAGAGATTATCAGTTCCGCTGTAAAGGAATATGGTGAAAATCTCGACCGCATTGATTACGAGTTTAAACAGCTTACTAAACTCCAGGATTCTGATGCAGCGTTCCTTATTGGTGCAACCGCATTTCAAGTCATTAGAGTTCTTCTTATTAACAAACTTACAAAGATCGAGCCAGCTGGAAAAGGCTCGCTTGAAACATCTCTTAAAAACCTTCAAAAGAAAATTTTTGAGCCCCTTGATAAAACTCCGGGAGAAAACCGCCTACTTTATGCTTCAAAGCATCACATATTAAGCAACCGTGGAGTTCCATATGATGCCACCTCTTTTGCTGATTTTAATAACGACATATTTAAAGGAGCAAACCATCGATTTGGTACACTTGGCCATGATCCACTGCTTGGTCTTATTTTTGGCACAGCTAACATTATGACCAATACGATTACCTGTCCTCCCAGTAAATCAATATTCAAAGGGATTGATTTACTTCCAAAAACATTTAATGTGACTTATGACATCAGAGGAAAGAATCCCCATATAGTCTCAGCTGATCCATTTGGAGTTAGTGCTCAATTTTTAACACCATTAATGCTAGCCTCTGCTGCTAATAGAATTCTTGTTGAACCAGATGCGGCGGCCGCAGCTTTGATTAAGCAAATTATTCATATCGGAACAGATTTATATACGCCAATAGGTATTCAATTACCTTTTGCAAATCTAATTCTCGATAAAGCAACTACTGAAAAATTGACAAGTTACGTCAATATGGGTGATATTGTAAAAGTTGGAGGCCAGGCGGCGGGTGCAATTGCAATCAATTGGCTTGTTGCCGCACTACATGGATGCTCTCTCTTTAATAAAGATGATGGTACAGAATTCTGTTCTGAGATGCACCAAGTCAGAACAAAAAAGATTCTTCTTATCTCGAATTCTATTGCCACATCAAGTAGCGTCATTCAGGCTGCTATCACAAAGAATCCTAGAAACCTTGATATTGGTGGAGCTGCAGTTTTAATTTATAGACTCTTTACAGATATGAAATTCATATCCAAACTCAAACAAGAGTTTATGACATCTGAGCTGGCAAAAGTGTATGACCAGAGGGTTCAAGGACTTCTATAACCTTTGAACTAAATGAAACATCCGCCTTTGAGTAAGAAGGCGGATGTTTTCTTGGACAAGACGTTTTTCTCGCCAGAGGTTACTCCCCTAGCATGGTTTGAAGGTCATAGCCAAAGGACTTAACAAACTCGTAAGCGTCCTTCTGCCAATCCTCTTTGAAGACGCCAGGAGCGGTCTCGAAGAAGCTAGAGTCCAAATAACGAATAATAATGAAGTTGCTGTTTGGCTGGTCGAAGCCATTGCCCCTACTAAAATCGATACCGTGACCAGTATTTCTTCTCATTGCGGCCTCAAGAATAGGAACTGTGAGCTCGTTGACGGGAACAACAATATCTGCCCTATCAAAGAAGCCGCCTTTTTCTTTAGTGAAGACAAAGAGATTGTTGAGTGCGCCACCAGCAACACACTGAACTCGACGGATGTCGGAAAGCTTGACCTGATGCTTTGCACCGGAAATCACACCGTTTGCGATAGTAATCTTTTTCTCCTTGAGGCTGAACCCAAGCTTAGTGTTTAACGTATCAAGGTTATTAGGAAACTCAGTAGTAAGCTTATTAGCTGCAAAAGCGAGGATGATAGTCTTTGTATCTAGGATGTTGTGTCCAAATTCACGAAGCTTAAGGTCTGTGTCAATGCTAACAAGGTTATGGCCGTCGTTATCCTTAAAGGTAATCTCGTAAGGACCGTTTGAGCTGCAATAATTCAGTAAGAAGGTTGAACCGACCTCTGAAAACAAAACCTTGACCTCTGGCTTTCCATTACCTGGAACATAAGCCAGACCATCTTTTGTAACGGTATAAGAATACTTATCGTCGCACTTAATTGATACCTGTCGATCCTCAAAAATGCTTCTCATATACCTTTTACCTCCACGTTTTGCAGTACAGGAAATAACTAGAAACTACCTTAAAATTATATCATGTTGCTGGATAATTCTCTGCTACACACTAAGTTTTCGGCGGATGAAGATAACTTGACGTTGGCAGAGCCATCAAAATCGTTAGAGTAGTTTGATTCCTGCATAATGGAGTTTGTTTATTCATAATCGTGAATACCGCAATTTTAGGGTACTGATTTTAGTGCCCAAAAAGGTAAAAAAGCCGTTTAGTTGGGGATGAAAATTGAAATTTCGTTATTTGATGCCCAACTAAACGCATTTTTTACCATAGTTAAAAATTTTTCCTGGGTAAACGCGTATGCAGAAAAATGTAACCCCCAACTAAACGGATTTTTTACCACTTGGTGCTAAAGCGGAAGTGGGAACTTTACAAAACACCAGGATAGCGATACGACGGGATAATTCTGCGCCGCACATACGGTGGCTTTGACAGACTGGCGGCTTTGGCGGCCTTCCACGCGCTACGCAAAACAGGCTCCTGGTTTACCAGGAGCCTGTTTTAATCGCGATCAGCAAGTTTGAAACTCTAGCTATTAGCTGTTCTTCCTTCTAAGAGCGATGCCAAGACCACTCAGGGACAGAGCTGCAGCTCCAACAATTGAAGCAATACCCGAAGCGTCACCAGTGTAAGGAAGACCTGGCTTCTTAGGCTCTGGAGTGGTAGGAGGCGTGGTTGGAGGAACAACAGGAGCAGTGTTGGTCACTGTGAAGCCATCGTCCTGATTACCAGTAATCTGAGTTGTGTAACCAGAGATAGGAGTCTCAGAGATGGTGTAAGCATACTCGTGACCATCAGTCTTGTCGTAGAACTCAAGGTTGCTGAAGGTGTGCTTCCAGTCGTCAGCCTTGGTGATGGTTACCCTATCAACCTCGACACCATCACGATACAGAACAATCTCAGCGGAATCGCCTTCCTGGTTCTCCCAAACCTTGGTGACCGGAATATCGCGAGTCTTCATGTTGGTGTTGGTTACCACATAGTTGGAAGCGTCGCCAGTAATCTGGGTGGTGTAGCCGTCAACTGCATCCTCAGTAATGGTGTAGTTGATCAGCGCGCCATTGTTGTACTGGTTAAGGTTGCTGAACGTATGCTGCCAGTTGTCTGCAGCGGTCAGAGTTGCGCTCTGAACCTCAACACCATCAGCGAGTAGGTGAATAGTTACGCTATCAGCAGGTGCACCAATCCACTTCTTTGTTACTGGGACAGAAACCTTGCCTTCAATGGTGTTGGTAACTGTAAGCTCAGTAGCTGAAGAACCAGAATAGGAAGCGGTGTAGTGAGCAATTGGATCTTCCTTGACGGTGTACTCAATCTCGTGACCAGCGGTGTAACGTGGGAGGCCGTTGAAGATGTGAGACCAGTTGTTACCTGCATTCAGGTCAAACTCGCCAACCTGAGTGCCGTCAGCATAGAGCCTGACGTGAACACTAGTAGGACGCAGGCCCTGAGCATTATTGTCGTCAACCCAGACCTTCTTAACTGGGATACTCAAAGCCTCAGGAGCGTGCTGGTTTGTAATCTCATAGCCGTTGATGCTTGTGGTGTAGTCAGGTACAGCATCCTCAGAAACGGTGTAGGTAATCTCTGTGTTGCCATTGAACTTAGGCAGGTCAGAGAAGGTGTACTCCCAGTTGTCGGCAGCAGTGACTGTCTTGTGCTGAACCTCAACACCATCTGCAAGAAGTCTGACAACAATGGAAGCAGGGCGCTTGCCGTCGTTGTTATTGGAGTCGTCCCAGAGCTTCTTGCCAGAGACGGAGACCTTCTCCTGCTGCAGCTGGTTGGTAACACTCAGTGCAACGGAATCGTTTGGTGAATTCTCGTCTGCCTGACCAGAAGTAGCAGTTACCTTGTACTTCTTGCCATTGTAAGTGACCATGCCATTAGCGTCTGTGCCT
>ERZ773013.2012-NODE-2012-length-11487-cov-7.066130_pt1 | contig 11487 bp, 7 predicted proteins | sample MGYA00511670_ERZ773013 | MGnify/ENA primary metagenome ERZ773013 (study PRJEB29015, sample SAMEA2738120) | human oral metagenome | biome: human oral; feature: human-associated habitat; material: saliva | place: China | collected 2257 ...
TCGTCTGGCACAACGAGAAGCGCCAGAAGAGGTCACTTGGGAGCATGAGCTCGCTCCAATACAGGCGCAGCCTGGGGCTTGCGGCTTAGGGAAGACAGGTATGGATTCCCGTTGCCACCCCCTTCTGAAAAGTTGCATTTGATATGAGAAATCACGGGCATTGATCAGCGTTTCCCTAACGCATTAGTTAGCCACGATGTTGACCAGACGCCCCGGAACGACGATGACCTTGCGGATCGTCTTTCCCTCGATATAGTGGGCAACTGCCTTCTTGGCAGTCTCCTCAACCACACCTTTGGAAGCGTCCTTGGCAACCTGAGCATGGCCGCGAAGCTTACCCATAACCTGAACCGCGATCTCGATCGTGTCGCTCTGTGCCTGTTTCTCGTCGAGGGTTGGCCAGGGCTCGTTGTACACAGAACCGGTCTGCTGCAGCGCCTCATGCCAAAGCTCCTCTGACCAGTGCGGCGCAATCGGTGCCATCATCAGCACTATCGTGCGGGCAACTGTCAGGCACAGCGCATTGTTACGCTCTGCTGCCTTGGTAGCGTTCACGTACCTCGAAGCCGCGTTGACCAGCTCCATGATAGAGGAGATAGCGGTGTTGAACTGCGTGTGGTCAAACTCGTTGGTGCACTTGATGCCGAGGCGGTTGAGCTCCTGGTTGAGGACCTTCTCCTGTTTGTCCAAGGTATCCGGATTTACAGCACCTGGGTTTGCGGTATCGCGCTGGTCACACAGCAGCCACACGATTCTCCAGGCACGCTTGAGGAAGCGGTTGCAGCCTGCCACGGCATCCTCATCCCAGCTGAAGTCCTTCTCAGGTGGGGCGATAAAGAGGATTGCGAGGCGCATCGTGTCAGCACCGTACGGATCGACCACGCTCGAAGGCGGTACGACATTGCCCTTAGACTTGGACATCGTCTCGCCATTGGAGTCCTTAACCATGCCTTGGCACAGCAGATTCGTGAACGGCTCATCGAAATCGACAAGACCCATATCGCGCAGAACCTTGGTCCAGAAACGTGAGTAGAGCAGGTGCAGAATCGCGTGTTCAATGCCACCGATATAGTTATCGACCGGCATCCAGCGCTGGACTTTCTTCTTGTCGAATGGCTCCTTGTCGTTGTGTGGATCGCAGTAGCGCAGGAAATACCAGCTGGAATCCGTGAAGGTATCCATCGTATCGGTGATACGCTTCGCGGGATGCCCGCACTTGGGGCAGGTCGTCTCGTAGAATTCCTTGCACTCGGCCAGGGTATCGCCTGCACCCAGGTTCAGGTTCTCCGGGAGCTTCACCGGAAGCTGATCCTCTGGGACCGGCACATCACCGCAGTGGTCGCAGTGGATCATCGGGATCGGGTTGCCCCAGTAGCGCTGACGACTGATCAGCCAGTCACGCAGGCGGTATTGGACCTTTGCGCGTCCGCAGTGGTGATCTTCGAGCCACTTGGTGACGGCCTTGACCGCCTCAGAGCGCTTGCCGCCCCTCATGCCGGTGAACTCACCGGATTGCACGAGATAGCCCTCTGCCGCCATTGCCTGATCCCAATCGACGTCAGTGACCTTCATCTCCTTCTGATCCTTCAGCTGGTCGTAGAGCTTATCGTTCTTCTGCAGGATGATCGGAGGAATCGGCAGATGGTACTTGCGGGCAAAGTCGAAGTCACGCTGGTCGCCGCAGGGTACGCCCATAACCGCGCCGGTGCCGTAGTCGAGCAGGACGTAGTCCGCCACCCAGATGGGGACATTGGTGCCGGTGACCGGGTTCTGCGTGTAGCGGCCGGTAAAGACGCCGTGCTTCTCACGGTTGGTGCCCTGACGGTCGACAGAGGAAACCTGCTCAGTCGCCTTTCTCAACTTCTGATAGTCCTCCTCGTACAGGGTCCCTTTGACAAGCTCGAGCGCAAAGTCACTCTCCGGCGGCAGTACCATGAAGCTGACACCGAACAGGGTATCCGCACGGGTTGTGTAAACCGTGATCTTACGGTCAGTTGGGGTCTTCCCATCTTTGTCAATCAGGGTGAAATCGATCTCTGCACCTTCAGAGCGGCCGATCCAGTTTCTCTGCTGTGCTTTGACGTTCTCAGGCCAACCTTTGAGCTTGTCCAGATCGTCCAAGAGCTCCTGTGCATAGTCAGTGATCTTCAGGTACCACTGGCTCAGATTGTGCTTCTCGGGGATGGAGCCGCAGCGCCAGCACCGGCCGTCGACGACCTGCTCGTTTGCAAGGACGGTCTTGCAGTGGGGGCACCAGTTCACCGGGGAGGTCTTACGGTAGGCAAGCCCGCGCTTCCACATCTCGATAAACATCCACTGACCCCACTTGTAGTACTCAGGGTCGCAGGTGTTGAACATGCGGTTGTAGTCATAACTAAAGCCCATGCGATGCATCGTTGTTACCGCATTGTGGATGTTCTCATAGGTCCACTTGGCCGCCTGAGTGTGGTGCTTGATTGCGGCGTTCTCCGCTGGCAGGCCGAAGGCATCAAAGCCCATCGGATGCAGGACATCGTAGCCGCGCATACGGGCCTGGCGTGCCATCGCATCGCCGATCGAATAGTTGCGGGCATGGCCCATGTGCAGGTCGCCGGAGGGATATGGGAACATCTCGAGGACATACTTCTTCGGTTTGTTCGGATCGGTGTCCGTCTTGTAGAGCTGTTCGTCGTCCCAGATCTTCTGCCACTTTTCTTCGATCTTGCGGGCATCGTAGACAGGAATGTTTTCCTCGGGTGTATCGTGAGAGGTATCGGCCATCTCGTTCCTCCTTTTATAGACATAAAAGCAGCCCCACAAACCGTGGGGCTTGCTTCAAAGATCTCGTTTACTTGTCAGCGACATACTTCTATGAGCGGAAGTTCACATCGCGGTCTTGATCTTTGAGCACAACGTCGTGAGCGCCACCTTCGACGAGCGAGGTTGCACTGACTAAGGTTAGTTTAGCCTTATCGCGTAGCTCTTTGAGATCGAGCGCGCCGCAGTTGCACATCGTGGCGCGAACTTTCAACAAAGACGCCTCAACGTTTTCCTTCAACGGTCCTGCATATGGGACATAGGAGTCGACGCCCTCAACGAATGAGAGCTTCTTCTCGCCGCCGAGGTCGTAGCGCTGCCAGTTGCGGGCACGCGCAGAACCCTCGCCCCAGTACTCCTTCATGTAGGAACCATTCACGTTGACACGGCGGGTCGGGGACTCGTCGAAGCGGGCAAAGTAGCGACCGAGCATCATGAAGTCAGCACCCATCGCAAGCGCCAACGCCATGTGGTAGTCGTAGACGATGCCGCCGTCGGAGCACACCGGCACGTAGACGCCGGTCTCCTTGTAGTACTGGTCACGCGCCTCGCATACATCGATCAAGGCTGATGCCTGGCCACGACCGATGCCCTTTTGCTCACGGGTGATGCAGATGGAGCCGCCGCCGATGCCGACCTTTACGAAGTCCGCGCCGCAGTCTGCGAGGAACCTAAAGCCATCTGCGTCGACGACGTTGCCGGCACCGACCTTCACAGAGTCACCGTAGTGCTTGCGGATCCACTCAAGGGTGAGCTTTTGCCACTCACTGAAGCCCTCAGAGGAGTCGATGCACAGACAGTCTGCCCCGGCATTCACGAGCACCGGAACGCGCTCTGCGTAGTCACGGGTATTGATGCCAGCACCGACCATGTAGCGCTTCTGAGGATCAAGGAGCTCGTCAGGGTTAGATTTGTGGGAGTCATAGTCCTTACGGAAGACCAGGGAGACCAGATGCTGGCTCTCATCGACGATTGGGAGCTGGTTCAGCTTGTGCTCCCAGATGCTATCGTTGGCGGTCTTCAAGGTTGTGTCCTGCGACGCCACGATCATCTGATCGAACGGTGTCATGAACTCATGGACCTTCTTGGAACGGTCGTCACGGGACGGACGGTAGTCACGGGAGGTCACGATACCCAGGAGCTTGCCGTGCGGGGTGCCATCCTCGGTCACCGGCATGCAGGAGTGGCCGGTCTTCTTTTTCAAATCCATCACCTGCTGCAGCGTCATGTCCGGGGTGAGCGTGGAGTCAGACTCAACGAAGCCTGCCTTGTAACTCTTGACCTGAGTGACCATCGCCGCCTCGGCCTCAACGCTCTGGGAGCCGTAGATAAAGCTCATGCCGCCCTGCTGGGCCAATGCAATGGCCAGACGGGGACCCGAGACGGATTGCATAATTGCGGATACCATGGGGATATTGAGCGTGAGCGCAGGTTCCTCGCCCCTCTTGAATTTCACCAGCGGTGTCTTCAGCGAGACATTGTCGGGAATGCACTTCGAAGAAGAGTAGCTTGGTATCAGCAGATACTCAGAAAACGTATGGGATTCGCCCGGGAAAAACGTCGCCATGTAGTTTTGGTCCCCAATCTTTGTTGTTTGAGCCTATATCGGTTGGAATAGATCGTGGCGCCTCGAGCCGACGCCTCAAAGGAAACGGTTCGCGAAGCTAACCTTCATTCATAACATCCTGGAAACTGACGGAGATATCATGTTTCGTCGGCACCCACTCGACCTTCTTGAAGAGGGCTACCACGGTAATGGGGATGTAGCTTATCATAAAGATCGGGAAGGTGAAGAAGTTCGTGAAGATCCTCCACCGGCGGTCCCTACGGCAGTGGATGTGCTTGCGTTCGGAGACTGTCGTGATGATTGCAAGGATAAAGAAGACCACATACATCGATCCGAACGTCATGATCAGCGACCCGGCGCACATCAAAAGCTCACCCTGCGTCGCTAAGAAACCGTGTGACAGTCCTCCGACAATGAGATAAGTCAGGTTCACGAAGGCGGAGACAAGCGTCAGGATCATGCCCGGCGCGATTGTCATCATCATGTCATACGCGGCGAACTGCTTTCTGTGGATGCCGTGCATCAGATCGCGCACATAGCTGAAGAAGACTTGGTAGAAGCCTTTCGTCCAGCGCATACGCTGAATCCAGGAAGCCTTGAAGGTCACCGGCTGCTCGTCGAAGAACTCCGCCGGCGCATAGCCGATCTGGATGTTGTTCGACGCGCAGAAGGTGGAGAACTGAATGTCCTCGGTGAGCAGGTGGAAATCCCAGCCGTGCATGCCTTCGACGATCGAGCGGGATACCAACCAGCCGGAACCGGAGATTGCGGCGCTCGTACCGAGCATCATACGGACATTATTCAAAAACTTTGCCTCACGCAGAAACCAGGTCGTATAGGCGGAACTGACCCAGGAAGAGTCGAAGTTCTTCGAGTTGCGGTAGCTCGTGAGTACCAGATAGCCCTGGTCAAACCCATCGTTCATGATCGAGGTATAGTTCGGGGAGACGATGTTGTCCGCATCGAATACGAAAAAGCCGTCGTACTTGTCCCCGGTCTCATTGAGGATGCGGTTAAAGGCGTAATCCAAGACCCAGCTCTTGCCTTTACGGACCAGGTCGTTGCGCTCCCAAGTGATAGCCCCGGCATCGATCGCTTCTCTGTAGGTGTTGTCAGTACAGGCATCCGCCACCACGTAGACATCCATTTTATCTTGGGGATAGTCTTGACTAAGAATCGAGTGCACGAGATTTCCGATGACGGGCTCCTCATTGTGCGCCGCGATCACGTAGGCAAAGGTGTGCTGCTTTTTGGCTTTCGGGAGTGTCACGTTCCCGTGCCGCAGTCCATAGAAGAGATAGACTCCCTGATAGAAATAGCAAATGGTGTAGAAGAGGAAAATGATCATGTTGAAGATGACGATTGGCGTTAAGCCTACTCTCATGAAATACACTGATATTTCCCCTCTCGCGATTCTGCCTTTCGGCTGCGTGAAACGCTCAATGCACCCTTAATCGCGGAATGATCTCCTCGCCGCGTCGGGTCCTTCCCATTGAGGTGCATTTCAATGATTCTAATACATCCAACAGATCTTGGGGCAACCGATCAGCTAACTCTATAGTTTGTCCCGTGACAGGGTGGTCGAACTTGATGTACCAGGAGTGAAGAAACTGCCTTGTCAGCCCCAGGTTGACCGCCTCAGACCCGTGCCCGTAGAGCGGATCTCCCACGACCGGATGCCCGATGTAGCACATGTGCACTCTGATCTGATGGGTCCTGCCGGTGTAGAGGTGACACTCAAGCAGCGAATATCCTTCATCGCGTGGCCCTGCCTCAAAGCGTTCCAGCGTCGTGAAGGTCGTAATCGCCTGCCGTGCACTCGGAGCCTCACTCACTGCCATCTTCAGCCGGTCACGTTTTGAACGGGTGATGCCGGTCTGGATAGTCCCGGAGTTGGGTGCCACGTAGCCCTGTACCAACGTCACATAGCGTCGGTCAAGCACGCGCAGCCGTATCAAATCTTGAAGCGCTTTCTGTGTCGCATCATCTTTGGCAGCGACCATGAGGCCGGAGGTATCTTTATCGAGCCGGTGGACGATGCCGGGCCGGTCCTCCCCCTGCAGCTTCCCCAGGTGGTCATAGCCACAGTGCTTCACAAGCGCATTGGCGAGGGTGTCATTGGTGTGGCCGGGCGCAGGATGGCAGACGAGCCCCGCCTGTTTGGAGAGCACAATCAGATACTGGTCTTCAAAGCGGATATCGAGTGGGATGTTCGGATTGGCCGCCAACGGTCCGGCTCCTTCGTCCTTCACAATCAGGCGAGCTTGAATCCGGTCTCCCAAGGCGACGCGTTCGCTCTTACTGTCAGCTAAGGTGTCGTTGATCGTGACATTTCCATGCTCAATCAGGTAGGCGCAGGCACTGCGGGAAGGCATCTCATCTCGGGCGGCTAAGAAAGTATCTAGGCGCTGCCGATCGCCTTGAGGTCCCACCAGATATGAAACTACCTTAGTCTGCATTGTCGCCCTCGCCTGCAAATATACAGATCAATGTTGCGATCACTCCCACCGTAACAAATATGTCCGCAACATTAAACACCGGGAACTTCATGAAGATTATCGCAAAGAAGTCCGTAACGGAGCCCTGATAGATCCGGTCGAGCATGTTGGAGAAACCGCCACCTGCGACCGCGGCAAGCGAGATGGCCAAGGGGACTTCGAGGTTGCTGCGTACAATCCACACGAGCGCCACGATACACACTGCCAGGGCGACCGCTACAAAGACCCAGCCGCTCCCCTCTCCGAAAGAGAAGGCGGCGCCGGTATTCTCGACGCGCTGGAGCCTGATGATCCCCGGGATCAGCGGAGCGGTGTCACCTACGCGGGGCAGCTGGGCGCGGATCCATACCTTTGCAAGCTGGTCAGCTATCACAATCGCGACCGCGATGACACAGAACAGCGCTACACGCTTCCCCCGCTTGAGCGTTGCCACCATCTTCTGCCTCCCTTTTCTCAAAATAAGCGGCCATGCCACCAGACACGGCCGCTTTGATCATCTTAAACACTGTGTCAGACGTGAATCCATCTACGCCTGACCCTGCTGTACTTTCTCGACCGCCTCATGGCAGCGTGGGCACAGCCCGTCCTCGCCGAGATCACGGTAGTTCCAGCAGCGCGGGCAGCGCTCGCCGTGCGCAGGCAGGACGTCGCAGGAAAGCTCGTCGCCCTGCTTCAAGGTGGCCTCAGAGCACACGAAGGGCTCCGCCAGATCGCAGCCGTGCTCACCGTTCAAGAGCTCAAAGAGCTCCTTCGGAGCGGTCAGCTCTGCACGGGAAGCCTGGGTGGTCTTTTCCGGAATCGTACCTGCTTCCTGAGCCTTCTCGTAGGCCTTGGTGAAGGTGTTGCGGGCCTCGCTGAGTGCCTCGTAGGTGGGTAGCAAGCTCTCGTACTGCTCTTTGGCCATCGGATTGTTGAACCAATCGAATAGCGCAGCATATTTCTGGTTGTCCCTACAGCATGCTGGCATGTACGCCGTCATCTCGTCGGTCGTATAAACTAGGATCGGTTGGAAGTCATGCACGAGCATACTCAAGAGGTACGCCCAGGTGGTCTGTGCGCTTCTGCGCTCCAGAGAGTCCTTTGAGCCGCAGTACATACGGTCCTTCGTGGCATTCAGATAGCCGTTGGAGAGCTCCGTCACAAACTCGTAGAGGTAGCGATATACCACATTGAAGCGGTAGTTCTGGTACGCCTCGTCCACCTTATCGTGCACCTCGCACATGTGGGCCAGGGTCAGCTTGTCATACGCTGTGAGCTGGTCGAGCGGGAGGCCATCGATATCCATATCGAACTGGCCGTCGAGCTCACCCAACAGGAAGCGGAAGGTGTTTCTGATCTTGCGGTAGGCGTCGCCCACGTGGTCCAGGATCTGATCGTCGCAGGGGACGTCGGTCGAGGTATCGACTGAGGCGACCCACAGGCGGATGATGTCCGCACCGCGGCTCTTGCAGACCTCGTTCGGGTCAATTACGTTCCCTAAGGACTTAGACATCTTGCGCCCCTTGCCATCCATCGTGAAGCCCTGGGTTACCACGGACTTATACGGTGCCACGCCGTAGGCGCCCACAGAGGTCATAAGGGAGCTCATAAACCAACCACGGTGCTGATCTGACCCCTCGAGGTACATATCCGCGGGGAACTTCAAATATGGGCGATGCTTGCACACGGCGGTATGCGAGACGCCGGAGTCCCACCAGACGTCGAAAATGTCGGAGTTGGCCTTCAGGTTGTGGCCGCCACACTTCGGGCAGACGCAGACGTCGCCGAGATATTCCTTCGGATCGTCGGTGAACCAAGCGTCGGAGCCCTTCTTCTTGAAGAGCTCGATTACCTTGTCGAGAGTGTCGTCGTTAATTACAGTTTCACCGCAGTCCTGGCAGGTGAAGGCCGGGATGGGCACGCCCCACTTACGCTGACGGGAGATGCACCAATCCGGTCTATCCTGCACCATTGCGGTGATGCGTTTGACGGAGTGCGTGGGGTAGAACTCGACGTTCTTGAGCGCCTCCAAGGCCTGCTTGCGCAGTCCGGTGTCATCCATCGAGACAAACCACTGATCGGTTGCGCGGAAGATGACCGGCTTCTTGCATCTCCAGCAGTGTGGATAGCTGTGCGTGATGTCCTCGTGCAGGATCAATGTACCGCGCTTGTCGAGCCACTCGATGATCTTCGGGTTCGCAGCATTGACTTCCATACCGGAGAAAGGGCCGCCGGTACCTAAGGCCGTGCCCTTGTAGAACACACCGTCGTCGTCGACCGGCATCACGACCGGGATATTGAAGCGCATGCCAGCATTGTAGTCGTCGACACCGTGACCAGGCGCGGAGTGGACGATACCGGTGCCGTCTTCAAGCGTAACGTAATCCGCATAGATGAACTCGCCCTCGACACCCTGATCCGCGAAGATCGGCTGTAAGTACTTGTTGTGGACGAGCTCCTTGCCGGTGGCTCTCCAAACCTCGCCGTCAGGGGTCCTCGCGAGCGTGTAGTCGGCGTAGCCGAACTTCTCGGTGCACTTCTGATAGAGCGCCTCCGCCATGATCTCGGTACGTCCGTCGACGACGATCGCCACGTAGTTCGCCTTCGGGTGTAGGATGACGCAGTCGTCTGCCGGCAGGGTCCACGGCGTTGTGGTCCAGATGTCGACCCACAGGTTGTCCTTATAGGTTTCCAGCCCCTTTGGTACGGTGGTCATCTTAAAGCGGACAAAGATTGCGGGTGAAACCTCGTCGCTGTATTCGATCTCCGCCTCAGCGAGTGCGGTATGGCAGTGGGTGCACCAGTGCACCGGCTTGCGGCCGCGGTAGATAGCGCCCTTGTCGTAAATCCTCTTGAAGATCTCCACATCGGTTGCGTCGTAGTTGTGCGTATAGGTGAGGTACGGTTTGTCCCACATCGCCAACACGCCCAGGCGCTTGAAACCCTGACGCTGCGTGTCGACCTGCTCGACTGCCATCTCACGGCAGATCTCACGGATCTTCTCAGTGGAGAGGGAGTTGAACTTGTCGGTTCCGAGCTGCTCCTCGACTTTGTGCTCGATCGGCTGGCCGTGGCAGTCCCAACCCGGGACGTACGGGGTTTGCTTGCCCTTCATTGACCAGTAACGGTTGATGATGTCCTTGGAGATCTTGTTCTGTGCGTGACCCAGATGGATCGGGCCGTTCGCGTACGGAGGCCCGTCGTGCAGCACGAACTTGTCGTGCCCTTCATTTTTCTTGAGGAGCTGACCAAAGACGTCATTGGCTTCCCAATCTTTGAGGCGCTTTGGCTCTCTCTGTGCGAGCCTTGCGCGCATCGGAAATTTGGTATGGGGCAAATTCATGGTTTTTCCGAACTTGTTTGCCATCCCTGACCTCGCTTTCACATTCAATGCCTGTTCATTCGATCCGGGATGCACTATAAAAAATGCGCCCCGTCCCTCTTGCTGGGACAAGGCACACACAATAAGCCCTGTTCAACCACCCAGCGAGCGGAATTCCGCCTTACTCGGCTGGCCTATCACGGTGGCCATCCCGTCGAGGCTTACTTAAATCTGTATATTTGTTCAGCCCGAAGCTCTAGAGTGATCTTCCGCCGCACGGATCCGCCACAGGCTCTCACCGTCCCTGCTCGCTCAGTGCGTCCGGTACGCGACGTACTTGTCTCCTTCATCGCTGCTGTGGCTTATCCTAGCACGCCGCACCAGGTCAGGACAACTCACAACCAGGTCTTAACAAACAACAAACGAGACGAATGCTAGGCTTTTATAAGGACACTTCCGATTCAATGGTAAGCAGTACAGTTTATTCTGTGGCTGTACTGCTTTTCCATGCCATAATGTTATATTTGACTTGTTAAAAGAGCCGATATGATTATCGATAATCTCTATCTCCTGCAAGCGCTTTCCACTGCTCATTGTATCTTTTCCAGAAATCAAAAAATGCTACCAGAAAGGAGAGTGTGTATGGAAGGAACAACCGCAGAACAGAATCATCTCAAGAAAATGCTTATGGGCTGGATAATCATTCTTTTAATGTATCTTCTTATTGGGGTGATCTTTATTACGTTTGGCTTTTTGAACACCACTATATTGGGAGTTTGTTTATCGGTTATTCCGTATCTTGCATGTGCAGTATATCTCATTATGTCGCCAGAAAGATATAGTGGAATCTTCTACGTTTCAGCATTGATCATCCCTTGCTGTATTGAAAAAGTTTTATTAAAAGGGCTGAAGACCATGCATACGGAAGGAAAGTTGGCCCTGCTATTAAATCAGTACCTTTCATTTTATAATGGGGTATATATCATGGTCAGCGTCGGCATCAGTATTCTTTTAGTCATCATTGTGATGGCTGCCAAAAAGAAAAAGTTTTAGACTCCTCACTCACCCTTGTGGGTGAGTGAATTGGCTGAAGCAGTGAGACACAGAAGCCCTATTCCTTCCGAATCCCTGGCTTTTACAGTGCCACCTCTGTGGGCCTATTCAGCCTCGGCTATACCGCTCATGTACCATTCTTCCGGCGTGTCGCAGCTAAGCGTATGGTGAATCCGCCTGCTGTTGTAGAACTCAACGAACTTTGCGATGGTGTCCTTGAGCTCTGGCAGGCGTGCTGTATTTTGTCTGCCTTTAGGCATTCGCTCTTGAGG
>ERZ773013.2020-NODE-2020-length-11460-cov-2.874792_pt1 | contig 11460 bp, 11 predicted proteins | sample MGYA00511670_ERZ773013 | MGnify/ENA primary metagenome ERZ773013 (study PRJEB29015, sample SAMEA2738120) | human oral metagenome | biome: human oral; feature: human-associated habitat; material: saliva | place: China | collected 2257 ...
CCTGCCGAGGTCGGACGCCATCGCCCTGCAGCCCTCGTTGCGGCCCAGCCCCCTCTCCATGGAGAGCCCGTCGGCCTTCGTGAGCCCCGCGTAGGCCCTTCCGGCCCTGTCCGCCCTCCTCTTCGGGCTATTCCTGCCGTCCTTCGGCATCCCCGCCACCCCAATCCCGGAGGCGATGCTCGGGCGGGCCTCTCCGGCCCCCAAGCCTCTGGTTCCGCAACCCAGCCGTACGTGTGCGGATGGGTTGCGGAATCGTTCGGATGGAATTCGGATTCGAGGTAACAAAGCATCGGATGGGTCGAGCGTATCAATTTCGGCTTATTGTCTATCTAGCGTGACATAATCCAAGGTTGTGGCGCATTAGCCATTTTCCTGCCATTGACACTTATTTGTACATAATGCATCCACAAGGGTTAACAGACAGGCATATTTCAGTGTGCTGTCAGTCTCGTCTTGAGGAAATTGGCACATTCGACTCGCTCTGGCAGAGTATCTATTTCAATCTCTTTTCAGATGCGATCTCGTAGCTAGTTTGAAAGCCAATGGGCTCACGAAGTACTTTGAAATATAAATTTCCACGATTGAGACTTGAAAGGAGGAATCGTCTGGCACTCTAACAGTTATGTCTGGCCATAACCGACGGTGAGGAATTAATTAGATGATACAGGATAAGATAATCGAGGGAATGCGGTAAACGAAACTGGAACGCTACAAGCTCGTCGAAATGCACGCTGATTTCAAGAAGCGCCATATAAAGGCAACCGATTATAAGTACGCATGAATAGTAACAATAATGTACTTAAAAAGTCTCGGCCCTACGCCTGCCCAGCGCCCAGCTGGTCTCGGAGACCTTGGCTGCGACGAATAGTGCCCAGTAGACCTGATGTTCCCTGAAGGCGGTTTGGTCAATTTATTAGCTTGCCCCGCGCTCGGACGAGGACTCTATTATCCTGCACTTTTCCAAGCGTGACAGTCTCTGGTTGAGATCGAAGACGAAACCATGTTCCTCGGAGGTATCCGTGTAGGCCACGTTCACCTTAAACTGGTGGTAGATGGCATTCAGAAAGAGTTGGCCCACGTTGTAGGTTGTGTGCATCCTGTGTTTGGTTAGACGCTGGGGCACATTGGACACTGTGACACTTCTGTTACAGTCCTTGTTTCTCACGAGGCGCTCTGGTAAATAACGTCGCAAGTTGACCCGTCAGAGACAGACGGTATCCGGGAGGCCTACGTGGGTATTAGGGATCGTATCCTTCTTGAGAGGCGTGAGCACGAGCTTCTCTCGTTGTATGCAAACTTTGCCGATAGGTCCTCAGGGCGCCAGCACCCCGAGGAAGAGGACTTTCTCAGGCCGTGCTACCAGCGTGACCGCGACCGCATCCTCCACTGCAAGAGCTTTAGGCGCCTTGCCAACAAGACCCAGGTCTTTCTCGCCCCAGAGGGCGACCACTACCGCACGCGGCTCACGCATACGCTCGAGGTGGCTCAGATAGCCCGAACAATCTCGAGGGCACTTGGGTTGAACGAGGACCTCACCGAGGCCATCGCGCTTGGTCACGACCTGGGGCACACCCCCTTTGGGCACTGCGGCGAACGTGCTCTGTCCCGCGCCATGGCCTGCTATCGCGGAATCGATTCAAACTCAGACGAGGGGCGCTTCCTCTTCCGCCACAACAGGCAAAGCGTACGCCTCGTGGAATGTCTTGAGAAGGACGGACGTGGCCTCAACCTCACCTGGGAGGTCCGAGACGGGATACTCTGCCATACGGGTTCTCAACGGGCGCAGACGCTCGAAGGCAGGGTCGTCGCCTGTGCAGACCGCATAGCATACGTCTGCCATGACATCGACGACGCGGAACGAGCAGACCTTCTCACTGAGAGAGACTTGCCTCAACGGCCGAGAGAGCTTCTCGGCGGCAGCTCCTCCGAGCGCATCGACACGATGGTGCGCGACATCTGCGCGGGAAGCGCCGAGGCGGGTGACATCCGCATGTCCGATGACGTGTGGAAGGCGATGATGGAGCTTCGCTCCTTCCTCTTCGAGTCCCTCTACACGAAGGGTGATGCCAAGGAGGAGGAGCCAAAGGCCACGCGCATGATCGAGCTCCTCTTTGGCTACCTGGTGAACCATTTGGACGAGGTCCCGGATGAGTACCTCAAGCACGATTCGGATCATCCCGACGTTCAGGTGGCAGACTACGTCTCGGGCATGACGGACCGCTACGCCGTTAGGGTCTTTGAGGACCTCATGGTGCCACGCTCGTGGAAGGGTGTCATGTCGCACGGTAGGTGAGGGCGGCTCGCTCTGGCCTGCGCATCTCTGGTAGGCTTTTGTCGTTTGGAATCGCAACCGGGGAGGACGCATGGCTCCAAAGCACAGCCGAAGGAATGAGAAGGGTACAGGACGCGGGCTTCTCGTTGTTGCCTGCGTTTTTGTGGTGCTGGCAGTGGTTATTCTTGGTCTGGCCATGACGGGGAATCTAAGGCCTCTCGTAGAGCAAGCCTTTCCCGATGTGTTTGGCGAGGCCGATGCCGGGTCGCAGCAGGGGACTGACGAGAGCCCCTCCACTGCAGCCGCGCTTGAACCCAAATCCTTCGCCGATTACTCCTGGGACGAGCTCTCGCAGGTCTCCGCCAAAATTGCTGCTGCCGGGACGGATGAGGAGGGATTCGAGATTGCTCGCGAGTACAACCTTGCTGATGCGTCGGGGCTTCCGGTGGATGACGCTCGCGAAGTGGTCCTCGATGACAACACCCTTGCGTATGCCCGTATCGTTGGATTCCGTCACGACCAACGCTCCGATGGCTCTGGCACCGCAGGTATGACCCTCATGCTCTCCATGCTTTCGGAGCAGCCAATGGAGGCATCCAACACGAACGATGGCGGATGGGAAGCCTCGTCTCTTAGGGCCTGGCTCGCATCTGACGGCCTCTCCCTGCTTCCTGATGACCTTGCGAATCGCATCGTGCGCGTGGACAAACCAACCAACAACGTTGGCATCACCTCAGATCCGTCCTCCGTCACACAGACCGCCGACGACCTGTGGGCCTTCTCCGCCGTTGAGGTCTGTGGGCAGCTCACCTGGTTCGAGGACGAGTTCTCCTCCGAGATCTCGTATACACCCGGTCTCGACGCCGTTCTCAATGCGGAGGGCACGCAGTATGCGTACTTCTCGGCCTCTGGCGTGAACGGGGAAACCGGTGGGCACGAAAATGCTCTTGTGCTTACATACAGGGGCTCCGCCCGGCCTTGGTGGTACCGTTCCGCGTATCCGTTGAACTATGCGGACACAGGCTCCAACGCATACTTCTTTAGGGCAAGCGAGACGGGCTATCCCTCGTCGGTGGGTCAGGCTAACGCCACCTCTGGCGTTGTGGTGGGTTTCTGCCTGTAGGGCTCGCGTTGCGGACCATATTCTAGGATTGGCGTGTACCCACTATTCAGAGACGGTGAAGTGAGCAGCAGGTGGACTTCTACACAATCGATTACATCATCTCTCAGCGTTCCACGGATTCTGCCGTGCGCACGGCACTCGTCCTCGTCCTCGTTATTGCCGGCGTGGTCTTGAGCATCCTCTACATGCACGACAAGATGAGGACGCGGTGGAGGGATGCGGGCATCGGGGCATTCGTCCTGTCCCTTGTTCTCCTTGGGATTCAGGCCGAGCAGTACCTCAAGGTGAGCAGACAGATGGCCCAGTCGCAGCTTCTCGAGAGCTTCATTGAGGGGGTTGCCATCGATCATGGTGTCCAGGCGAGCGATGTGATGGTGAATAAGACGTCCCTGGAAGATGGCATGATTGTGCGCTTCAACGAGGAGGACTACATCGTCCATCTTAATGACGATAACAACTCCTATATGCTCGAGCGCACCCATATCATTGATCACAACGTCTATGTGAACGGGAAGCACTAACGTGGACTTCTACATGCTGACGGCCATCAAGTTCTCCCTGGGCATGGTTGTGATGATTCTCCAGATCAACGTTCTCGGGAAGTACGACTTCTCGCTCAACACCCCCATCAACCAGGTCCAGAACTACGTGCTGGGCGGAATAATCGGCGGAGTCATCTACAACTCCTCAATCACGGTGCTCCAGTTTTTGATCGTCATCCTCATCTGGTCGATCGTGGTGATTCTCGTCAAACTGCTTGCTGAGACAAGCAGGACGTTCAGGAAGTTCATCTCCTGTCAGCCCGAGCTTCTCATCTGTAAGGGCGAGGTCGACGTCTCTCGCTGTGCGAAGGTTGGCCTAACCGCAGAGCAGCTCAGCAGATGCCTGTGAGAGGAGAACATCTCGAGTGTCGCGGACGTAGACGCTGCCATCATGGAGACCAACGGGAAGCTCACTATTAGGTCGAGAGAAACACGGAGCGACAGCCCACTGCTTCCACTCGTGAGCGATGGCCATCTCGTGGAGGACGGGCTCAGGCTTTCCGGCAAGGATACGGCTTGGGTCGAAGCTAAGGTTAAGGAGCAGGGCTACTCTTCAATCAAGGATGTGTTTCTTGGACAGCTTTGCGATGGCGCCCTTGAGATTGTCCCGTTTCCGAGAGCCCGCATAAAAGCGCCTATGTCGGGAGATATGTAGTTCTTGTCCGCACGACTGCGGTGCTCTATAATTCACCGCTGTGTGTAAGCCTATGTGTCGTTCGCGTGCGCGTCGGCACCTCTAGTCTAGAGATGAGGAATAGCATGGATTACATTCGCGCCATCGAGCGTCAGCAGATTCGTGAGGACATCCCCACGGTTCTGGTTGGCGACAACGTCAGGGTCCACTATCGCATTATCGAGGGCGACCGCACCCGTGAGCAGGTCTTCCAGGGCGATGTCATCCGCATGAGCGGTGCTGGCTCCCGTGAGACCTTCACCGTCCGTAAGATTAGCTTTGGCGTTGGCGTGGAGCGCACCTTCCCCCTTCACAGCCCCAAGATTGCCAAGCTCGAGGTTGTGCGTCACGGTGACGTGCGTCGCGCGAAGCTCTACTACCTTCGCGATCGCGTGGGCAAGGCCGCTCGCATCCCCGAGAAGCGCTAGGGCATATTATCGCTTGGTCTGGAGGGGCCGCCCATTGGGGTGGCCCCTCTTCCTTACCTATACTTCTTGTTGTGTATACGCTTCGGCAAAGCGTTGGGTTTCTGGTGGTGGGGGAGTTTCATGGCAAGGCCTTCGGCAACGGCTCACGAGATTGCTGCATTGTTCGCTTGCGCCGATGATGCTGAGTTCGCGCGTCTGAACGAGCGATATTCCGATGACCCCCGTAAGCAGGTTCAACATGCACGAGAAGTGGCTCAAAGACGCCTTGGCCGCGAGTGTGCAGAGCGCGAACGCGTTCTTGGTATGTATGCAAAGTCTCGCGAACTTGGTGGCCCAGGCCTTGTACTTGGTGTCGACGAGGTTGGGCGTGGTGCATTGGCAGGTCCTCTTACGGTTGCTGCTGTGGCGCTCCCCGACGATCCAATAGTCTGGGGCATTAACGACTCCAAGCAGCTTACCCCCGCGCAGCGCGAGGTGCTGGCCGCCCGGATTGCCGACGTCGCCCTCGCCATCGGGATCGCCCACATCGAGCCGGCCTCCATTGATGCCGTTGGAATGGCCACGGCACTACGCATGGCGATGAGGCGCGCGATTGATGATGCGGGAGTCGAGGCCGACGCCGTTCTCATCGATGGGAACCCTGTGCACGTTAGTCCCAAGGAGGTCACGCTTGTAAAGGGGGATGCGCGTGTCTCGTGCATTGCTGCGGCTTCCATCGTCGCCAAGGTCACAAGAGATGCGCTCATGGTTTCGCTCGCGGAGGAGTATCCCGGCTATCACCTTGCCGAGTGTAAGGGCTATGGCTCTCCGGAGCACATAGCCGCCATTTGTAGCCATGGCCTCACACCCATACACCGCGTATCGTTCTGTGGCAACTTCCTCCAGACACCGCCTCTCTTTTAGGCGCCTTCCCCTCGCTTTTTCTCACAACGTGTTTGAGTTTTGACGGGTTGCATGGCGACCGTGCTGTTTGGGTCCATGTACTGGCCTTATCTGTCTTTGCCTTATTGAACTGTCGGCCGTCAGTCAGTTGGCTGTCCGCTTATCGTCAAAGACTTGCAAGGCCTCGATGGCATCATCGCTCTCCCGTTTGGTTACGAGAAGGGAGAGGCTATGCGCGAGTCGATGTTTGGAAGTAGGGGCGTTCCTTGCTGGCCTGGGGACGAGCAGTCAAGACATGGCGACTTCTGCTATGGGCATGTGGCTTGGGACCCAGATGAGTACGGCCTTGGATTTGGCGAACAGAGCGAGTCTGGGGTATTCGAGTTTGACGAGAGCGATAACCCGGAATGCAGGTCTGAGTTTCCCAGCAAGCCCCTCGATGAGTACACGACAAAGGAGCTGGGGGCCAGGGGCGAGCGTATAGCCGCCAGCTATCTGGCATCCCACGGATACCGCATTGTCGACATGAACTGGCGGTGCAGGGCTGGCGAGGTTGACATTGTCGCCACGATGGACGATCCAGAAGAGGACCTTCGCCGCAGCGTGGTGCTTGTTGAGGTCAAGACAAGGCTCGCCCTGGGTGATGAGGCGGAGTACATGCCCGAGATAGCTGTCGATCCCAAGAAGAGAAACAAGTACCGGCTCCTGGGGCTTCTCTACTTGGTCGAGCACACCGAGATCGACTCGGTTCGCTTTGACGTGGTTGCCGTCAACATCGTACGAGAAAAACACGCGCAGCTTCGACATCTCGTCTGCGCCTACAGTTGGGATGACTAATGGGAGGCCCCGATGTTCGAATCCCCACTGCAACGCTTCGAGGTGTCGAGGCTGTACCCGTGACGGTGGAAGTGAGCGTCTCGGGTGGGATCCCCGGCCTCTCAATTGTGGGTATGCCGGACACCTCCGTCCTCGAGGCCAGGTCGAGGGTGCGCTGCGCCATTAAAGCGTGTGGATACAAGATTCCAAGGCTCCACGTTACCGTGAATCTCGCACCTGCCGAGATCCGCAAGACGGGAACCGCCTTCGACCTGCCAATAGCGGTCGCAGTGCTGGCCGCCACAGGACAGATTCCCCTCGAGAGCCTATCCAAGCTGCTCTTCGTTGGCGAGCTGGCACTCGACGGGACCGTGTGCCCATCACGGGGCGCAGTTGCGTATGCGGCGCTCGCCGAGCGGGAGGGGCTCTCGCTCGCATGCTCCGACCAGACGAGGCTTCCCCTTGCCCTCTCAACTGGGGCATATGGCATAAGTGCCATTTCGCGCCTAAGAGAGGGGGTCGGAGAGCTTCCGCTCCTTACGGCGGGAATTGGAGGCTCCGACGGCGCAGACGCCTGCGACGCATCGGACCACCTTGACTTCTCCGATGTTGTTGACCAGGACATACCAAAGCGGGCCATGGTAATAGCGGCTGCCGGTCGCCACGGGATGCTCATGGTTGGACCTCCTGGTTCCGGGAAGACCATGCTCGCACGCAGGATGCCCACGATTCTTCCCCCGCTCACGGACGCCGAGCGATCCGAGGCAATGCTCGTTCATTCCGTGGCGGGACAGCCCATTTCGGCACTCGAGCGTGGCGAGCGGCCATTCCGAGCCCCGCATCATTCAATATCCATGGGTGGGCTTGTGGGCGGTGGCAGGCCCGTGATGCCTGGTGAGGTATCACTCGCGCATGGTGGCGTGCTCTTCTTGGATGAGCTTCCAGAGTTTGCCACCAACGTCCTTCAGTCCCTGAGGCAACCCCTTGAGGACCATGAGGTCCGAATCGTCCGAGTGGACGGGGTGTATGTCTTTCCGTGTAACTTTCAGTTGGTTGCCGCCGCAAACCCCTGCCCCTGCGGTCACCTTGGCGACGAAGCGCACGAATGCACGTGCTCGCCCGCAAGAATTGCGGCGTACCAGGGGCGCATCGGGGGTCCGCTCATGGATCGCATAGATGTCGTTGTTGACGTGCACAGGCCCGCCTCAACCGATGTGATTCGTGGGTCTGAGGGAGCGGGCTCCGCAGAGATGCTCGAGCAGGTCATGGCCGCTCGAGAGTTTGCCTCCTGGCGCGAGGCCAGGGATGCGGCCCGCTTCGGCTCTTCCGCCCGAGGTGTTGCACGGCTTGGGTTCGAGCCCGAGGCCAGCGCCTTCTTTGTCGACTCCGCCGAGCGGCTGGCGCTTGGGGGAAGGGGGATCGCGCGCGTTGGGCGTGTGGCCAGAACCATTGCAGACATGGACGGACACGAGCTTGTATCGCGCGATGACGTTGGCGAGGCCCTGCAATACCGTTCAAGGAGGCAACTATGAGCAACGCTGCTGTTCGTGAGGGCAACTGCTGGGAACTTAATGCAGAAGACGAGGGCTTTCCTCCTGCCCTGCTCGATCTAGATCCCGTGCCCGAGGTGCTTTATGGGAGGGGAGACCCTGAGGCACTTGCCGGCCCTTGTCTCTCGGTAATTGGCGCTAGGCGTGCAACTCCCTACGGGATTGCTGTGGCGGAGATGGCAGGCAGGGTTGCTGCCGAATGTGGCATTACGGTGGTCTCTGGTGGAGCGATGGGGTGTGACTGTGCGGCGGGCCGCGCTGCGTTGGAAGCGGGAGGCAGGACGGTTGTGGTCTCTGGTTGCGGTGCGGACATGGTGTACCCTGCAAGCTCCGCCGATGTCTACGCGGGCGCCGTTGCGACCGGTGGTGCCGTTGTCTCCCTCGAGCGTTGGGGCTCGTCGCCAAGGCGTTATGCATTCCCCAAGCGCAATGCCATAATCGCGGCTCTCTCGAGCTGCCTCTTTGTGACAGAGGCGGGCATGCGCTCAGGCACCATGAGCACGGCAGATGTTGCACTGGAGCTCGGCAGGAAGGTTTACGGTATCCCAGGCTCTATTTTCTCGCCGCTTTCGGCGGGGACAAACTGGCTCATCTCCGAGGGTGCCCGCGTCATCTGCGACGAGGCATCCCTCGAGGCGGCAATCTCTCTTGACTACGGCAGGCTCCGCTTCACAGACGCGCCGGGGAGGCGAGAGGACCTTGGCCGCGTTCTCTCGGCACTCGTTGCCTCTCCATCCAGGGCCGATGACCTCGCAGCCCGTTTGGGTGAGAATATCATCACCGTACTGAGCGCGCTTTCCGACTACGAGGCTGCCGGGGTGGTTACCAAGCTTCCGGACGGGAGATATGCACCAACGAGCGCATTCTATTTGTCGCACAATAGTCTGGCTGGAACTAAGGCGTCGCCAGCCGTTGAGAAGGAGGAGCATGCAGCAGACAGTTGACGTGGTAGGGGCGGGCCTTGCGGGAAGCGAGTGCGCGCTTCAGCTTGCCGACAGGGGTGTGAATGTCCGACTTCACGAGGAAAGGCCCGTGCGCATGTCGCCTGCGCACCATACCGACCGCTTTGCCGAGCTGGTGTGCTCGAACTCCCTGAAGTCCACCAAGCCCGAGACGGCTGCAGGCGTACTCAAGTGGGAGCTTGACGCGATGGGATGCCGTCTCCTTGCCATAGCCCGTGCATGCTCCGTGCCTGCGGGAGGGGCGCTTGCCGTCGATCGTGAGCGATTCTCGGATGCCGTTACCGAGGCGGTCAGCTCCCATCCGCTCATCGAGGTTGTTCGCGAGGAGGTTACGGAGCTGCCCTGTGGCCCAGCGGTTATCGCTGCCGGCCCGCTCTGCTCGGACGCACTCTTCTCGGCTATCTCGCAGGCGGTGGGGAAGGGGTCGATGTCCTTCTTCGACGCCGCCGCGCCGATCGTCTCGGCAGAGAGTATAGATCGCTCAATCGCCTTCTCCCAATCTCGCTACGAGGAGAGCGGTTTGGGTGACTACCTCAACTGCCCCATGGAGCGAGACGAATACGACAACTTCATGGATGCGCTTCTCTCTGCAGAGCGCGTGATATCGCGTGACTTTGAGCAGGCGGATCTCTTCTGTGCATGTCAGCCCATTGAGGAGGTTGCACGCACGGGGCATGACTCCATTCGATTTGGCGCCCTCAAGCCTGTGGGCCTCACCGACCCCAAAACTGGTCGACGCCCGTGGGCGGCAGTCCAGCTCCGGGCTGAGAACACCCAACGCACCGCCTACAACCTCGTCGGCTTCCAAACCAACCTTACCTGGCCCGAGCAACGGCGGGTTTTCAGGATGATTCCCGGCCTTGGGCAGGCAGAGTTTCTTCGCTATGGGGTGATGCACAGGAACTCCTTTGTCGACTCACCGCATGCACTCGACGCGACGTTTGCCATCCCTGGCACAAGAATCCGGCTTGCGGGACAGATCACGGGCACCGAAGGCTACGTTGAGGCTATCGCGTCTGGCCTTCTCGCCGCCTTGAACACCTATGCGGACCTTGCTGGCCTTACTTTCCCGGCGCTTCCCCATACCGGTGTCTTTGGTTCGCTCGTTTCGTATGCGACAAACCCGACTACCGTGGGATATCAGCCCATGCATGTGAACTTTGGGCTGGTCCCGCCGCTGGAAGACGCTCCCAAGGGGAAGGATGACCGTCGTCGCCGTATGGCGGAACGTGCCCGTGAGGACATGAGTGCGTTTGTGCGGGAAAGGCGGAATCTCTTTCCCCAGGCTGGATAGGAGCAGACGGCATGAGCACAAGACGCGAGAACAAGAGGGTGACCCAGGCCTTCTACAAGTCGACCTCTCTGGGGGAGAGCGTACTGGCGGCCGAACGCCGCTCCTTTCTTGCATACCTTGGGCAGGTTCGTGGCCTCTCCGATAACACTGTGAAGGCATACCGTGCAGACTTGGCGTCGTTTGCCTCGTGGGCAGAGCGCTCTCACGTTGATCCCTTGCTGGCAACTCACCGAGATTTGCGCGGCTTTCTCGCCGACCTCACCCGTGCTGGCTATTCGGTTAGGACCGTCGACCGTCGTCTTTCGGCAGTTCGAGACTTCTATGGGTGGATGCTTCGCGAGGGAATCTGCTCCGTGGACCCTGCGGCCGCGCTTGCCACTCCCAAGGGCGCTCGGCGACTTCCCAAGACCATGTCCGACGAGGAAGTGCAGAGGCTCCTGAGCACCTGCGACACAAGCGATGCAACGGGTCTGAGGGACCGAGCTTTCTTGGAGCTTCTCTATGCGTCCGGAGCCCGTATATCAGAGGTATCGCGCCTCGATGTGGCCTCCATCGATTTTGCTAGGAGTCAGGCAACGCTCTTTGGAAAGGGCTCGAAGGAGCGGATTGTTCCTCTCTACGACGTTGCGCTCGATTGGCTGCGGCGATATTTGGACGAAGCTCGCCATAACCTTGCGGCTGCCGTCAAACGCGGAGATCCCGAGGGTCCCGAAGGCGCGCTCTTTCTCTCGACGCGGGGGAGGCGCATGAGTGCCGACGCTCTGCGCACCGTCTTCGAGGCGCATGTTCGTCAGGCGGGCCTTGACTCGACGCTAACGCCCCACACAATGAGGCACACCTATGCAACCGAGCTTGTCTCGGGTGGCGCCGACCTCCGGAGCGTGCAGGAGCTCCTCGGTCACGAAAGCCTCTCTACGA
>ERZ773013.2024-NODE-2024-length-11445-cov-32.935382_pt1 | contig 11445 bp, 10 predicted proteins | sample MGYA00511670_ERZ773013 | MGnify/ENA primary metagenome ERZ773013 (study PRJEB29015, sample SAMEA2738120) | human oral metagenome | biome: human oral; feature: human-associated habitat; material: saliva | place: China | collected 2257 ...
CTGTCCCTCTTGATTCTGATTGTTATTGTCCATTTTGTTAATATGATTTAGATAATACTTTATTTCTCTTATGCAAAGATAATACATAAAAGTCATTTGCCCAAATCTAACTACAAAAGTTTTTACCTTGACTGTCTTCGCTTACACCCTCAAAATAACACTACTGATATAGGTTTCTTTAGGTTCTTCCGTTAAATGCATGGATTGGAAATAAAATAAAGGCTATACGCTAACATCGTATTACTATCCAAAATTAGATGACATTACAAAGAGGAATAAACTATAAGATATAATGCAAAAAGGCAAGGCTTGAATAATGGGATATTCTTTCTCACTAAAAAAACGCTTGTAAGGTACTTCATTGTTAAACATACTGCATGAGGTTAAAATGAGTGATGATAATAATGCTATAATATATTTCATTGCCTTATCATTCATTCTCTTCCGTATTATCCATGGCTGGTTTATATGGGAACTCTACACCTATACTTTTTAATCGTGCAACAAGCTTCTTAAAGTCTGGATTATCATAATCTCCATTCCCATAGTTTATAAAATCTTGTACCCAATATGCAACATTCTCCTTACCTCCAGTATTTCTTCCAATACCTCCCGTTTTCATCGGGTCAGCACCTTTGTCCCATAGCCATAGTACGAAAGCCCATTGGGCGGTTATCGCCTGATCTATTATTACAGTTTCTTTCGAACTGTTAAATTGGTTGATATCTGCTCCATGTTCTAATAAGTATTCTATTTTTTGCTTATCTTCATATAACGCTGCTGAAAATATAGGAAGTTGTGCTTGCGTATCATTGGGATTAGCCCCATATTTGATTAACAGCTTAACAAAATTAATATTATAATCTTTATAGCAAACTGTTTCAAGGGGGAGGATACGTACCGTTTCTTCTGGTTTTACTTCCCAAAATACTGATACAAAATTGGGATCTGCTCCATTTTCTAAAAGAAACTTTGTCATGTCATAGTTATGTTCCCATACGGCATAAAGCAGATAGGACATACCATGTTTACCCATAGAATTTACGTTCCATCCTTTGTGCATCATATCAAGGATTTTGTCCTTGTCGCAATCATGAATGGCTTGGATAATGGGATATTCTTTCTCACTAAAAAAACGCTTGTAAGGTGCTTCACTGTTAAACATACTGCATGAGGTTAAAATGAGGGATGATAATAATGCTATAATTTTTTTCATTTTTGTGGATTGTTTCTTTAAAGAATGTTGGCAATAATTGGTCTTCCTAACTCTGCCTCCTCAGCTTGTATTGCTTTGAGGAGTAAGGGGAGGTCGTGTCCTTTAGTAAAATCAAAGTTGTCCAGAGTGTGCAACATAATTCTTTCTCCTGCAGCCTTTGGCATTAGAGATAGATTATTACTTGCCATGTTTAAGAAATCTTGATTTGAATAATAGGTATGAACCTTTGAAGTATTAGGATTCTGTACGCCATACATTTTATAAGTATTCGGATGAACGCCTGCAGGGCAGAAAGCGTAAGTCTTGCTACCAGTGGCAGCACCTGCAGCTGTCGCTAAACCGCCACCAAGGGAATGACCAGCAATAGTTAGCTGCTTATCCTTTGGCTTATTTCTATTTACCCTCTTTGCTATGTCTATAGATTTCTCATATTGTTCACTTCCCATACCTAATCCCTGCCTCATATTATCGTCAGTCCATTCTTTGCTCCAGTCATGTACTAAATCATTTTCAGGGTGGTCAGGGTCACTGTAGGTACCACGATAAACAAGTACATAATCTCCATTCTTGTCTTTATAGATATCTGCTTTAAAGCCTGTATGTGGGTCGTCAATTTCTTTTGAATCTGTGATTCCTAACTTATCCATTTCCTCTGCATTCAATTTCTCATACCCATCAAGTTTTTCATCCTTATTCTTAAGCATAGCTTGTTGTTTAGGGCTTAGCCCATCCATAGCCTCGTCCATGTCATAATCCTTATCTTTCTTTTTTGTCGTTCGATTATAAGCAAAGTAACTTAAGACTAACATTTTAGCGGCTTCAGAAAAGTCAGGTTTTATGATAGTTATAAGTCCTCCTTGTATGCAATTCAACATAGCTCCTTCAAGTAAGGCTTTCTGACCACTGATTTTCACGGATGAATTTACTCTTGTCCAAGTAGACATCTTTGTATATGCGGCGCAGATATTTGGCATTATCACATTTTGAACCATCTTTGATACTTTTCCATGCAGGAAAGAGTACATTCCCACTGCACCAAGCACAGCACCGGCAGTACTTCCTACTTGGGCACCTTGAACTGTTGCACTAACCATAGTGCCAACTTTTTTAAAGAAGCCCATATCCTTGGATGCATCTTTCCCCGCTCTCCAACCTCTCAGTGCACCGACTACTAATCCTGCTAAAGCTCCACCTATTGCGGCACGCAGACATAGAACAGAGGTAAAGAGAGTCATATTCATCAATACAGTTGCAAGCACACTGATGTAAGCTGGTGTCTTATAGCATCCATAACATTCGCCCATTCTGTCATTCTCCGTAGCGATTAGTTTCCCATTACTACGTTTGACACTATTTTGACTTGTTACTTTAATCAAAGCCTGATGTGCACCAAGTGTGCATACTGTGATGTCTTTGTCTTGTATATATTGTAAACTCATGATACTGATCCTTCTATTTTAAACTCTATCTGAGTAATATACGAGTAACCTTCACTGGCCTGCTCATGCACTATTGTTTGTGCTGAATCAAAGAAATCCAGTTGTTTATCTGTACACAGATATTTAGTCTCTATATGGTATTGGTAATCAAATACTGCATGGTCTGTCAAGGGGAGAATATCTCTCTTGTATTGCCCTTCGACAGTGTCTATATCTTTTATAACTCCTTCTCCTTGTTGTGTCAGTTCCAGAACACCATTGGGTAAGGTCTCTTTATAGATTCTCTTTACTTTTGCACTTACTTTATGATTGCTGAAAAGAGAAGAGGCTGGGCTAATGGTAAATGATTTTCCTCCACCAAACCATGACCATAACGTATAATAAAGTAAAGAGTCTTTCATTTCGTTCTCGAAAGAAGCATAACCTTCTTTCGATAAAGCCAAGAAATTCTTTATAGAATCGTCAGAACCAAATGTCTTTTCTACTTCATCCTTACTTTTTTCCCATTCTTCTTCTATTTCTTCTTTATTGCAGATTATAATCTTATCATCATTGTCGAAGTCGAACATAACCTTATAAGCAGGTTTGTTTATAATGGTGAGTAGTTTAAATATTTCTGCATTCTCTTTGTAATGCCAGCGGCGAAGTCTAAATAAGATATAATTGATAATTTTATCTAAATTATTTATATCATTAGACATTGCAGATTTTTCCCAGCGTTCGACACATTGGTGAATAATCCGCTCGTCTTTATCTCTCATGTCTCTTAAATGATAGGCTTTTAAGAGGTCATAAGATTCTAAAGGTTTGCCTCTGGCATTTTGTGAATCAAAAAATTGAAAAGCCTCATCTAAGTCATTTAATTCAATACAAACCATTTCACACCTGTTAAGGAGGTAATCCTTAAATTCATTTGTGAAATTATAGTTTTTAAGAAAATTATAGTTCGTTGTAATATTATTTTTGCTGATGCTATGATTCGGTTTTTCCTTTAAAAGAGACACATCCTTCCCCAGTTTATGAAGCAATAACGAGAGTGTAATAAGCCGCTGTTGGCCATCTACTATTTCAGAACGGTCTTTATCCTTATTTAAAACAATTGTTCCGATGCGGTATATTTTTTTCCCCTCCCTAAAATTTTGGAGTAGGTCATCGATTAATTGTTGTACATTTTTGATTGTCCATTTGTATGGTCTTTGATAATTAGGGATACTTAAATTTAATTTAAATATGTCATCAATCTTGAGTATTTCTGCTTTTTCTATGCTCATATAGATACCCCTTAGTATGAAAAATAGGTAAACATTATAGACTACAATCGGCAAATTACTACCGACATATCATCATAAACTCTTTGTTTCGCAATTAATTTACGAAACACAGTCAGACGGGACTTATCATTATCATATTGTTGCCAAATTTTTTCTCTTATTTCTTCTGAAAGGGCATCACTTAGGCCGTCTGAACAAAGCAGCAGGCTTTCTCCTGCTTTAAGTGTAAGTTCGATATGGCATATTTTGTCTTGGAATTCGGAATAATCTGCTACTAGATAAGAAGAAACGCCGCCATATATGGTGGCAAAATCTTCTTCTTTTTTATCCGACAAACCATCCAGCAATTCGGAGAGTATCGAGTGATCTTGCGTCAGTTGCTTCCATTTTCCTTGTGTATCAATCAAATAGGCGCGGCTGTCGCCTACGCTGATGATTTTGGTTTTGCCGGTGGTTTGGTCGATTTCTGCGGCAACAAAAGTGGTTGAGGAACCAAAATAATCTTCCGCCAACTCTTGAGATAAAGCGGTTTGTACATGATTGATGGTTTGACGGCTGAGTTTGGCTGTACGGCTTAATAGGTGCATGGCTGATTTGCTGGCTTTTTCGGGACGGTTGCTATTGGAAATGCCGTCGGCTATCCCGATGATAAAGCGTGGACGGGTTTCAAGACGTGTTTCAGCGGTTTTGAGTTTATATTGAAACACTTGTTCGCCATTAAAAAGGGCATCTTGGTTGTGCTGTTTGTTGCTGCCGATTTGTTGGCAAAAGGTGATTTCGCAAAATTTGTTCATGATTTGTCCATTTGTTGGGTGGATATTCGCTGTAGGCTTTTCATCGTTTCTAACCCTCCGGATTTACACTTGGGCAATACGTTTAAAATTTGATGATTAAGGATCAAGGCCGTCTGAACAGTTTTCAGACGGCCTTTACGGTGTTTAACCAAGCACTAATTAACTGCTAATTTTGTCATGTTTTAATACATCCATCGAAACCCGAATACACATTTTAAAAGGAAATCAAACATGAAAAAATTCTTATTGACCGCCATCGTTGCTTTGTCTGCCGCTACTGCCGGTGCCAGCGATTACATCGAACACAAAATTTACAGCGACAAAAACTTCGAGCAAAACCGTGCTAAAGCCGTAAAAATGTTGGAACAACGCGGCTATCAAGTTCAAGATGTTGATGCCGATAGCCGTCGAGGTCAGCCTGTGTTGGAGGTTGAGGCGTTTAAAGATGGCCGTGAGTACGACATTGTTTTGTCTTACCCTGATTTGAAAATTATCAAAGAGCGCATCGATTATTAATATTTCGATATAAAGTGGATTGTCGCAGGGCTTTTGGTCCTGCGGTAGTTTGCTATTTAGGAATTTAAAGAATGTAAAACAGCATGTAAATTACCTAAAATAAATGAACTAAATATGCTTTTTATTTTCCATTTAATTCAAAGTGTTTGATGTTGGGAGTCATGATATGAGTTTGAATGATTGGAAGGAAGATGGTCAGCCGAAGCTGGTGGGCGACCAAGAAAAGCCTTTAAACGACGGCGCAGCTGCCGAATCCCAACAGGATGTTGAGTTTTGGGATCACAAGCAAAACGGTGTTGTTGAAAACGAAGTTGAGGTTGTGGCTGAAGCGGTAGAAATTCAGGAAGCGGTAGAAGGTCAGGTAGTGGTTGAACATCCTGAAATGCCGTCTGAAAAAAATGAGAAGAAAGCCAAACGCAAAAAAGACAAGGCGAAGAAGAAAAAGAATAAAGCCGAGGATTTGAATGAGCCTGATTTGTTGGGTACGAATAAGGGCGTGGAAACCATGTTCCGCAATGCCGTACGCTCGGAGATGGAATTGTTGGCGCTGGCGGCAACCAAAGCGAACATTATGATTTCGTTGAATGGTTTTATTGTTTCTGCACTGATGATTTCGGGCGCGTTTATTTTTTCATCGTCGCCCGAATTTTTGATTCCGGCCAGTACGTTTATGATTACTGCCGCCGCGTCTATCGTGTTTGCATTGCTTTCTGCTTCGCCGGAACGTATCGGCAAAATGCAGGCGGCGCGTACATGGTTTAAGGATTTTATCCGTGGCCGTTCGAAACTGCGGGATTTGAAAACCCGCCTCAGCAGTACCGAAACACGCTTTTTTGGCGGCAGCCAACCCAATATTTTGATTTATGAAGACCGTGTGAAACTGCAAAAAGATCAATATTGGGAAATGATGCAGGAAATTATGGGCGACCGTAAACAAGTCTATGAAAAGATGAGCGACCATCTTTATTGGCTCGGTTTGTTGGCGGATAAACAGTTCAAATACATTAACTTATCTTACGCGGTATTCCGTTGGGGCTTGCTGGCTTCGTTAGTAGCATTTATCGGCGTGAAAACATTGCCGTCATTACTGACACCTCCGGCCAACAATGCGGCAGAGCTGCGTTCGCTGGGTATCAATATGTTTAACGGCGTATTTGAACCTTCTGCCGTACAACAGCTCCCGGATGGTAAGTTGCTGATTGCGGAAGACGAACCAAATCATGCGTTCAGTATCATCAGCATTGATAAAACCGGTAGGTTTGTGGAAGACGAGGCATTGGATACACGCGTGATTACCGGTTTCAAACGCCGTCTCAGCGACTTGGAGGCTTTGGCACGCGACGATGAAGGCTTTATCTACGCGCTGACTTCACACTCGCGCACCCGTAAAGGCAACCGCTCGCCTGACCGCGAACACCTGATGCGCTTTAAAATCCAAGACGGCAATGTGTTGGGGCTGACCAGCTACGACAATCTGACGCAAGTTTTGGAAACCGATCACAAGTTGCATGATTTGATTCGCGAGCGAACCAAGGCAGAAGTTTCTTTTGAAGAAATCAATATTGAGGGCATGGCGTTTGATCCGGTAAAAAAACGTCTCGTTTTGGGCTTCCGTGATCCTGAGTTCAACAACATGGCTTTGGTCGCGTTTATCAGCAATCCGAAAGATGTATTTGAGCGCAATGCCAAGCCTGAGTTTGATGAAGTGGCGGTGATTGATATTGATGGCGGTGGTATCCGTTCCCTCAATTATGATCCTGTGTTGAAAACTTACGTGATTGCCAATGAAGTGAAGGATGAGAATGGACAGAAATTCTCACAACTGTGGACTTGGAGCGGCAATCCAACCGATGAACCGCAAAAAATCTCTCTGCCTAATCTGCAACACATCACCAACGTTGAAGCCGTTGATTCGATTACCGTTAACGGCAAGCCACAGATGATTCTGATGGGTGACGAAGGTAATGCTTCGCAGAAAATTACTGCCAAATATATGTTGGTAGATTACAGTCAACTGGGTAAACAGTAAGTTATCTTGGCTACTGAATAAAAGGCCGTCTGAAACCATAAACTATCGGTTTCAGACGGCCTTCTTGTTTTCAGTAAAACAGGTTGATGGGTTTCAATACTCTAATCAATGATGATTAACCACAAAAAAAGTGGACAAGTTTCAGACGGCCTTCAAGCCATTGATGACACGTTTGTAGCAGGTATAAACCAATGCCGCGCAGGCCAGCCACATAAGGATATAGAAAGTCGAATGGAGGCTGCCGGAGATTGCATACCATACGGCCAATGCGCCGATAAAGAATGCGCGGTCGCTTTTGCCGAATGGCCCGTCATAACGACGTCCGTTGCCATGAACTTGTCCCAAAACGCCGCAAAACTCGGTCATTGCCGCCAGCCAAATAAACAGGGCAATTTGTACGCTGCCGAAGGGCGCGATGAAGGCAAAAGGCAGATACAAAGCAGCATCGGCGACAATATCGGTGATTTCATTCAAATAGCCGCCTAATGCCGATTGCTGGCCGAACTCCCGTGCCAGCATGCCGTCCATTGCATTCAGTGCCATACGGACAAACAACCAGATCGGCAAAAGCCAGAATAATGTGGATACACCTGCAAACAATGCTAAAAGCAAACCGATCAAAATGGAAACGGCGCAGGCAAACAGAGTGACTTGATTGGCAGTAATACCTTTTTGATACAGTTGCTTAACCATAGGGCGCAACAGGTTTTGAAATTTTGGTTTCAGGGCGTAGATGCTCATAATTATGCTATATAAAAGAAAATGAAGTGCCGTGATTATAGACGAAATCCGTTATAATCCGTCAATCTTCGAATCACGCGGTTCGCAAACCTCCCGCGTTAACAAAACTAGGAATTTACTATGGAAAAACAGCAGGCACTCGTTATTTTTTCGGGCGGGCAGGATTCAACAACCTGTCTGATTCAGGCAATTCAAACATATGGCCGTGAAAATGTGCAGGCCATCACTTTTCAATATGGACAACGCCACGCCATCGAATTGGAGCGAGCGCGTTGGATTGCCCAAGATTTAGGCGTGAAGCAGACAGTACTCGATTTGAGCCTGATGCAACAGATTACACACAATGCCTTGATGGATGATACGGCATCCATTGAAACAGCTTCAGACGGCCTGCCCAATACATTTGTAGATGGACGCAATGCTTTGTTTTTGCTTTACGCCGCTATTTACGCCAAAGGGCAGGGGATACGCCATATCATTGCCGGCGTATGCGAAACCGATTTTTCGGGTTATCCCGACTGTCGCGATGTGTTTGTCAAGTCGATGAATGTCACGCTGAATCTAGCCATGGATTACGCTTTTCAAATCCACACGCCCTTGATGTATTTAACCAAAGCACAAACTTGGGCATTGGCGGATGAAATGGGTGCATTGGATTATATTTGCGAGCATACGCATACCTGTTATAACGGTGTAGTCGGTGGTTGCCATGAATGCCCGAGCTGTATTTTGCGCGAGCGCGGTTTGTCGGAATATTTGGAAAGTAAAAAGGCCGTCTGAATTAAGAGGGGCATCTATTTCCAATATCCAGTTGAACGAAAAAGGCCGTCTGAAAACTTTATTTCAGACGGCTTTTGGCTATGTATTTTGTTCTGCTTAGAACAGCAAATCTGCCGGTTCGCTGCTTGCCGGAGCATCTTTCACAGGAGAAGAAGCTGGGGCAGTAGCCGGTTCGGAAGCAGCTTTAGGTGCAGAGGCTGGGGCAGTAGCCGGTTCGGAGGCGGCTTTAGGTGCAGAAGCAGGGGCAGTAGCCGGTTCGGAGGCGGCTTTAGGTGCAGAGGCGGGAGCATCGGCCGGAGTGGTTACCGGTTTGGCAGCAGGTTTTGCCGGTTTCACCGGAGTCGGGCGAACGCTTTGTTTCGGTTCGGATGCTGCCTTGTTTGTATCGTCGGTAGCATCAACTTCGATTTCAGTGCCTTGAGGCAATACCACATCTTTAGCAGGAGCCGGTTTCGGCATGACTTTAGGTTTGCTGTAAGCATCCGTGCCGCTGGTCCATGCCAAAGATTTCAAAGGCGATTTGAGTTTCACGCCTTTGGCGCAGGTCAGACAGTTTGCTGCACCGGTGCGTCCTTTCAGGATTGCATCCACACGCGCTGCAGGAATGGTTTTACCGTGCGCTTTTGCCCAAGCGGCAATGCTTTTTTTCAGGGCAGCCGTATCAAGGTTTTTCTTGTCGTACGGGTCACGATAGGCAGCCAGCCACAAGTTTTGGTTCGCATCTTCGTTCAGGCTTGCCATTTGGTAGATAACGGAAGCAGGGGAACCTGTTGCGATGGTTTTGGCGAATTCCAATGCATCAGGGGATTTCATGCGTACGCAACCATGGCTGCGGACGCCGGGTACGCTGGCAGGGGCATTGGTGCCGTGGATGCCAAGGCTTAATTTAGGGTCGCCAAGACGGACAAATACGGGACCCAGCGGATTGTTTGGGCCGGCCGGCACGCTTTTTACGCCGTCATTGCGTTCTTTTTGGATGGATTTAGGGATATGCCAAACCGGGTTGTAGGCTTTTGCGCCGATCTTATGTTCGCCCAGATTAGTTTGGGTCATGGCTTTGCCGACGGCAACAGGATAAATTTTGCTTAGTTTGCCGTTGTCGTAGAGGAACAAACGCTGTTGCGTAATATTAATAACGACGTGTTGTCCGGAAGAGGCAGGGGAGACGTCTGGAATAAGTGTGTTTGCAGCAGCGGCTGAAGTTAAAAGGGCGGCGGTCAGGCCGAACAGTATTTTTTTCATGTCGTCTTTTTTTGTAGGGTTTGAAATGAAAGTTTTTGGCGCATGATACCTGAAACTCTGTGTTTTTGTGAGAAAATATGCGCTTTCGGTATTGGAAGACAGTCAAACGGTCGGGTAGCGGCTGCGTGGCGGAAACGGTATGGGTGTGAAAGAACAGTATCAAGAGACGGAAGTTTTTTCTTTGGATTATGAGGGCAGGGGTGTTGCCAGAGTTAATGGGAAGACTGTATTTATCGGCGGTGCGCTGCCTGGAGAGCGTGTAACGTTTGTCATACATAAAGAGAAAAAACAGTTTGCAGAGGCTCAAGTTGAAAAGGTTTTGAAGACTTCTTCCGAACGTGTCGAGCCGGCGTGTTGCTATTTTGATACATGTGGCGGCTGTTCGCTTCAGCATGTTTCTTTCGGAGCACAAGTTGCGTTAAAGCAACGGATTTTGGAAGAACAGTTGGAACGGATAGGTAAGGTCAAGCCGGAAATAATTTTACCCCCTTTATATGGTCACTCCTGGTATTATCGCGATAGAGCGAGTTTAAGTGTTTCGGTGGATAAGCAAGGCCGTCTGAAACTCGGTTTTCAGGCCAAAAAAAGCCATGATGTCGTCAATATCCGCCATTGCCATATTTTGCCTAAGCATGTGTCCGATAGATTGCCTGATGTCCGCAATTTGCTGCAAAAGCTGCATGATGACGGTGTAAAAGTGAAACTTGTTGAGTTTTATTGCGGGAAAAATGTGACGGTGCTCAACATTCGTTTCGTAAATCAACCGTTTGGACAAATATTAAGCGAATTGCGTAATTGGTTTGATAAGATATTGTCGGGTGCTGAAAAGGCATGGCAAATATGGTTGCAGGATCATGCCGAGCCCTTGCCGTTTTACCCTGAGAACGCACCTGCTCTGAACTATACTTTTGCTCAATTTGATGTGGAAATGCCTTACAAGCCTGGTGATTTTACGCAGATTAATGCGCAGCTGAACGAAGTGATGGTGGCAAGGGCCGTCAGACTTTTAAACCCTCAAAAAGGGGAGCGGATTGCCGATCTGTTTTGCGGTTTGGGTAATTTCAGTTTGCCGCTGGCAAAAAGTGGCGCATCAGTTGTCGGTATCGAAGGCGCCGATTATTTGGTAGATAGGGCAAAGGAAAATGCACGCCTGAATCGTTGTGCCGAGAATATGACGTTTTCTGTTGCAGACTTATTTGATACCGATGAAAAGACTGTTGAGTCGTGGGGACAATTTGACAAGTTGTTGCTCGATCCGCCGAGAAACGGAGCTTATGCTGTTGTCAAATCACTACACAAACCGTTTTTGCCTCAGAAGATAGTGTATGTTTCGTGTAATCCATCAACATTTGCACGAGATGCCGGTGTCTTGGTTGATAAGGGCTATAAGTTTAAGGCGGCAGGAATCATGAATATG
>ERZ773013.2026-NODE-2026-length-11432-cov-11.741496_pt1 | contig 11432 bp, 9 predicted proteins | sample MGYA00511670_ERZ773013 | MGnify/ENA primary metagenome ERZ773013 (study PRJEB29015, sample SAMEA2738120) | human oral metagenome | biome: human oral; feature: human-associated habitat; material: saliva | place: China | collected 2257 ...
AAAGGGCTACGGGCCGGTGCGTTAGCACCGGCCCACAGCTTTTTGTGCCAGCAAAAGACACACGAAGTTGGTAAATGTCATGCCTCATAGCCTGTGTCTTTTGGTGACTTCGTGTGGAGGGGCGAGGACAGCCCCTGGATAACCTGCGCATTTTCTCGACTTCATGTGACAAACGCTCCCTGTTTGGCTGAGGAAACGAAGGAAACTTCGGTCTAGTTAAGAACAACGTGTGCCTATTGAAGCTTTCCTGTGTCAAAGCCAGCTACACACGCACAGCGCCACCCGTATTCGCACGCACATCAACAAAATTGGTGTAAATATGCTGAAAGGCAGCGAATAGTATCCTGATGAAACCTTCTGAAGGTCACGCGAATTTGTAAGATGACCTACGTGATGACTGAGACCTGACTCACGTGTCGCTTTTCAGTCGCGCATCCATATCATTCATCCAGAAGGACCAAAGATGACCCTCCGTCGATATGGGCGGGCCCTGGCAGCCGTCTCAGGTGCGGCACTCATGTGTGCCTCGCTCTCCGTGCCGGCACTGGCAACCCCCGAAAGTGACACCCAACCCGGCGACGCCGCCACGGCCTCGGCAAGTGAAACAACGCCGGCTCCCATCACCGTTACTGCAACGCGAAGCGACAAACTGGGGGACAAAGTCTACGTCGGGGATACCCTCACGTATACCTTCACCTATACGAATCAGACTGATGATGCTCTGACCGTATTCCCGAAGGAATCAAACCTCTCTGGAGTCCTGACGACCGGTGCGCCGAACTGCCGTTGGCACAACCTCAGTGCGCACACCACCAAGCAGTGCACCAGTGCGACGCACACAGTGACCGAGGCCGACCTGGCATCCGGTTCCTTTACTCCGACTTCGACGTGGGCGGCGACCCGTGACCGCAATGGCAACGATGTGATCGCAGGTGGGATTCCCGCCAATGCCGAGGCCGTCACCGTTCTTCCCGGTTCGCGTGCACCTGAGCCCGACCCGGTGGAAACCCCCAAGGACTACGCGATCGGTGAGGTCGCGCGCCTGGCCTCGCCCGGGGTGGCGGGCTTTAAATGCCACCGCATCCCCGCGCTGACCACGGCCACCAACGGCTGGATCATCGCCGCGTGGGATGGACGCCCCGAGACCTGCCAGGACGCACCCCAAGCGAACTCGATCGTCTACCGCATCTCGAAGGACGGCGGTAAGTCGTGGACACCGATTCAAACTGCTCTAGCTGGGACGCCCGGGGCGAATAAGGTCGGTTTCTCGGATCCTTCTTTCGTTGTTGATCGCACCACCGGGACGATCTTCCTCTTCTCGGTGAAATCTTTTGACGCGGGGCTCTTCCAGTCGCAGCTGGGTACCGATCCCAATGCGCGCAACATCCTCCACGCACACGTTGTCGAGTCGCACGACAACGGTCAGACCTGGGTGAATCCTCGCACCATTACCGATCAGGTGACGCAGGGCAATGAAGACCAGTGGTTTACTCGCTTCGCTTCTTCGGGTGAGGGCATCCAGCTGCGCTATGGCGCACACGCTGGTCGCTTGATTCAGCAGTACGCGGTCGCAAATACTGGCAGCACCTCGCTTATGGCAGTTTCTGTTTACTCCGATGACCACGGCGCAACGTGGAAGCCGGGTGCACCTAGCGAAGGCAGCGCGGATGAGAATAAGGTCGTCGAGCTCTCCGACGGTCGCCTGCTGCTCAACTCGCGTACCCAGGGAACCGCGGGCCAGCGCCTCGAAGCAATTTCCTACGATGGCGGCCAAACCTGGGGACCCTTCCGCCACAACTGGGACCTGACGGATCCTCGCAATAATGCCTCCATTATTCGCGCATACCCGAATGCTCCGCAGGGATCGGCGCGTGCTCGCGTGCTGCTCTTCTCGAACGCGGATTCCTCCACTGCCCGCGCGAATGGAACTATTCGCGTGTCCTATGACGATGGTTTCACTTGGAATGAGGGCAAGGTCTTCGAGAGCGGCGACATGGCCTACTCGACCCTGCACGCGCTGAATGATGGAACCTGGGGCCTGCTGTATGAGACCGGTGGGTACAAGAACATTGATTTCATGCGCGTTGACGCTGCGTACCTGGGCTTGACCGACCCGGGTGAGGACGTCGCGCCTACTCCGCAGCCGACGCCTTCGGTCGATCCTCAGCCCGCGCCCACGCCGGCTCCGACGGTAGAGCCGACTCCGGCTCCCAGCCCGGATCCCGCTCCCTCGGTGGACCCGAACCCGTCCCCGTCAGTCGATCCGACACCGGCCCCCGATCCCACGCCCTCTGCAACCCCCGCACACTGGGTGAACACAGTCGACGGCTGGAAGTGGCAGCTTGAGGATGGCAGCTTCGCGACCTCGCAAAGCGTCGTCATTGGCGATGCGACCTACCGTTTCAACGCCGATGGAATCATGGTTACCGGTTGGGACCAGCAGGACGGAAAGTGGAGCCACTACACCTCCTATGGTGCGCGCACGAATGGTTGGTTCGAAGAGGCCGGTCACTGGTACTACTTCGATCCGAGCACGGGGGTCATGAAGATTTGGTGGGCGCAGATTGATGGCCACTGGTACAACTTCGGACTTGATGGCCGCATGGTGACCGGATGGAAGAATCTCGATGGGCACTGGTACCGCTTTGGAACTGACGGTCATATGGCGATCGGATGGCAGCGTATCGGCCTGTCCTGGTACTACTTCGGCACCGATGGCCAGATGCGTACCGGCTGGCAGAAGATCGATGGCCGCTGGTACTACTTCGCTCATTCTGGAGCGTGGATCTGAGCTGATCGACTGATCAGCCGTTGATATACGAGGCCGGGGCCGGGGAGTGCGATTTTGCTCCCCGGCCCCGGTGTCTGTTGAGGTCGTTATCGGGTCAGGGACGCAAGCGCACGTTCCGTGCCCACGGTTCCCCGGTCGAGGGATTGCTATCGGGACAGGGAAGCGAGGGGAAGGAGGGGGACTAGGCCTCGTCGATGGAGGACTGGTCTTCTTCGATCGTCGCCAGCGCAACTTGGGTGGCGCCTGCTCGCGCGTTCCAGCCGAGGACTCCGACGGTGAGCGCGCCCATCACCAGGAAAATGAGGCTGGTCGAGGTTGAGCCAGTGGAGTGCATGAAGGCCATTGCGATGACGGCGATTCCTTGCGCGGTGCCCAGCACCCCGCCCATGAAGAGTAGGACCCAGACGGCTTGATGGCCGGCGTTCCATGCGTGCGAGCCGACCGGGATATCGCGCAGATAGAGGCCGAGGGGAGGGCGGACGGCTTGGTTGCGGACCAGAAGCCCGGTCACGAAGAGGTGGAGGCCTGCAATGACAACGATGAGTGCGGCGCAAACCAGAAGGATAGTGACCAGGGTGTTCATGTGTTTCCTCTCGACTGCTCCAGACTAGCAGGATCGTGGGGAGAGGAAATTTCCAGAAGGTTTCTTCGCGGTCTGGCAGAATGAGGCCATGGGTTTGTCGAAGAAGCTCTTGAGCAAAGATGAAGTCGTTGTTCGCCACATGCACACGCACATCAAGGTGCTGCTGTGGAGGATCGTGGCGGTTGTGCTGCTGCTTGCTGCCGCGATTGTTGGATCGGTGTTTGTGCCTGTGGACTCGCGGAAGTGGGCGCTGCCGGCGATTTGGATCGTCTTTGTCATTATTGCGATTCCGCTATTTGTTGTGCCTTGGGTCAAGTGGATGGCCGCAACCTATACGGTGACGACGAAGCGGATCATTACGCGCTCGGGTATTTTCCAGCGCACGGGGCACGACCTGCCGCTCAGTCGTATCTCGGACATTCAGATGGTCAAGGATCTGAACGATCGCCTGTTCGGATGTGGAACTCTGGCCTTACAGACCTCGGCTGACGACCCGCTGCTGTTGCACGATGTGCCGAATGTGGAGATCGTGCAGGTGGAGATCTCGAACCTGCTGTTCAACGACGTTCAAGGAGCGATCGACGCCGATCCGAATTCGTGAGGGTAGGACTGCTAGAACGTGTGCCCGAGAACTGACGATTAGTCGACAGCTCTCGGGCACAGTGCTTTTTGATGGGTATTACGCGCTTTACTGCTCGGGAATCTCAAGGGCCGGAAGCATCGCCAGGAGCTCCTGGGTGCGCATCGAACCAGGCGCTTGATCAGGTCCACAACCGCGTCCGGGCGGCCCTGCTCGCGCAGGAAGTCGTTCGGGTCGTTGACGATGCCCGACGCCTTGTCCGTCTTCACGTGGTAGCGGTCGATGATCCACTCCAGCGGGCTACGGCCCGAAATTGAATAGCCCTGCGCCTCCGCAGGAATGCCCGTCAGGGTCACGTAGTCGTTGTACTCCAAACGCGTGAAGTCCTTATCGCGGCGCCCCAACTTCGGGAAACGCATCTTGCGCTCGCCGATCCGGTAGCGCTCCCACGGATCCGCAGGCGCGTGCAGGCTCGCCTCCTCCTGCACTGACGGGTACGGCTCCACCTGCTCGTAGTTCACGTGCAGGTCCGCCAGCTCGCGGCCCACGCTCGCATACGTGTGGAAACCCGTCGCGCGAGGAATATGCGGCAGCATCTTCTTCAAATCATCCTCGTAGCGCTCCCGATACTCCGGGTGATGCAGCAGCGCGTACACGTAGAAGAAAATGTCCTCCTTCGTGATCCCCGCATCCCCGTAGTGCTCCCGGTACGAGGCCAGCGTCGCGTCCGTGATGTTATCGACGCGGCGATACCCGTCCAGGATCACCGGGATCTGGTCGCCGATTGGCCGCGAGAAATCCAGGGACGAGGCCGTGGCCACCACATCCGCCTGGCTCTCCGAGGAGGTCGCCAGGTTCCCTCTTGCATCTCCAAATGATTGAGCCTTGATCTACTGGTTGTCCTCGCTGTCAGTGAGAGCGGATACGTGCCGTTGAAGGCAGACAGGTTTTGCTATTTGTGCAAGTGAAGCTGTCGTCATTGATCCACTGAAGCGTTGGACATCGGTTGGACTCTGGACACCCTGATGTCATACAGCATTGCTGACTGGCTGCGCGAAGGACTTGAGATCATTCCAAGTATCAGCACGTGCAGTATCTTGCTCATACGCAATCAAGTAGCCCCAGTGTTGACCGGCGTAGGCATCCTCAGCCACCAACCGGCGCACCAACGCCTCGGCAGCCTTACGCTTGGCCTGCACCCTGGCGTCATCTCGGCCGCGCTCGTCCTTGCCTTCGATGATCCAATGCACGCCGTTGGTGTCCAAGGCTACGAAGTCGGGGAAGTAGCGGTCTTTCGCGTTGTAGTACACGAACGCCTGGTCTTGCGGATGCAGGCGATGCCACCACACGATCCCCGGCGACGTGTTGAGCAGGCGAGCAAGCTGGTATTCGCCGGTGAAGGAGTCGAAGGATTCCTCGGCGAATAGCGACTTGAACCAGCCGCCGTAGACCCGGCCTCGCACGAACTGGTCACGGCTCTCGATCTGGTCATGCACCTTCTCACCTAACGGGAGCGTGTAGCCGGTGCCTGGCATCTGCTTGGGGTGAATGATCGGTACCTCGCGGGTGGCTCGCAGTGTCTCGGTTATGTAGTTCTTGATCAGCGCTAGGAGTTCGACGCGGGCGGAGTCGAGGGATTTGACGGTCCAGCCGGTGAACATCACGGCGCGCATGAACTTCGGCACCAGGAACGTGGCGACGTAGCAGGCAGTCTCTCTGGTTTTGGGCACCAGCGGCATGTTGATCACCAGTTTGACCAGCGCCTCCTCGGCATCGGCATCGTCGACGTGGACGGAGTCGACTTCGGCGCTTTCTCGATCCTCCGCCCGCAGTTTCTTGCCTAGGGCGGCGATGATCTCTTTGCGCAGCAGCACGTCCCCAGCAGAGGTGACCCGACGCGCCGCTTGCTCGATCATGGCGTCACTGATTTCGGACAGGCCAATGGGCGGCTGCTGCACAGTCATCGTCGTCACCGGGAACCGGTAGGACACGTCAGCAAAGCTCGGGTTCCGTCCGATCGAAACCAACTCCCAGGTGGGCTCATCCTCCTGCTCGGTAATGGTACGAACCCCGACACCGGGCAAACCCGCACCCGGGGAATCACTGCCGCCGACGGGAACGGTGCCCGGATGCGGTTCCACGCCACCGGTGCCAGCACCACTGGTACCAGCACCAGGCCGCGGAATAGTCGTAGTCGATGCTTGACCGCCGGTCGTGTCTGTGCCTGCATCCGAGTTGGATTGCTCGGCGGCTTTGCGGATCGCCTCCTCAACCTTGGCCTTGTCGGGTTCGGGGACAGCTTCGTCCAATCCGAACTGCTGCAGCACGTTCTCGGCGTTCAACAATTCGGCGAAGGACTGGTGAGCGATGATATCGAGCTGGTCGATCTGCCACACGCCCGTATACTTCCCGAACGGCAAACGCAGGCCACGTCCCATGGTCTGCTGGGTCAACACCTCCGAGGCCATCGCCCGCAGTGTGACCACGACGGCGATGTTCTTGACGTCCCAGCCTTCCTTGAGCTTGTTCACGCTAACCACTGCCAGCACAGGCGATTCGGGCTGATCCAATTCGTCGAGGCGGCGTTGGGTCAACTCATCCTCGTGCTTGGAGTCCACCTGCAGCACAGCCGATTCCCGGCCGAGGTACTCCGGCGTGCGCAACAGCTCAGCAACCTGGGTGGCGTGCTCCACATCGGAGCAGACTACGAAAGCGACCGCGTTCACATGCTCGCGGTTCTGGGAAGCCGTGTACGAGTCGTAGTAGGCCTGCTTGATCGCACGTAGCTGCAGAGCGTCCCGCAACTGTTGCTCTTCGGAGGCTTCATCGGTGCCATATCCAGTCTTGCGGAACGCCAACACCGGGGCCTTGACGTACTTGTCCTGGATGGCGCGGTAGAGCGGGTACTCGTAAATGACGTGATCGGTGGCCTTGTCCACCGACGCGGTCAACCCGATCGCCGCTGCTGGGTCGAGTTCCTTCAACGCTGCATTGAACGCGACCGCGCTGGACCCGTACAGGTGGGATTCGTCGGCGATCACAACCAGATCATCGAGGTTCTTCAGGTAGTCGAAGAGCACGCCGGCGTTCTCATCGAACCGGCGGGGCTTACGGCGCATCGCGTCCTGGGTACCACCGTGGGTGTCACCCTCGGCTTCCTTCGGCGCGATGAGCTGCTGAATGTTGAAGATAAATGCCAGCATTGGCACTTCACGGCCGAACGCGAGTCGGGCCGGGCCGTTCTGCCGGGCGATCCACGCCGAGTAGTCCTGTGGGGTCACCACCTCGGGCGGCACCGCCGCGCCGGTGATGTAGCGGGGCGTGCCGGGCGTGAAATTCTGCACGGTCTTGGCCTGCACCGTCTTGCCTGGGGTGACGATCACGACGTTGCCAACTCCTTGGCGGCGTAGATACTCCACAAACGCCGCCATCAAGTAGGTCTTGCCCACGCCCGTAGCGAGGTTGAGCACCTGCATCACGGTCGGGTCATAGTCACCGTCGAGAGCGAAGACCAGCTGGCGCAGTGCTTCCTTGTTCGGAGCACGCAGGTCGAACTCGGCACTGATCGACTCCAGCATGTCCGAGTCAAAACTGATATTGAGCTTGTTCGCCATCACTGGTCACCACCTTCGCTGTACCGAAACACATCATCGGGCAATGCGACCACCTGCGATCCCTTCACCAGTTTGCGCAGATGCTGGCGAACGCCGTCCATCACCGTGGTGGCAGCAAGCACGATTGTCTCGCCGGGCTGGATTTGGGAAGCAAGCCAGTCAACGATCTCGGTCGTGGCGATACCCTCCACCACCTTCAACAAGGCATTGCCACGGCGGGCATCAAAAATATAGTCATCATCCGGGTGCAACAGTGTGAACCCGAGGTTGGCAGCCACCGACTCGATCAGGGTCTGTCCGGTCGCGGCCGCCGTCAGCATCACCCTGTCCAGTTCAGGGGCGTAGTCGAAACACGCAGGCGACAGATGGGCGACCTGGAAGCCGCCGCCACCACGCCAGTTCAGCACTTCCTTCGTGCGCCTGGTCTTCGAGGCAGCCTTCAGTGTCTTCACCTCGACGCTCTTCTTTAATTCCGGGTCATCCTTGATCAGCTTGTTGAGCACGCTCGTGAATTTCGCGGCGTCCTCCGGCGAGACACCATCAGGCAGCCCATCTTCCGTAGCGTCGACTCGTTCGCCCTTCGTCCGGGTTATCCCTCCCGGGTCTTGATCGTTGAGCACCTTCTCCAGGCGAGGGCGCGTGAACGTCGTGAACGTCGACTCCAACAACTCACACGTCACCCAACGCCGACCCATCTTATGAGCTACGGCAGCCGTGGTACCCGATCCGGCAAATACGTCAAGGACAATATCGCACGGATTGGAGCCGACATGAATGATGCGTTCGAGGAGACGCTCCGGCTTGGGGGTGGAGAATACGGCTTGTCCTGGGAAGAGAGCTTTCATTTCGGACTTTGCCTCACGATTGTGACCGACTTGGTCATTCGGCCACCAAGACCGTGCGGGTTGGCCAAAGGCCGGTGGGTATGATTTTCGCCCGAACCCTCGCTCTTTTACGAAGAACTCCGGCCACGCGCCTTCTTGGATGCGCTTCTCTGCCTTGTTTCGAGACTCTTCTAGGCGTTCGGGGTCGATGAGCATGTCTGGGATGTCTTGCCGGAGCTGGCTCTGCGTGAGGTTGCTGTGCAGAAGCCGCTTTTCTAGGTCTGGATCAGCGAAGATATAGTAACCGAATTCTGAAAGCGAACGAATAATTCGTGAAGCTTCGAAAGTCCAGTGCCGGCCAATGGCAGGAAAGTGAATTTCGCCAGAAATTGGATGCTGAATGCCAAATACACTTGGATGCTGCCTCTTGCCACTCAGGTTTCCGGGTGCCGTAAGGTCAGCCGACCACCAAATTCCCCGAGGATCGCCGTCAGAATTACTGAAGCGGGCATTGTCGGCCGCTGTCCTCGGCATCCTGTGGAACTGTGTCGCGTCACTGGATGCGTAGCAAAGAATCACATCTTGATCCACCGAAACACGTTGAGCGTCACCGCGTGGCGAGTCTGCTTTCTGCCACACGAACTCGGCAACGAAATTAGTCCCACCGAAAACCTCATCCAGCAGAAGCCGCATACGGTGGTTCTCAGCGTAGTCAAGGTGCACCCAGATGGAGCCGTCGTTAGTGAGTAGCTTCTTCATGTGCAGCAGCCGGTCGCGCATCATGGTCAGCCAAATTGAGTGCTCTAGGTTGTCCTCGTACGAGGCGAAGGTCTGGGCAGTGTTGAAGGGTGGGTCGATGTAGATCAGCTTGATCTTGCCGACGTACTTTTCAGCCAGCTCGGGCACGCGCGTCAGTGCCTCCAAGACATCGCCGGACTCACCGAGGATCAGGAGGTTGTCTTCTTGTGGCTCGAGGTCGGCGCGTTTGGAGTAGGTGAACTCGTCGGTCTTTGGGGTCTGTGTGCCACGGACGTAGTTGTCCATGATGAGGGTGTGGGTCTCGCAGTAGCGTGGGTCAGAAGGGTCCACCCATGTGTAGCCGTACTTGCCGGTTTCAGTGGGAATGAGGGCTTTGTCCTTGTTGTACCAGGTGAGCTGTAGGCGCTGCGCATTCATCTAGTTGGTCTCTCCCTTCAAACAGGTGGAAACGACCTCACGGAAAGCCGTGATCTTGTGGGGGTCGTCTTCGTCTCGACTGTGTTCTTCTGAAATGCTTGTGTACTTATGGTTCCGTGTGAAGCTGTAGCGAGCGTGCTTGTATTCTCCCAGTTGAATACCTGTTGTCTGTTCGATGTCTGTCTTGGCGTGAAGCGTGGAGACCTGCGCGACGATAATGTTCTCTGCTTCCTGGCCGTTGAGCTTCATCGAGTTCATCTTCGCATCCAAGCGCTCATCGTGCGCATGCAGAGCAGCGAGCGTGATGTGCTAGACCGGGATTGCCACCAGGTCGATGCCCGTGTCGCCCGAACGGCGCTCGGGCCACTCGCTCCACAAGTAGATTTCCTTGAACTGGTGCGCGAAACGGGCATCGAGGAGCAGGAACTGACGTGTCAGCTCCTCGAAGAGTGTGCCCTTTTCGCGCTCGCTTGTCGCGCGCGCACGGTACTCATCCAGCAGGGCGTCCAGCGCTGACTTCGAGGAGGCGTTTGGTGAAGCGTTCAACGAGGCGTTTGTCGAGGTGGTGGCGCTGTCCTCTGACAAACGTTCCAGGCCGTGGTTGGTGTCGGTGGAATCCGCTTCCATACCGGGCAGAGCCATGAAGTCGTCGTCGCGCGCAGCAGTCATGCGACCAAGAATAGCGGGTAATCTACGACACACAAGCTAGGTGGTGTGGTGGGTGGGGGTACAAGGGGATTGCTGTTCGTGAAGTCGTGGTGACGAGTCTGTCGCGGTAGCTGAAAATTCGCGCTGTCCGGGGTGGACGCAGATGAGCATGCCCCTCCTTAATGTGTCGTTTGTCGGCTAGGGCTGTTCGGGTTGAGTTGTCGAAGACGGTAACTCTCCTCAAATTTCAAAAATCCGAATCCTGTCCGCGCCGATTGACAACACAACATGATGACGAAAAGTTGGAGGTATCTACCACGATGTCTGCGAGAACGATCGATTATCCCTGTGCTATTGCGGACCATACTGAAGAAGGTGTCAAAGCGGCACTGCGTTGGGCGCTTCAGCATGTGGGTGCAGGGCAAGGGCTCACGCTTTGGGTTATGCAGAAGGGAATCCTCAACAACAATGAGTTCCTGCGGGATCTATCGAAAGAAGAGGGAGCGGATCTCGAGATTGCGGTAGGGAAAGATATGTACCGTGTCAATGGTCCTGTTCTCGCGATGTATGCCGATGCTGAAAATCTGGCATATCCAGCCGGCGCAATGGGTTTGACAGCGCTGGCAGTGGTGGCTTCACCTCATGAGCTAGATACGTGGGCTGAAGAGGTGAAAGCTGAGGTAATCCATTCCATTGACGACAATGGGTCGGATATTTTCGAGTTGAGCGGTATTACGCCCGAGCCTGCGCTCGTTCCCGAAGTGATTGCGGGACTCAAGCAGATAACGACGCTCATCAACCACAACAACACCATCGCGGCCGGATATGAGAGGGATCAGGTGGTTAAAGTCCTGCGTCAACTGAAGAGGAACGGTTGTGATCTCCCGGCGAAGAGGATGGCAGAATGGGCCGTTGCAAACGGGTGGCGTCATGGCAATCCCAAGGAGCTTATCAAGCTCGTGAGGAAGACAAACGATGGGGTTCGTTTGCGTTACAGAAGCTACTAAATGTCCGGTGAGCGTAAGCTGATCAGACTCTTGGTAGCTGAGTCAGGATGGGGCGCTAAGAACTCGGCCCAAGCTTGGAGTTAGCTATCTCCGAAGATCTATGCTGTGGCGAACAGTCAATACCCTGATCCCCCTCTACCCCTGACTCACCTCGGCCCGGATGAGGGGGATCGGGTATGCCGCCGCCGAGATGGGGGAGAGGAACGAGT
>ERZ773013.2036-NODE-2036-length-11391-cov-10.706863_pt1 | contig 11391 bp, 5 predicted proteins | sample MGYA00511670_ERZ773013 | MGnify/ENA primary metagenome ERZ773013 (study PRJEB29015, sample SAMEA2738120) | human oral metagenome | biome: human oral; feature: human-associated habitat; material: saliva | place: China | collected 2257 ...
TTCGTGAGTAAACTATGCTTAAGCATAAGTATATCTGTGCAAAGATAGTTCATTCGTGAGGACTGAGCCTCCGTGCGGAGGGGTGGTATGAACCTATATTGGTCGGCGGGCTGACCTATATAGAATGATGCTGCGACCTATATAGGTCGTCGTCGCGACCAATATAGGTCAGCCCGCCGACCAATATAGGTTCCGAAATCGACTTCACATCAATACGTACTCCATAGGTGATGAGAGCTTGGTGTGGAAGCCCTGTAGATGGGCGTTATGTCCCTATGGTAGAGAAAGAAAGCGGGGCGGAGCAACTGAGTCGTTGCCCCGCCCCCGCTGCGGTATCGAGTGTAGTCAGCTACGCACTTAGAACATATACTGCACGCGGAGCTCCAGTGCGTTGACCTTCTTCGTGTCGGACTGGCCCCACTGCTTGACCTGCATGTGGTGGTAGTTCAGACGCAGTGCGACGTACTTATTCCAGTAGTAGGAGAGGCCGGCGCTGTAGTCGGTCATTTTACCTGCACCAGCCATGCCTGCGATGTTTGAGTTCGTCAGCGCATTGTTGTCGGTGAGGTCGAGGAAGCCGTAGCCGAGCATAAGCTCGAGGTTGCCAGAGTTAGGAGAGTCGACCCCCGAGGTGACGTAGTTGTACTTATAGTCTACGGGGTTGATGATCATCCCACGGGCAGAGACGTAGAAGCCCTTGGTGTCGTAGGCATTGCCCCCGACGCGATTCACGTGCGACCAGTAGTACTGGCTGCTGACCTGGACGTTGTGGAAGATCCCCTGGAACTCGGCCGTGAACTTATTCTCCCAGCGGGCATCCGTCAGGTCGAGCGACATAGCGTTGCGCTTGTCGACGGCGGTGAGGTACTTCTTCGAGTAGGCGATGTGCGAGCCGCCCTTGAGGTCGGACTCGGACTTCACGTGCATACCGCTGAAGCCGATGTGGAAGCCAGCTCCCTCGGTCAGCACGGGGCGCCAGACGAGACGGCCCGCTACGGTGTAGCCCTGTGCGCCCTTGTCGGTGCTGGTGGTGAGAGCGGAGTTGTCAGCGAAGGCACCATACTGCCACCAGATGTGGTCGTTGGAGATGGTATGCATGATACCGATACGACGGCCTGGCTGGTAGACGTTGGCTTCCGGCTCATCGAGGTACTCCTTGCTGGCAGAGCTGTAGGACGAGGAGAGGCCGAAGGGTACGGTGTAGTGACCGGCGCGGATGAAGTTATTCTTGTTGAAGCTGTACTGCAGGTAGACGTCCTTGAGGGAGACCTTGTTGTTCGTGAAGGAAGCATCCCCACGGAAGTACCAGTTGTCGCCGTAGTACGCCTTGAAGCCGATACGCATATCGCGGATACCGATCCCATCGTTCATCGTACCGTCCTGCGTCTTGGCTGCATCATTCTGCGAGTAAGTCGCAGCGTCGAAGAGGGCACGACCCGTGACCTTGACCTCGACTTTTTCCTGTGCGTTGGCCGCAGTCAGGGCAGAGAGCGAAGTGACTGCGATGAGAAGACTATGCTTGATATTCATGTGTTAGTAACTTCTTGCTTAGGATGAATAGAGTAGGGCTTAGAGGCTGTCCTCGATCTTGTCGTAGGCGCGGATGGCCTGGAGGAAGCGGCCGTTGACGTCGCTCAGCAGGTAGAGACCATCGGCGTTGCGCTTGAGGCCCTTGAGCTGGAGCGGGTAGACCATCGGGGGATTCTGCAGGTTGAGCTGCTCGATATTACGGAGCTGCTTGGTCGTCTGGTAGACGATGTTGATGTCGCAGTAGAGCTTGCCGTCCTTGCCTTCGTACTTCTCGATGACGACCTTGCTACCGATAGGCGTCTTCTTCTCGATGGAGTTGGGGAGCTCGTAGGGCTCTACGTCGAGGGCAGCCGTGACGGAAGCGATGTTGGAGTCGTGCCCGCAGAGGAAGGAGAACTTACGGCCCTTGGCGTTCAGCTCATCATACATATAAGTAAGGAGGGGGTGAGCGACGTTGACAGCGACGATGGGTGCAGCGAAGAGCACATCACCGTAGACGTCCTTGATACGTGCGATCTGCGTCCAGTCTTCGAGCGAAAGGTCGTGACCGAAGGCAGCCTTCTTGGTATCGGGCTCTTCATAGTACTGGAGGATGAAGGCGTCGGAGCAGGTGGTGGCGTCCTTGAGTGAGCCCTTCATGCGAGGCTCTTCGCCACGCTCGAGGAGGATCTCGGTATTGTAGTTGTCGAAGGCGCAGAGCTTACCTTCCTTGCAGGCGGGGGAGTCCTTGAGGTCGAGGGTAGAGGCGGTGATCTCGTAGGCCTTCTTGAGGTCCTCATTGATGCCGCGGATGCCACGCTTACCGCCCATAGCGGCGATCTGCTTGAGGGCTTCCTTCTTGAAGGACTCGCTGATCTTCGTCAGGCGGGGGAAGAAGACGGGGTCCATCTTGCTGGGGGCATAGCGGTGATTGACCTGGATGTCTGCTACGGGGAGGAAGGCGGTGGTGAAGTAGCGTGCTGTGGCGATACAGCGCTGCATGCTATTAGCGTAGATGTTTACTTCGTCTTTCGTGGGGTTTGCGTTTTCCTTGAAGAGACCTGCATCGACGGCCCATTTACGGAAGTAGAGGCCGAACTGATTTTCCAGTGCGCCACCGCGTGAGGTGAGTTCGCTTGCGCCAGCAGTCCATGCGAACCAAGGGTGCGTGGTGACCTGCTCGAGGAGGCTTCCCTTGGTGGAGAGTGGGGCGCGGATGTTGTGACGGCTCAGGATGACCGCCTCAGAGAGCGTGTACTTGTCCTTGAATTCTTGACTTCTCTGCTTCTGAGCAAAGAGGGAGGGCGCGACCGCGAGTAGCAAAAGTAGCGCCACAGAGTGTTTGAACTGTCTCATACGATATGATATAAATAAGTCCTCTTCGCGAGGACGTGACCGAATGCACCTGTAGTAGCTCTGCCTAAGTGGGCAGGGAAGGAGAGTTTTCTCTTCCTAAATCGAGGCTTAGCAAATGTAGTGATATTTGACTATTCTGTATTTGAAACGGCTTTGTTTTTAAAATGTGTATGGTGTTTTACTGACTATCGTTAAGCCTCTTTTAAGGGCGGTTGATGTGCCTAAATCGGGGGTGTGTATCGGTCTTGTGCATAGGTAGTTGCACATGCTCTTGGAGGAGGGCGATTGCGACCAGTACTGGTCAGCGATCGAACCAGTACTGGTCACCAATAGGAAGCAGTACTGGTCACCGCGCGAAGTAGTACTGGTCGGACGAGTGACCAGTACTGGTCGCAAAAGCCCCTGAATACGGGCTCTACGTAGGCTACTATATAAGTATATACTATTTGTATGGGGATGAGCGTATAAGGATCAGCGTCCTTGCTAAGGGTGCACTGCCTTTCTTGATGCCGTGAAGATGCCTCCGCCGAGGTGCCTATGGGTAGAGGATGGGGGAATGAATGGGTGGGGTTTTATAAGTTCCACAGGGAAAACAAGTTGCTTTCTTAAAATCTTAATAAAATCCACTCTCCGTAGTTCGAGAATATTTCTATATTTGCACTCCCTTTGGCAGAGATGCTGAGGGGGCTACGAATTGGCGTCCTGTGAAGGGATTCACAAGCATTACTACTCAACATAATATATATCGCTAATTAATTACCGCATGAAGCAAGCAAAGCATTGGGCTGCGGCCCTCGCGCTGGTCCTGGCCTCTGGATGGAGCGCCTTGGCTCAGACGATCAGCTCGCCCAACAAGGGCCTTCAGCTGCACTTCTCTCTGAGTCAGGACGGGGCACCTATGTATAGCCTCTCCTTCGCTGATGGGGAGGAGATCATCCGTCCCAGTCATCTCGGTCTGGAGATGACCGATGCGAAGAAGTCCTTCGACAAAGGACTTGAGGTCACGGACACGAAGGAGTCGACCTTCGATGAGACCTGGAAGCCTGTCTGGGGCGAGGTCAAGTCGATCCGCAACAACTACAACGAACTGCTCGTCACGCTCAAGAAGAAGAGTAACGGCGATCCCATAGCTATCCGCTTCCGTCTCTTCGATGATGGGCTCGGCTTCCGCTATGAGTTCCCCGGTGGCAAGGATCGTAACTTCTACGTCGTCAAGCGCGAGCTCACCGAGTTCGCTATGACGGGCGACCACAAGGCGCACTGGATCCCCGGTGACTACGACACTGAGGAGTACGACTACCAGCACAGCCGTCTCTCCGAGATCCGTGGGCTCTTCGACAAGGCCTTCACGGAGAACTGCTCCCAGACCGCCTTCTCTAAGACGGGCGTACAGACGCCGCTGATGCTCAAGACGGATAAGGGTGTGTACATCAACCTCCACGAGGCAGCACTCATCGACTTCCCAGCTATCAACCTCGATCTGGATGACAAGACGATGACCTTCCGTGTGGAGCTGACGCCTGACGCACAGGGCAACCGTGGGCACATCGAAGCGCCCTTCAACACGCCTTGGCGTACGGCTATCGTCAGCCGCGATGCACGCGATATCCTCGCCTCGAAGCTGACGTACAACCTCAACGAGCCTTGTGCCTATGAGACGACCGACTGGATCAAGCCTATCAAGTATGTAGGTGTCTGGTGGGAGATGATCACGGGTAAGAGCTCTTGGGCGTACACCGATGACCTGCCCTACGTGAAGATCGGTAAGACCGACTACTCGAAGGTGAAGCCTAATGGCAAGCACGCTGCCAACACCCAGCACGTCAAGGAGTACATCGACTTCGCTGCTAAGCACGGCTTCGATGCCGTCCTGGTCGAAGGCTGGAATATCGGTTGGGAAGACTGGTTCGGTAATAGCAAGGATCGTGTCTTTGACTTTGTCACCCCTTACCCTGACTTCAATGTCGCTGAGCTCCGTGACTACGCTAAGAGCAAGGGCGTGAAGATCATCATGCACCACGAGACCTCCAGCTCGGTCACGAACTACGAGCGCCACATGGAGAAGGCGTACAAGTTCATGACTGACAACGGCTACTCCGCTGTCAAGAGCGGCTACGTAGGCAACATCATCCCCCGAGGTGAGTACCACTACGGCCAGAGTATGGTCAATCACTACCTCCACGCTGTCAAGGAGGCGGCTAAGCACAAGATCTCGGTCAATGCACACGAGTCTGTCCACATGACCGGTCTTAGCCGTACCTACCCCAACCTCATCGCGCAGGAGTCGGCACGTGGTCAGGAGTATCAAGCCTTCGGTGGTAACAAGCCTAACCACCTCACCGTACTGCCCTTCACCCGCCTCATCGGTGGTCCGATGGACTACACGCCTGGTATCTTCCAGATGGATATCAGCAAGTACAACCCCCAGAACAACTCCCACGTCAACACGACTATCTGCAATCAGCTGGCTTGCTACGTCACGATGTACAGCCCCCTGCAGATGGCAGCTGACCTACCCGAGGTGTATGCGAAGCACATGGATGCCTTCCAGTTCATCAAGGACGTAGCTGTCGACTGGGACGACACGAAGATCATCGAAGCGGAGCCAGGTGAATACATCACCATCGCTCGTAAGGCGAAGGACTCAGACAAGTGGTTCGTGGGTAATGTCGCTGGCTACGACGGCCACAAGACGACCCTCACGCTCGACTTCCTCGATGCCGGTAAGACCTATACCGCTACCATCTACGCTGATGGTAAGGGTGCAAACTACAAGACCAATCCCGAGGTCTACACCATCCGCAAGGTACAGGTGAAGAAGGGCAGCAAGCTCTCGCTCACCTCTGCTCCTGGTGGTGGCTTTGCGATCTCCATTATTCCTAATAAGAAGTAAACACCGAGGTCTCCGACCGCACTCCACAGCTCTACTCACAAAGAGCCGTGGAGTGCGGGCGGGGACCTCTCCTTTTTCACTTACACAGAGCACTTCATATGAAAGCGATTCTGCGCCTTACCTACCTCTGTCTATCCCTACTCTTCCTCTCCCTCACAGCCTCCGCACAGGACGTGCAGGTCAAGGGTCAGGTAGTAGACGACAAGGGCGAAGCCGTCATCGGGGCTTCCGTCAAGGTCAAGGAGACGCCTCAGGGCGTCATCACCGATATCAACGGGAACTTCTCCGTACGTGCCCCCAAGAATGGGCACCTCATCGTCTCCAGCGTCGGCTATGCCACGAAGACCGTAGCCCTCAGCGGTGCTACGCTCCCACTGAAGATCGTCATCTCCGAGAGTGCTGAGAGCCTCAAGGAAGTCGTCGTCGTCGGCTATGGCTCGATGCAGAAGAAGGACCTCACCGGATCCGTCAGCACCCTCAATGCGAAGAACTTCCAGAAGGGTGCTATCTCCACGGCCAGCGACCTCCTCGTCGGTAAGATCGCAGGGGTACAGATCACGCCCGAGGGCTCTCCTGGGGCTGGTGGGCGTATCCGTATCCGCGGTGGTGCTTCGCTCAATGCCAGCAACGACCCACTTATCGTCATCGATGGTGTACCCATCGAGAACACTGCTGTATCTGGTGCACCCAGCATCCTCAGCTCACTCAACCCTCAGGACATCGCTTCGATGAACGTCCTCAAGGACGCTTCTGCTACCGCTATCTACGGTTCGCGCGCCTCCAACGGGGTCATCATGATCACCACCAAGCGTGGTAAGGTCGGGCAGAAGACCCAGATCGCTGTCTCCGTACAGAACTCCCTCTCCGAAGCTGCTCGCCGTGTGCGCGTGCTCTCGGCTGACGAATATCGCACGCTCATCCAGCGCATCTCCCCCGCTACGGCCTCTAAGCTCGGCACGGCGAATACTGACTGGCAGGACGAGATCTATCAGCTCGCCTACGGTGGTGACTACAACGTCAGCGTCAGCGGCGCTGCTGGCAAGCTCCCCTACCGTGTGTCTACGGGCTTCTACCACCAGGAGGGTGTACTGAAGACCGACAAGATGAATCGCTTCAGCGGTGACATCAGCCTCAATCCCCGTCTCTTCGACAATCACCTCTCTATCGATGCGAGCGTGAAGCTCAGCGCTACACACAACCGCTTCGCTAACAAGGAAGCTATCGGTGCTGCTGTACAGTTTGACCCCACGCGTCCCGTCCGTGATGCTGACGCAGCCTACGCGCCCTTCGGTGGCTACTGGACACAGCTAGACGGGACAGACCTCCAGAAGCTCGCTCCTAAGAACCCTGTCGCTCTCCTCAATCAGAAGGAGGATATCAGTGATGTCTTCCGCACGATCAGCAATCTGAAGATCGACTATAAGCTCCACTTCCTCCCCGAGCTGAAGCTCAACGTGAACCTCGGCTACGACTACGCTTCGGGTAAGGGTACCGTCGTCATCCCCGAGAACTCCTCCCTCGGATGGCAGCGCTACACCCTCAAGCAGGCCGGTCAGCCCGACGTCTATAAGAGCGGTACGAACAATGCTTACGACCAGCGCAAGCGTAGCCTCCTCTTCGACTTCTACGCTAACTACGTCAAGGAGCTTCGCTCGCTGAAGAGCCGCGTCGACGTCATGGCAGGGTACTCCTATCAGGACTGGAAGACCTTCGTCCACAACACGCCTGACTACACCTACGACAAGACGCTCGTATCGACTCCTGTCTACGAGTACGACTACCCACAGAATACGCTGGTGTCCTTCTACGGCCGTCTGAACTACGGCCTCATGGACCGCTACCTCTTCACTGCTACGGTGCGTGCCGACGGCTCTTCGCGCTTCAGCAAGGAGAACCGCTGGGGTATCTTCCCCGCTCTAGCACTGGCTTGGCGTATGAATCAGGAGAGCTTCCTCAAGAATGTCTCTTGGATCGATGACCTCAAGCTCCGTCTTGGCTATGGTGTCACGGGTCAGCAGGACGGTATCGGGAACTACACCTACCTCCCCTTCTACGCGCTCAGCACGAATACGGCGACGTATCAGCTCGGCGACAAGTACTACAATATGCTGCGCCCTGCTGCCTACGATGCGAACATCCACTGGGAGCAGACGGCTACCTACAACGTAGGTCTTGACTACAGCTTCATCAAGGGCCGTCTCTCGGGTACGCTCGACTTCTACCAGAAGAAGACCAGCGACCTTCTGAACGAGATCCCCACGCCTGCTGGGGCGAACTTCTCTAACCGCATCCTCACGAATGTCGGTAACATCTCCAGCAAGGGCTTTGAGTTCAGCATCAATTACAACCACCGCTTCAACAAAGACTGGACTTTCGGCGCTTCCATTACCGGCTCGACCTTGAAGAACAAGATTAAAAAGTGTGGTCTTGACATTTTCAACTCTTGCTCAAGCGGTAACGATGGCACCAATATCGATGGTTCCAACGTGCAGGGTGTCGATACCGAGTGGTTTGGATGGAAGAACCACTCTATCTGCCGCGAAGGCTATGCCGTAGGATCTTACTATGGCTATCGTGCCGGCGGTATCGTGCGCACGCAGGAGCAGCTTGATGCGCTCAACAAAGCTGCCGGTGGTACCTATCAGGAAGGCCTGCAAGTAGGTGACATCTATTACCTGGATCTTGACGGCGACAATAAGGTCAACGAGAACGATGAGACCGTCATCGGCAACGGATTCCCCAAGCTCAACTTCGGTATCAACCTTACGGCATCGTATAAGAACTGGGATTTCGCACTCTACACTTACGGCGAGCTCGGTCAGGATATCCTCTCTTATTCGGCCATGCGTCTGTCTTCCATGAAGATGGGTGACGATCCTACGGTCGCCAACATCCTCCGCTCAGCTTACGACGAGTCGTTCACCAATAATCCCAACGGTTCGCTGCCTCGTCTGTCTCTGATGGATAATAACAAGAACAATACCCGTGTCTCCGATTTCTGGATCAAGAATGGTGATTTCTGGAAGTTCAGCAACCTTCAGATCGGTTACACATTCCCGTCACAATGGCTGAAGCCGCTGGGTATCAACAGTGCTCGCGCTTATATTGCCGTGCGCAACTTGCTCTGCATCTCCGGTTATAACAAATATGGAGATCCGGAATGTGGTCAGGGCTCTGTGATCTATACAGGTCTTGATACAGGTCGTTATCCTACACCACGTACTTATTCTTTCGGCCTGACAGTACAGTTCTAATAATCGTATAAAAGATATTGACAATGAAAAAGATATATCAATCTATCGCTGTGGTCGCTTTGGGGCTAGGTTCCCTTACTTTCTCGGCGTGCAATAGCAATGACTTTCTTGATGTCACCCATTACGACATCTTACCGGCCGATCAGATGTTCAAGACGCAGGCCGATGCCATCAGTGGTCTGAACGGTGTTTATGATTGTCTCTTTGCGGACCAGACTTATGCAGCCGATTGGAATTTCAAGCCTCAGTTGTTTTTCGGATGTCACCCGACACTGGATACGCAGGCAACAGGCTATGATGAGCAATGGGGACGTCAGGCATGGACTTCTGACGATGCCAGTCTCTCTGCCGGATACAACTACGTATACCGTGCCATTGGGCGTGCCAACGAGTTCTTGTCAGGCATGGAGGGTGACAGATACCCGGAAGTGAAGAAGTTTGAGGCCTACAAGACACTGGTAGGTGAGGCGCATGCGCTGCGCGCCTATTTCTATATGTTCCTTGCTGAAAACTGGGGTAAGGTGCCAATGCTCAAGACGGGTGAGACCTTCATTAATACTCCCGATAAGGCAGCAGCTGAGACGGATGACGAAATGTGGGACTTCATCATCGACGACTTGAAGACTGCAGCCGAGGATCTCGACTGGAAGCCTTACAACGGACAATACGGCCGTTGCACGAAAGGTATGGTGCTGTCTTATCTGGGCGAGGCTTATCTGTGGAAAGCTTATAAGGCTCGTGTCAATGGAAACACAGGTACAAAGAGCGAGGAGAACATCAGGCTTGCCAAGGCTGCCTTGGAACAGGTGATCAACAGTGGTGTCTATGAGCTCGCACCGTCTTATTCTACCCTCTGGGATACTGATGAGGCATGGCCTAAGGAGTGCGTATGGCAGGTGGTCAACGATATGGGTGCAGGGAACTACAGTAAATGGGATTCTGACGCACATATCTTCAACAACTTCTTTGCCGGTTCCACCAACGGTGGCGGTGGATGGGGCTCCGAATATCTGTCCTGGGAGCTTTATTTCTCCTATGAGAAAGGTGACAAGCGCCGCGAAGCCAGTATGTGTACGTCTCCTGTAGAGGCTCTACCCAAAGAGTACCGTTCTTCCGTGAGCTATGGTTACAATCCTTTCCTGGAGCAGAAGCTTGGCACAGAAGGGAACAACGGATATATGTTCAGCACAGGTGGTCAGTATGCACCTGCTATTTGGACGATGAAACTCTGGCGCCTACAGCGTTGTCAGTGGTCGAACCCACACTCTCCTTGCCACTTCTACTACAAGCGTTATGCCGGTGTACTCTTCGACTATGCTGAATGCCTCTTCCGCCTCAATGGCGGTAATGATCTGCAAGCGTGGGCTATCATAGACAAGATTCGTAACCGCGCTTTCGGTAACCTCGAAGTAGGACAGGCCGACCAGCTCGACCAGAAGTTCGTCAATTATTATAAGAGTCTTGCGGGACAAAGCGGGTACAGTGATTACGTCGCACCAGCACATTATCCGATCCCGTTCGATACGGCGACTGTGAAAGTGGAAGATGCCAAGACCTATTACACGGATATCTGTAACAATGGACTGACTCTTCCTGAGATTGGGCGCGTTAGCTTGCCGTTCAAAGGCTTACAGCCTTGGCAGGTAGCTCTAGGTCAGGAGCGGCGCAAGGAGTTCTCTTCGGAATGGAATCTCAAGGCCGACCTGCAACGTTCCGACTTCCTTATCCCTTCTATAGAATACAACTATCCGAAGGGCGTTGGGCTGCCAATGACGGATGCAGCTAAGAAGGACAATTGGCACTATTATCGTTCCTGGGACTTCAACAATGAGCGCCTGATCCTTCCGTTCCCGGTAGACGAAATCTTGCGTAACAAACTCATCAAACAAAATCCTGGTTATTAATCATATACGTTCCCTCTCCCTGTACTGGGGAGAGGGCTTTGCAGTTTTCTTATGAGATATATTATCAACGGTCTCACGACACTTGTTTTCCTTCTGGTCTCTTTAGGATTGGAGGCAGCACCGCCTTGGCGGAAAGGAAGCTTTGAGACAGGTAGATACAGAAACATGTTCGCAGAAATGGGCTATTCGCAGTGTGAGATAGACCTCAAGTTGCAAGATGCCTTTGACGACTTGTCTGTCGGTCCTTGTAAAATATATTTCGAGGCGGGAGACAGTATGGCCTATATCAGCGATGTAAAGAACAATGATGTCCGTACGGAGGGAATGTCGTACGGCATGATGATAGCTGTGGAGTGGGGACGAAAAGACATCTTTGACCGTTTATGGCGCTGGGCGAAACATTACATGCAGATAACAACAGGGCCTATGAAAGGCTACTTTTCTTGGAGCTGTAAGACTGATGGAACACGCAATG
>ERZ773013.2040-NODE-2040-length-11361-cov-7.054927_pt1 | contig 11361 bp, 3 predicted proteins | sample MGYA00511670_ERZ773013 | MGnify/ENA primary metagenome ERZ773013 (study PRJEB29015, sample SAMEA2738120) | human oral metagenome | biome: human oral; feature: human-associated habitat; material: saliva | place: China | collected 2257 ...
TTAAGGCTGACGTATTTTGAACTGGTGTCTTAGCTGCTGGTTCTTGAACACCTTTAGAATCTGCTTCCTTAACAGTCTTAGCGCCTGGAAGGGTTGCTGTTGAACCATCTGGGAACGTTACGGTTGCTGATCCATCGTTTCCTACTTCAACCTTAGTTGCTGTTGGGTTAGCGTCTTCTACTGCTTTCTTAACGGCATCTTTTTCTGGTTGAGTTAAGGCTGACGTATTTTGAACTGGTGTCTTAGCTGCTGGTTCTTGAACACCTTTGGCATCTGCTGCTTTCACAGTTTGTGCTGGGGTTAATGTAGCTGTTGAGCCGTTTGAGTAAGTTAATGTTGTTGAACCATCATTTCCTACTACTACTGTTGCTACATCTGGATTCGCTACTCTTACAGCAGCTTCTACAGCTTGTTTTTCTGGCGTAGTTAACGCTGATGTATTCTTAACTGGTGTTACTGTAGGTGCAGTTGGTTTAATTGTAAATACTGAGTCCGCGCTTAGGGTATCTGTACTTCCATCTTTATAGGTCACTTTAACATTAGTTCCATCTAAAGCAACACTTCCAATCTTGTCACTAAATGTTGGATTAGCATCTTTAACTGCTTTTTCAATAGCACTTGCTTCTGGAACTGTACTTGATGTAATAGGCGTTGATGGAGCTACTGCATTATATTTGAAAGTTTGCGGTTTCCAAACAAAACGAATACGTCCAGGTGCCCCAGTATCTCCCGCAGCCCCTACAGAGTCATAGTTTGTATTTCCTGCTAAATCTTCAGCATAAATATAACGAGTCATTCCTGTGCCATCAGTGTATGATCCATTTGGAATATTTGCAGTTAATTTAATGATAGCTGGATTTGCTTCAGTAGCTGTTGTTTCTGAGCCAAATCTATTTGCTTTTAAGTATAAAGCACTTTTCGTTTTACCATTTAGGTATCCAGCATCTTCTGTTCCTAAACCTGTACGATTATCTTGAGCAAATACTAAAAATGCTTTAGCAATTTTCCCTGAGTTATCAGTGACTTTTAGTTCTATATTATTTTCTTCACCAGAATATACATAGATAATTTGGTTAGCTTTGTCATCGTATGGAATAGTTACTACAGGGCGAACATTCTCTTTTACAGTTACTACACTTGGAGTTGATGTGTTGTTTGCAGCATCTGCAGCTGTAACACTAATTTGATCATCAACATGCAAAGCTGAAACTGGGATAGTGAAGCTTCCATCTGCACCTGCCGTTGTAGATACTTTACTACCATTTGGTAATGTAGCTTCTACTGTAGAATTAGCTTCTGCTGTACCAGTAATACTTGTAGCACCTGCCTTAACTGGGTTTACAGTAGGTGCTACTGGTGGTGTTGTGTCAGGTTTTTCTTCTACATTAATTTCTTTCCAACCAACTGGACTTGAATATTTAGTTTCTTTAATATTTGAAATGACCTTAGCTTTACCTGGTTGAATTTGCTCTTTCATTTCAAGTACGATTGTATCAACAAAACCATCCGTAGAGTAAGAGGTAACTACTGCTTTTGATGCATCTTTTGAAACCCACGCTCCAGGAATTGAATCGCGTTTAATCGCTACTTCACTTCTACCACCTGATTTAGGATAATCAAAGTAGGCTACCCCTGCATCATGAGGGACTTTTAATGTGACTGTTGTAGTTTCCGCAACAATACTTTGCTGATCTTTTGAATCAGTTGAAGGTTGCACAACTGATTCACCTAGACCAACCGCAACTTCTGTCGCTTGACTTTCGCTAACTCCAATTTTTTGAGTAATCGTTACACTATCTTTGGGAACCAACTGATCTTGGTTAGTAATATTACTATTTAAACCTTTTGAAAGTGTTGTTGTCCAGGTTCCATCTGTCCCTACTGTGATATTATCAGCTAGTGTAGCTCCTGCAACTTTCACTGTTACAGTTGCTCCTGGGACACCTGTTCCTGAAAGTGTGTTATCTGTAGATTTCACACCTGCTACGGTCATACTACCTGTAGCTTGTAATGTTGGTGTAACTGCAGGACTTGGTACTGCAAATACATACTTCAGTAACTGTCCACCACTTCTAAGTGTTACAGTATTGGCTCCCGAGTTATATGTTTCTGCTTTATTAGAATTAACTTCTTTAAGTGTATAACCTTTAGCTTTTATTTTCGTAATAGCTTTTTGTACTGCTTCGATATTACTCAAATTAACAACTTGATCTCTATCTCCTGGGATCGCACTACTTGCTGCGAGCTCATTACCCGCTTCATCATAGAAGGCTACTTGTACAATTTGTGGTGCAGTAAACTCAAATTTTTCAATTTGTACACGTTGCAAGTTAGTACCAGAACCTGTACTTCCTAAGAATGACAACGCATAAGTTGCATTTGAGTTGTTAAGAGCAGTCTTAGCAGTTGGTGCCATAATTGAAGCATTCGCAGTCTTCAAATTAGTTGACCATTTTTCATAACCGTAAGTTACAATAAACTCTTTTGTTTGACCTTTATATTCGATTTTAAAGTCTACCCATTGACCATTTGGATTTGGATTTAATGCTTTCGCATCACCTACAGTCGTTACTCTTCCTGCAGCATTTGATGAGTAGAAGGCACCGAAAGCATTACTTCTCCATGCATTACCACCATATTTAGGGTCAGCTGGCGCATTGTCGCTAGCATTTGGAGTACTTGTATTATGCCATGAGTCAAGTTTGAAACCGAAGGCGTTTTTAATAGTACCCATACCGATGGAAGCACCAGATTGACCAATAGTATCTACATTCCCTGTATGGAAAACGAAACCGACTCCATCTCCACCATCTCGACCATTTACTTTATGTCCTTCATATTTATCACCAATGTCTACCTTACCAGTAAAGGTAAGTCTTCCTTAGGATCGATTTTGAAACGAAGGTAAGCACTACCAACTTGACCAGATACATCATCTGTTAATTTAATCGTACCAGACGTTTCATCATAATTTGCCGTACCACCTTCTTTAAAGAAACTATCAAAGTTATCTTTCGTTACTGTAACACGATCAAGTCTTGTTTCATCCACTGCACGTGATGTGCCCTCAGAAAGTGATCGCCTATTTCTTACTCTAGTAGTAGTTGTTGCTTCTGTAGTTACTCCAGACGCCTCCTCAGTAGTCACTGTAGCAACTTCTTTAACACTTGCTATAGCTTGTGTCAAACGTTCAACACTTTGATTAACTTCTGCTTGGCTTGCAGTTCCGTTAGCAACTAATGCTTCTGCTTCTGCAATTGTTGCTGCTACTTCAGCTTTAACTGAAGCTTCTTGACCATCCAAGTTTTTAGCTTTTGCTTGTGCCAAAACAACCTCTAATTTAGTTTTATCAACTAAAGGTAATGACGGTACTGTCTCAGCTCCTGTTGAAGCTGTCGTTGCTGAAGTAGCTGTACTCGTTTCAGTTGATGTAGTCACTGCCGGAGCCACATAGGTAGTTGAATTCCCAGTGGCTTCCGATGAAGTAGGTACTGTAGCTTCAGCCTTATCTTCAACACTATCAGCTTTAACTGTTGGAGCAGCTAAAGTAGCCCCAATCGCAAAGACAAGCGAACAACCAAATAAGAAATGCTTCCCTTTTTTGATCATCCGCCAGTTTTTTTGTTGTGCATTCTTTCGATTAAAATACATCAAACAATCTCCTTTTTTTATATTCCACTTATTTTAACAAATATCACTACATATGTCTAATTATTTGTACTTATAAAAATTGGCTCTATAATTTCTGTAGTGGATAAAACTACCATATAAATTACGGACCCTATTTTGCTGTAGAAAAAGGTCAAAAATAAGAGGCTGGGACAAAAGTCCTAGCCTCTCAATTGTTTTTGGATTGTCGAGCAAGACGCAGTGGTTGAGTGGGCTCTACTACGCTGATTTCATCAGCTTTTACAGCCCTACTCAACTGTGCGGAGGTGGGACAACGAAATCGAATTCTAACGAATTACCGATTTCTGTCCCACTCTCTCCTTAATAATTGCATAATACCCTTCAACCGAAATTTGGTTGGGCAATCAATTATTCATTTTCATCTCTTTTGCGTTTTGCAAGACCTGCTAAACCTACTAAACCAAGTGCAGCACCTAACAGAGTTACTGTGCTTGCATCAGTCACACCTGTTTCTGGTAAAGCTGGTGCTTTTGGAGCATCAGGTGTTGCTGGTTTTGTTGGTTCTGGCTTCACTGGTTCTGGTTTAACCGGATCTGGTTTCACTGGATCTGGTTTCACTGGATCTGGTTGAGGAGTTGGGACAGCTTTCTTTCTATACAAGACAGTTGTCACAAAATCTTTGCTTTCAGCTGTTAAACCAGTGATGGCATCCACCACCAGTGGACTTGCTTCATAACCTTCAATAACAGGAGATGTTACTGCATCAAAAGTTGTGTCTCCATTATCTGCAACCCAAGAAGTAGCACTAAGGACTTCATTGGTTGCTGGATTTACCATCACCACACGACGGAAAGTTACTTGGTCTGTATGATCTGGAGCCAGAGTTTCTCCCGTAACAGCATCTTTATAGTGAATAGTTTCATTAACTACTTTGGTTTCTTGACGAGGGACAGCTTGAAGTTCCAAAAGAATGGTGGTGTTGCGACCAATCGCATCTGGATCTGTTGGATTATTTGGATCTACAGTTCCTGCAGTTGCATCGTACCCATAGACTGTTTGGCCTTCTTTGATCTTGTAACCAGCTGGGATTGCAGGAAGTTCAGTCGCAGCAGCTCTTGTCGGATTAGATGTATCATTACTATAGATAACTTCTGACAGTACTTTCCCATTTCGATCTACTAATTGAATATGACCCAGTTTGTTATAATGAACACCGTAATGCAAGTCACCAACATGGTCTCCATCTGTAACTGATGATGGGATACTTTCTTTATCTGCGTAATATCCAGGGAGAACTTTTGTAGGTACTGGTTTATACTCGTAAGTATCACCGGAACTAGTTTCAGGTACATCTGCTAAGGCACGACGTGAACGTGTCCGCGGTGCTACACTTTCCAAACTTGCTACCTCTGTATGAGATACAGGAGCGTCTACCAAGGAGCGACGCGAGCGTGTCCGCACTGTAGCTCTTGCCAAACTTGCTACTTCTGTATGAGATACAGGAGCGTCTGCCAAGGAACGACGTGAGCGTGCTCGTGAGGCATTTGGCTCATTATCTGAAATTGGAGTTGCACTAACAAACTTCCAACGTTGTGCAGACATTTCTCCTGTTACCAAGTTGACAAGGACAATCCGCTCGAAGACCACTCGTTCACGGACTGGTTTCGGTACTTTTACACCATCATTTCCTTCCACATAGTAAGTTACTGTACGTGTTCCAATAGCCCGACGATTTTGGATCTTATCGACGTTCTTCGGCCAATTTGGTGTATTTGGATCTGTTGGATCGTAAGGAGTATCAGGAGTTGGGTCTGGATCCTCTGGCCCCACTGGTACCACACGTTCACGTACAACTACCGTGAATTCTTGATCCACTGATGCATCAAAGTCGAAGTTCTTGCTTGAAGCACTTGTGAAGCCATCACTTACCAATTCGTAACCTTGACGTTTGTATGATGAAATCTTAGCTGCTGTGCTGTAGTCAATTGCTTCACCGGATTTACCAGCAACTGCATCACGACTCAACTCAACATTGCCTTTTTCATTAACATACTTGATGATTGCTTTTTGTGCATCTTTAACGTAGGTTACAACTTCTACAGTATCTGCAGCTCCGGCTTGTACACCTGACACAGCTGGCACAACCAATTTATCTGCTGTGTAACCTTTAATCACTGGTGATGTAACGGCATCAAAGGTGTCATCTGTTGTTGTCCAAGGACGGTAATCAATGTGACCTGTTACCAAGTTGACATAGGAGAAGCGTTTGAAGTGAAGTGTTTCTGACACATCTTCTTTCGCTTTTGAGCCATCTTCGTAGACATATTTCACAGTACGAGTGACATCATCTTTGTTAACAACGTCTTTGACTGGATCTGGCCATTTTGGTGTATCTGGATCTTTTGGATCGACCGGCTGATCTGGAGTTGGAGTTGGTTTGTCTGGATCGATTGGTTCGATACGTTCACGAAGAACGACAGTAAATTCTTGATCCACTGATGCATCGAAGTCGAAGTTCTTATTAGCTGCATCATAGAAACCATCGCTTACTAATTCAAAACCACGACGACGATAGGAGCTCACTTTTTCGTTTGTGCTATAATCAATCGCTTCACCGGATTTACCGACTACTTCATCACGGCTCAATTCTACATTGCCATTTTCGTTCACATATTTGATGATCGCTTTTTGAGCTTGTTTTACAATGACAATTTTTGTATCTCTACCGATCGCATCTAAGTCATCTTTTTGGTTTGGATTCACCGTTTGGCGCGCCGCATCATAACCATACACATTTTGACCCGGTTTCACTTCCCAGCCAGTTGGGGCAGTAGGAACTTTTGTAAACCAGGCACGAGTTGGATCTGATGGATCATTCTCATATTGTTTGTGTGCTGCATCAGCCTGGTTTGTAGCAATTTCTCCCGTCGGGGTGATATAGTTTCCTTGCTCATCAACCAATACAACTGATCCGAGTTTCTTGTACCATACTGCGAAGTTGAAATCTTCCAAATGATCTGGATCGACTACTAGGGCCTCAATACTGGCTTTATCTGCATAAAATCCAGGAAGGATTGGTGTCATGACCTTCTTAAACTCATAATCTGGATTTTCTGACGTTCCAGCCCCCGCTTCACGGAAGCTACTACGTCTATTGTAGTTACGACGTCTTGCAATATACGCTTCCAATGAAGAACGATATTGTTCTTGAGCTTCTTTTGAAAATGCAATATTAAAACCGCCGTCAGGATTTTCTGTAGCATTCTTAAGATCAAGACCAGGAACTTTTTTATCTACATCCAATTGCTCTTTCTTAAGATCAACTGGTTTATCTTCAGATTTTTTATCGGTAGAATCTGCTTTTTTCTCAGCTTCCTTCACTTCTGATTCTTCAGATTTCACTTCAGTTTCAGGTGCTTTTACTTCTGATACTGTTTCTTCCGTTTTCGCTTCGTTCTTGCTATCCTTGGCATTTTCTTTCACTTCTGCCTGAGAAGCTTGTTCTTTAGCAGGTGTTTCTGTTTTTGCTTCTACCTTTGGTGCTTCCGCTTTTTCAGTAGATACCAAAGCCGCATTAGCAGAATAAGTAGGTGCTTCTTGCGTAGATGCTTCTTGAGCAGAAACTGCCGACACCTTTGGTGCTTCTTGAGTCGAAGTCACAGGTGCTTTTGAGGCATCATCAATTTTCACTTCTGTATCTGCTGAAGCAATAGTTGTCCCTGCTAAAACTGATCCAATCAAAACAGAAGCAACACCTATAGAGTATTTCCGAATTGAAAATCGTTGTTTCCTATCAAAATTCATTTTTTTCTCCTTTTTTTCAAATTGAGTATTGGCTGTGCTAGCTTTTTAAAACTGCACAACCAATCCTCCTTGATGTTTCCTAAATTTTTGGTGGACGACGAGAGCTTCTGCCACGTGTCAACACTGGTTTCGCAACATAAACATGCTTGTTCGCAGTAACAGGTGCCTTACGAGACGGACCAACCACTGTCCGTTTTTCAACAGCTGGTGATTCACTTGGTACAAGTGGTGCTGGACTCTCAACAGCTTTTGTCTCTGTCGGCTTCACAACTTTAGTCGGAGCCGGTGAAACAACCTTCGGACTAACACTTGCTTTTTCAGGCGCTGGAGTAGCTACAACCTCTGAAACTTCTAGTTTTGAAGCGGTAGGTGCGCTTGAAGGTGCTACAGAATGAGCATTAGCTTTCAAACTTCTTACACTTGGTTTAGGTGCAACCGCATGAGGGCGAGATACTTCAGACGAAGAATTCCCAACAGGTTGAACCGGCCCCTCCTCATTCACAACTTTACCAATACGCCAATTAGAGTAATCGATATGTCCTGTCACTAAGTTGACATAAGCTGTTCTTTCGAATGTCACCTTGCGAATAATCGTCTTAAAGACTTCTTTTCCACTCTCTTCTTCTCTGAAGCGGATTGTTTGCGTCGCTGTACGTTCCAGCTCCTTCATATCCTTGACTTCTTTTGGCCAACTAGCTGGATCCTCTGGAGTTACTGGAATACCTGGAACTGGTTTCGGATCTTGTGGTGTTACCGGTTCAATCCGTTCTTCAAGAGTAACGACAAATTCTTGGTCAACAGACACATTTGTATCATAATGCTTGTCCGTAGCATTCGTAAAGCCATCTTCAAGAAGTCGATAACCTGCTTTCTTATAAGCAGTAATTCTATCAGCAGTACTGTACTCAATCAGAGCTCCACCACGGCCTTCCATCTCATCTTTTGCAAGTTCGATATTTGAAGTGACGTTAACATATTTAACACTTGCTTTTTGCTTATCTTGCTTATAAACGACAACTGTCTCATAATTCGTCAATTGGACATTGTCTACAATGTTCCGCCAATATGTTTCGGAGACTGTGCGACGACCACCTTGAGTCACAACAACATCATCTTTAATATTTGCAGGATTAAATGTCACCGTTACACGGCTAGCTTTCGTTCCCACTGCCAAACCTGGTACGTTCGTAGATAGAATTTCAGCTTTATAGCCTTCAACTTCAGGCGAGACAACAGTATCATAGGTTGCCTTACTATTTGTAGTACCCGCAAGTTGCCAGCCAGTGTCTCCAATGCCATCCCCATCAATATCACGGACGATATATTCTGTCTTACCGTAGGCAGCTAAGAATTCATCTCCATTCGCTACGCTGGAACTCTTCAGCACCTTCTTGAATTGATCTTGATCAATTGCAACTTCTAATAGACGTTTCCAATCCGATGTTTGAACAACAACTTTTGGTTTTCCATTTGCATCTAAAACAGGTGAACCATCTTCGTAAACGTAACGAATCGTATTTGTATGGGTTGCATGTGGATTAATACTTGTTCCATTTGATACCCAGATATTTTGGCGGTTTGCTGTGACTGGATCAATTCCATATGTCTTATCCGTTGCAAGAACCCCACCTGAAGAAGAACCTGTTTGAACAGAGGTGGATGAGCTAGGATTGATTTCTGGTTTTCCACCAGGTTTAAAGCCGGCAATACTCATTGCCCCACCTTGGATATCTGTCCAAACTGAACTCATCCTGTTTTTGCTCACAACATCTCGACCATCACGGTTCAGTGAGTATACTGTATAAGTACCAGCACCACGGTTTACACGAGTACCAGTTGGTCCATTAAATTCAATATGGTTACCAGATTCTCTTGAACCATTAGAAATGTAAAGAATATTACCATGACCAATTTGTTCTGGATTGTTTCCTTGGGCAATTCCAAATGGAAGCTTACCTGTAATCTCTCCAGCCGAGCGTCCTTCAGAATTTGTGTAACGCATAAAGGAAACATAGAGTGGATTATTGAATTGGAAGACTACATTCGTACTTGCACCAAGTGGCACCGAAATGAGCTCTGCATAATAGTCCGTATTATCATCGCGAACGTCAACAATTGAACCTTTATTCGCTTGGAATAACGGCTGATCTTTCCGACCATGTTTTGAATCCAAGTTGATGACATCATCCCAAGGATTGGCTCCACGATTATCCATTTGAACACGGAAAGTTGCATAATCATCTACTAAAATAGAGCCATTTTCATTCAAACCAATATAGTTGTAGGCATTGTAACTTCCTGAAGGTCCTCCACCACTCTTAGGACCTTTTCCTACAGAGTGGAAGGTATTCGTTGATTTCTTACCAAATACAACACGTGAATTGTCTCCAAAATCAATAGCTGTTCCACGCCCCTTGTTTTCAAAACGAACGCGTGAGTTCTCTCCAGTTGTGAAGGTTGCGTTATTTCCAAAAACCAATCCATCACGACCAGTGAAATTGAAGCTTGCATGTTCTCCAATGGTAAGACTACTCTTTCCATTTCGACGGAAGGCATTTCCTGTTCCGTAGCCTCCCCAACGGTCTAGGTGGGTTAAACCATCTGCTGGACGTCCCATTCCAAGTGAGATAGCCTGACCAATGCTTGTATTTAGAGTAAGTTTCGAATCTTTACCAGTTACGACCGTTCCTCCATGTTCCATGAAGATACCAGCATTATGGTAACGAGCACTTTCCGTTCCATTGTTCGTATTCATGTTAATAGTGAGGCTTGCTCCATCATTCACACGAACAGTTGAACCACCTGCAAGGTTGATACCGTCCCCTTGTGAAGAACGATTCAAGGTCAAACTCGCTCCGTCAGCAACTGTGACAGATTTAGCATCGTGAATATTTGCTTCACGACGCAATACTGAGTGCCCAGCAGATCCAACATTCCGTTGCACATACTGAGTCTGACCGTTTGCAGAACGGTAGCTATCACTAACCGTCGAACTTGTTTCCCCTTTTACAATGACGTCGGTATTCCCGCCACCACCATAAAGGGAAGAACCTTGACTTTTTACATTTTCAAATGTAACGGTATTGGCACCTGTTGTTGAAGAAAGATCAACAGCACCTTTTGAGTTACCTGTAGCAAGTTGAAGATTCTTGAAGACCAAATTCCATGCACTTGAACCTGTAAACTTCAAGCTATTTGATAAAAGATCCAAGCTTGCTTGATCATTTCGACCTTGGATAACTACATTACGGCCTTGTGAGTTGATCGCAACTGTACGGTCAACCGAATTCACACGACCATTATCAGTATTACCATTGTCTCCAGTCGCTACGACGTTTCCTGAAATGGTGATATTCTGAATAGAATTATCATTCAATGCAGAAACAAAACCATTCCAGTTTGAAACTACACGTGAAGTTACTTCACCACTATTACGAAAACCACTTGTACCTGTAGCTTCACGAGATACAGTTTCAGTTGGCTCAGCTGTAGCTTCCTTCCCTGCTTCTTTATCACCCTCATGTTGCGAATCAGTAGCTACAGAAGGTTGCACAACTGCTGCAACATTGTACGAAGTTGGTGCAGACGATTCCCCTGTGACCGGTTTTGAAAGAGCAATCTCTTTGTCCGATGTCGCTTCACTAGAAATTACATCTGAAGACGAGTCAGCAGGATTTTCAACTTCATCAGCCAAAACCGTCTGAGTACCAGCTGCAAACAAGGCCGTTCCCAACAATACGGAACAAACGCCAAATGCAACAACGGCCTTGTCCCTCTTAAAACGAGGAACAAGGCCGTTGCTCAATCTTTTATACATTCATTTTCTACTTGATAAAAGGTCCTTCCGTTATAGAACTTCGTGTGCGCATTACAATTCCTGTAATAAATAACGGAAGAGTTCTAAATTCCCTTTTTCTTCATTGACCA
>ERZ773013.2052-NODE-2052-length-11329-cov-6.132783_pt1 | contig 11329 bp, 14 predicted proteins | sample MGYA00511670_ERZ773013 | MGnify/ENA primary metagenome ERZ773013 (study PRJEB29015, sample SAMEA2738120) | human oral metagenome | biome: human oral; feature: human-associated habitat; material: saliva | place: China | collected 2257 ...
AAACTAGGAAGCTAGCCGCAGGCTGTACTTGAGTACGGCAAGGTGAAGCTGACGTGGTTTGAATTTGATTTTCGAAGAGTATTAGGAGGAGAATCCAATGAAACATATGATTATTCAGACACAGAAAACAGTCTATAAAGTAAACGTCGACGATATCTACTATATCCAAGCACATCCAACTAAAGCCCATACTGTAAAGATTGTTACAGAAGAGGCTAGTTTTAATATGGTTCAAAATTTAAGTAATCTTGAGAACCAATATGGGGAAACTTTGATGAGATGTCATCGAAATTGTTTGGTCAATCTTGATAAATTAAAATCGATTGATTTTCAAGAAAGAATCCTTTTTCTCGGAGAAGAAGGTCAATACGCTGTCAAGTATGCCAGACGTCGCTATAGAGAAATTCGTCAAAAATGGTTGAAAGAAGGAGAGTAAGAAGATGAGAATATTTGTTTTAGAAGATGATTTTTCCCAACAAGCTAGAATTGAAACGACCATTGAGAAACTTTTGAAAGCACATCATATCATTCCTAGCTCTTTTGAGGTATTTGGTAAGCCAGATCAATTGCTAGCAGAGGTGCATGAGAAGGGTGCGCATCAGCTATTCTTTTTGGATATTGAGATTCGAAATGAGGAGATGAAGGGTCTGGAAGTGGCTAGAAAGATTCGGGATCGGGATCCTTATGCTCTCATCGTCTTTGTGACGACTCACTCGGAGTTTATGCCCCTGTCCTTTCGCTACCAAGTGTCTGCTTTGGACTACATTGATAAGGCTCTTTCGGCAGAGGAGTTTGAATCTCGGATCGAAACAGCCCTCCTCTATGCCAATGGTCAAGATAGTAAGAGTCTGGCGGAAGATTGCTTTTACTTTAAATCAAAATTTGCCCAATTCCAGTATCCTTTTAAAGAGGTCTACTATCTCGAAACGTCCCCAAAATCTCATCATGTTATTCTCTATACCGAGACGGACAGACTGGAATTTACAGCGAGTTTAGAGGAGATTCTCAAGCAGGAGCCTCGTCTCCTGCAGTGCCATCGCTCTTTTCTTATCAATCCAGCCAATGTGATACATTTGGATAAGAAAGAAAAACTGCTTTTCTTTCCCGATGGGAGAAGCTGTCTAATCGCGCGTTATAAGGTCAGGAAAGTGTCTGAAGCTATCAATAACTTACACTGAGTGAGGAGAATTTATGTATATTTTTCGGATGATATTGTATTTACTAGCTATTAGTGGGCTAGAAATTATCATGTTCTTTAAGGTAGATGGAATTAGTCTCACTTTCGATAGAATTTTTAAGGCCTTTCTTCTAAAATTTCTTCTAGCAGCAATTGTTACAACTTTTAAATTTTTAGTCTTGACTGACTATCTGTCATACTTTATAGAACCCTTGTTCGGCATTAGCTTGTCTCTCATATTGTTAAGAGGGCTTCCTAAAAAACTCCTTTTCTTTTATGGTCTCTTTCCAATTGTATTGATGGATATTTTTTACAGAAGTGTCTCCTATTTTGTGTTTCCGTTTTTTGGGAAAGGGATTGTAGATGGATATGGAAATCCTCTCTTTTTGTTGATTATGATATTCGTTTACTCCATAGTATTAGTCTTTTTGAAATGGTTGGACTATGATTTCACTAGCTTGAGAAGGGAGAGCCTAGATAAAGATTTTCAAAAATCCTTGACTAAGATTAACGGGATAATGGGGGCTTACTTTCTAGTCATGGAAAGTCTGTCTTACTTTGAATATGCATACGATATCCAATCAAAGACTGTTCGCCATCTCATCCTAGTCTTTTACCTCCTTTTTTTTATGGGGATTATCAAGAAATTGGATACCTATTTGAAGGAAAAACTTCAGGAGAAACTGAACCAAGAGCAGACCTTGCGCTACAGAGATATGGAACGCTATAGTCGCCATATAGAGGAACTTTACAAGGAAGTCCGGAGCTTTCGCCATGACTACACTAACCTCTTAACCAGCTTACGTCTGGGCATTGAAGAGGAGGATATGGAGCAGATAAAAGAGGTCTACGACTCGGTCTTAAAGGATTCTAGTCAGAAATTGCAGGACAATAAATATGACCTGGGCAGATTGGTAAATGTTCGGGACCGTGCCCTCAAAAGTCTTCTAGCAGGGAAATTTCTAAAAGCCAGAGATAAGAAGATTGTCTTTAATGTCGAAGTTCCAGAGGAGATTCAGGTCGAGGGGATGAGTCTACTTGATTTTCTAACCATTGTGTCTATCCTTTGTGACAATGCTATTGAAGCTAGTGCAGAGGCTAGTCAACCTCATGTTTCAATTGCTTTTTTAAAAAATGGAGCACAGGAGACCTTTATCATTGAAAATTCCATCAAAGAAGAGGGCATAGATATCTCTGAAATCTTCTCCTTTGGAGCAAGCTCTAAAGGGGAGGAGAGAGGAGTTGGTCTCTATACTGTCATGAAGATTGTGGAAAGTCATCCCAATACCAGTCTAAATACCACCTGTCAAAATCAAGTCTTTCGTCAGGTACTTACTGTGATACATATAGAATGATGAAAAAAATAAGACCGAGAGTTCTTTTATCTCGATCTTATTTTTTTATAGTTGTATTGGCTGATGAAGTCCTTGTGTGATGCTATGAGAATATCTACTAACGCTATAAAAGAAATCTTCCCACCATCCTCCACCTGTAATCTGGTTGAGTTCGGTAGTTGTTAGTTCTTGAAATGAAGTTAGGTTTTGTTTCTTATCCATGTTATGATTCTCCTTTTTGATAAGATAATAAATAGTTATAGAGTGTTATCTGAAAATTAATCAGAATGGGTTAACATTTTATCTTTGAAATAATCAAAATATGTTTTCTTTGCAGTTACACTAGTGACGCGACCTTGTAAGCCATATTGGATGAGTTTACTATCCTCATTAGATAGTTTTGCAAGAGCGGTTACTTTAAAGAGATTGCCTTGCTCTGTTCTGGTAGGAGTTTGGTCAATTGTCTGAAGTTGACCGATGATGGTAATGCCGTGATTTCCAATCTTCTCCAGTTTTAATCTTACAGTTTGTCCTTTATCTAGTAGAGGTAGATAGTCAGAAGATACGTAGTAAGTGATTAGTACTTCTCTTGTATCTGTGATGACAGGGAATATTTGAGCAATTTCTGTACCAGTTGGAATTCTATTTTTACCTTCAAATTCATTGTTTAGGTGAACGATACCTTTACTTGGGGCGGTTAAGGTATTGTTTTCTAAGCGCTGTGTCGCTTGATCTAGTTGTACTTTTAATTCTGTTAATTGATTCTCCACGGTTAGTTGTTGCTGTGAGGCTGTCTGTAAAAACTGAGTGCGGAGTACTTCAATTTTGGTTGCTAAACTATTATCATAAGTTGTTACACTTCCGATACCAGCTTGCTGAATTTTGAGGCTTGTGATAGATGATTCAAGACCTGCAATACTTTGATTAATTTGAGATAAAAATGGCTCCTCTGCAGTTCCTTGTGTTTGTCCTTGTGAGGCTACAAGATAACGATTCAAAATTGACTGGTGTGGATTGCCAGTTGGTAAGCGTGCTCTGTTATTTATGATAGCATCTCTCAGCTCCTGGTATTCTCCAATTTGTTGTTGAACTTTTGTGATTTCTTGTTCGATGGCTGATGAACTGCTATTGGCAAGATTAGCTTGATTTGAAACTTCGGTGTTAGTCTTTGTGATACCCAGTTCAATATCATGGGATTGTTTAGTAAAATTCATAAAGGTATTATGGTAGCCAAATTCATCCTCGCCAGAAAAAAGATCAGTCGCTTTTTCTAAACTTTGTTTCAAAATTCCAAGTCCTTCTTTTTGCTTCTCAAGTCTGTGTAATTGAGTTTCTAAGGCAGTTTTCTGACTTTCTTCCATTGTTTCAGAGTATTTGATGAGTAAGTCACCTTTTTCAACTACTTGATTTGCCACTAAATGATTAGCAAGGATAGGATTATCACTGGTTGACTGAATAGATGCAACGACACTTGTAGGGGCGATTTCTCCTTGGGAAGTGACAGTAATTTCTTTTGTAGCAACAAGGGAGAAAATCAAGATGAAAGTAAACAGTAATGAAAGAGGTATAATTAACACTGTCGCATAGTTATGGTAACGTCTCTGATAAAACTCGACGCTTCTAAAAAGATTAGGATTCATGACATTCTCCTTATTTATTGAACAGATGATGGTAGAAACCTTGCGCCTGCATTAACTCTTGGTGACTACCAACTTCAATGATTTTCCCCTGGTCAAGAACAATGACACGGTTAGTTCGTTCGGCTATACTGAGACGATGGGCTACAAAGAGAATGGTTTTATCAGTTAGGGACATAAGATTATCTATAACTTTTTTCTCAGTCAAGACATCAAGACCGCTAGTAGCTTCATCTAGTATTAAAACAGGAGATTTAGTTAAAAGAGCACGAGCGAGGGCTATTCGTTGCTTTTGTCCTCCTGATAGACCAGCTCCATCAGAGAGCTGAGTTTGATAGCCCATAGGCATTCTTTCAATGTCTTGACGGATTTCAGCTAATTCACAAGCTCTTAGAATATCTTCTTGGCTAATCATATGATTACCGCCCAAAGTTAAGTTTTCCAAGATAGAGCCATTAAAGATATAGGCTTGTTGTGGTAGGTAATTGATATGACGGCGCAAGACTTTTTTATCAATGTTTTTAATATCCTGATGATTGATGGAAATATGCCCTTTGTAGGGTTCAAAGAAATTGACAATCATTTTGGCTAAAGTTGTTTTACCAGAACCACTAACTCCAACTAGGCTGACCTTATCTCCTTGTTTAATCGTGAGATTAATATCTGTTAAGGTATCTCGTCCAAAACCATACTTATAAGAAAGGTCATCAAATTCAATATCGCCCATCAAAAAATGTGAATGAACAGGGTTTTCTTGAACTTGAAATTCAGATTCGACTAGATAGACTTCGTTCAAACGGTTATTAGCGACCTTCGCAGATTGGAGTTTGGTTTGGAGGTTGATAATATTTTCCATAGGAGTTGTAAAGTAAGAAAGAAGTGTGTTAAAGGTAATCAGCTGACCGATAGAAATTTTACTCGACATGACTAATTGAGCGCCAAACCATAGGATAAGGATATTCAGAACTAATTTTGTTCCCTGCTTTAAACTCGTTTGTAAAATAGAATATTTACTGAGCTTAAAGGATTTTTCCAAATAATCTACAAATTCGCTGTCTATATTTTGATAGCGATTTTCTTCACTCGTGAGCGACTTTATAGTTTCAATCCCGTTGATATCTTCGATAATGGCAGAGCTAACCATAGAATTACTTTGCATGACATCATGGTTCATTTTTTCGAAAGGCTTCATAAAAGAAAAGATGATGAACATGTATATAGGAATGGAAATAAGAGAAAGGAGGAAGAGATTAGGGTTTTGTGCCAGCAAGACGCCCCCTACAAGAATCAGAATGGAAACATCCAGAAAAAGAGAAAGAATGGTAGAAGCCAAAGCATCTATAATAGAGTTAGCGTCTGTGAACCGTGAAATGATTTCTCCTGTACGACGTGTCGCAAAGAAAGACATAGGAAGTTCAAAAATATGGCGAATATAGGATAAAATCACATCAATGCTTAATCTCTGGCTCAGAACAGTTAGGAGATAATCTCTGGAGAAGCTCATGACTTGTTGGAGGATATAGGTGATAACCAGACCAACTGAGATGATTCCTAAAGTTGATTTCATCTGATTTGGGATGTATTCATCCAAGATTCCTTGGAGATAATAAGAACCACCGATATTGATAATAGTGACCAATAAGCTTGAGAGAACAATGTAAGCAATGAGAGATTTTTGTTTGAAAATCAGAGGAAGGAAGCTTAGTAGCCCATTCTTTTTATCTTTATGGGGTTGATAGCTGGGTTTGGGAGCTAGAAAAATAGCTACTCCAGTCCATTCAGAGAAAAAGCGTTCTTTTGACATTTTGGTGATTTTTACAGAAGGGTCAGGATCACCAATAATCAGATAGTCTTTCCTTGTTTGATAGACAACATAGTAATGTTGGAGTTTTCCTTCTTTGTTAACGTGAACGATAAATGGATAGGGGACATCACTCATGTCAAAGAGAGTTTTATCTGCTTGAACAGGTCTTGTTTCAAAGCCCATTTCATCAGCGGCTTTTACAATGCCAAGAGCAGTCGTCCCTTCTTTATTGGTCTTTGCAAGTTCTCTCAAGTGAGCTAGAGAAAAATCTGAACCATAGAATTTAGCAATCGAGGCTAAGGCAGCAACACCGCAGTCTCTAGCATCTATTTGAGGAACAAATGTACGTTTATAAGAAGTCATTGGTAATTCCTTTCATATAGTAGATAGGTATATTATGCCATAAAAATAAGTTCATATTTTATGAAATCTTGAATAGTCATTGAAATGTCCTGAATGGTAAAAAAGTGATTAGAAACTGTCTTTTTATTAAAAATTTAGAGGTGATTTGAAATAAAAAGCTAATTTCTTTAAAAAAATAGAGATGATTTTGAAATAAAAAAGCTAATTTAAGACGTTTCGATGACAATTCAAGATTTAGATAAGAAAATTTTAAAAACAGTGCTATACTTAAACTGTCAAGGTTGCAACAGGACAAAAATTAAAAATAAAAAAGGAGTATTTGTCATGGATACAAAAATGATGTCACAATTTTCTGTTATGGATAATGAAATGCTTGCTTGCGTTGAAGGTGGAGATATTGATTGGGGAAGAACAATTGCTTGTGCAGCAGGGATTGCGTATGGCGCAATTGATGGGTATGCAACAACTTATGGTTCGACATTTCTATTGGGGCCATATGCTATAGGAACAGGTGCAATTGGTGCTGTACTAGGTGGGATTGGTGGTGCACTTACCTGTTAGCATAGGAAAGGAGATAGTAATGAAAAAAATATTTGCAACAAAACACAATGTTTTCTTAGTGAGGTTGTTGTTCGGACAGATACCTTTGGTTGTTTCTACTTATCTATTTCTATCTCGTCAGTTTTTAAATTTTTCCGTAGTTTTCCAATTTCTTTTAGTAGTTATTAACTTGGCTTCTATTTTGGCTACTGTTTATCTCACTAAGGAAATGAGGATAAGAGAATTTGAAGATGATGATTTGGTTAGTCCTAGAACCAATCAACTCATGTATATCGGCTTGACAGGTTTTATGTCTATTATTTGTTTGTATAGAGGTATCACAGCAGGAGAATCTTACCAACAACTAATTGCCTATATTGGCGCTATTCTCTGCTTGATTATTATGCTTCTACTCATTTGGGGCTTGAAGTATTATAAAAAGTAGCTGTCTTTCCTCTTTTATCAGGATATTTTAGTAGAAGGCTCTATTAAAAAGTTCGTGAAATAAATGAATGGAGGTATTTAAAATGAAATATAGATTATTTCTTGTTATTTTCTTGAGTAGTATGTTGAATCTTCTTTTAGGAACATTTTTACAAATCTCTAATGTATCGATTGGGTGGATTATTCTCTACAGTGGATTATTTGAAGCAGGAATTTTCCTTCTTGCTAATAAAGGAGTGGCGGTAAAAATCAAGGAAGTAGACATTCGAAACCGCTTTAAATTTATTTTTGGAAAAACGGTATGGTTTCAAATTCTTTTGCTCATCTTTTTGATGGTCAAACTTTATCTTGGTTTGGATGTGAGGTTGATTTTATTCTATGGCCATATTTTCATTGTCTTTAATGCCTTAATGTATCTATTATCTAGTAGTCAGGTTAGCCTTAAAAAGAACAAACTGTCTTCTTAATCTTGCAGTAGTAGAGCCTGGCAAGGGTAGATCATAGTAGGGAGGAATTCTATGAAAAAACACCCTATTCTTTTCAAAACGAGTGCCATTCTTTCTTATTTGTTTCTGTTTTTCGGATTGTTTTGGACAACCCAATTTTGGAGAAATTATTGGGAGTTCTCGTCTTGGGTAGGAAATCTTATCTGGATTCGAAACATCATCAGTCTTCTCTTTATCGGTTTGATGATGTGGTTCTTGGTTAGGTCGGGCCATGCTTATCTCTTTCGTATCCCTAGGAAAAAGTGGTTGAGCTATTCTGTTCTGACGGTGTTAGCCGCTGTTGTACTTATCTGCTTTAACTATCTGACAGCTAAACACGTTCAGGGAACCAATGAAGGGTGGAATTTGTTTATTGCCTATAGTGAGACCAATTTTGCAGAGTTCGGAGTTTACCTAACCTTAATAGTACTAGGACCTCTGATGGAAGAATTGGTATGTAGGGGACTGCTTCAACATGCCTTCTTTAAGAATTCGAGGTGGGGGCTGGATCTTCTCTTTCCGTCATTCTTATTTGCCTTGCCCCACTTTTCTAGCTTGCCAAGTCTCGGAGATATTTTTGTCTATACGGCAGTGGGCTGTCTATTTGCCTGGCTGACACGTTATACGAAGAGTATCTATCCTTCTTATTCGATTCATATTGTTAATAATATCATCGCAAACTTACCATTTTTGCTCACTTTTCTACATAGGGTCTTGGGGTAAAAAACCAAAAGGCTTGCTTTTCAGCCATAGAGGAGGTCATCATGTATAAACACTTATTTTTCCTAGATTCCAAAACCTTAGACTGGTTGACACCTTATATTCTGGTCTTGGCTTCTGACACCATTGCCTTTAATGTTTTTGTGCTAACCTTTGTATCTGTGGTGGTCTTTTATTTCCTAAATCCCATGCTATCTTTAATGGCTATCTTCTTAGGGGCTGGTTATGTGGTCGGATTTTGGTTACTCAAATGGTTTGTTTTAGAAAGGCTAGAACTAAAGGATGACTTGTAGGGAAGTCTGTTTGTTGAGGAGGATAGTTTTATGGCCATTTTCAATAAATGTCATGCCTTGTTTTTGGGATTTTTAGTATTTGCAATCGTTGGTGCAGCGGGTTATTCCATTAATCAAGGCGATCATTTTCAACACCAGTACACATTCATTGTTGTAAAGAGTCTCTTGCTTTTCCTTAGTTTTGGCTATGCGAAATGGTTTGATATGATTTCTTTTGGGGTTTTAAGTAAGAAGCAACTCTTGCTCTTCATTGGAATTTTTCTTCTCACTGTGCTGGTAAGTATTAGCTATCATGCTTTTTTCTCAGTTGTTTCTGGTGCTTCGGCTCAACACCTTGAGGAAGCTAGTAAAGGACTTTCGCTTTCCTTTATTGTAAATGTCACGGTTTTGGCACCTATCCATGAGGAACTCCTGTTTAGAGGACTTCTTCAAGGTGCAGTTTTTGATAATTCTTGGCTGGGGCTTGTGCTGACATCCTCTCTCTTTTCTTTCATGCATGAACCTTATGATATTCCTTCGTTTTGCTATTATCTTTTCGGGGGCTTGTTGCTGGGCTTTGCTTATAAAAAGAGCCAAAACCTATGGGTCTCCACTTTAGTTCATATGTTTTACAATAGTTTGCCACTCTTAACTTATATTCAATGAAAATCAAAGGGCAAACTAGTAGCAGGCTGTACTGGAGTACAACAAGGCGACGTTAGTATAAAATGGTTTGTTTTGGGAAGACTAGAGCTAAAGGATGACGTGTAGGAAGTCTGTTTCTTGAGGAGGATAATTTTATGGAGTTTTTTGATAAATTTCATGCCTTTTGTTTTGGATTTTTAGTACTAATAATCGTCATTACAGTTCCTTATACGATTAACCATGGGGATTTTTTTCAAAATGAACCTGCACTGATTATTGTAAGTCTTCTAGTAACCTCTCTGAGTGTTGCTTATGCTAGAAAGTTTGAAATGATTTCTTTTGGGATGTTAAGCAAGAAAGACCTTTTGCTTTTCATTGCAATCTTTCTTCTAAGTGTGCTTGAGACGCTGGTTTATATTCATTTCTTCTGGCGCAGGAGTTCAACACTTGGCGGAAGTCAGCAGAGGAATTTCCCTGTCTTTGATTTTGACTTCCTCAGTTTTTGGACCCATCCAGGAGGAACTCATTTTCAGAGGACTTCTTCAAGGTGCGGTTTTTGACAATTCTTGGTTAGGGCTTGTGCTAACTTCCTCTCTCTTTTCTTTTATGCATGGACCTTCTAATGTCCCTTCGTTTATTTTTTATCTACTTGGGGGCTTGTTGCTGGGCTTTGCTTATAAAAAGAGCCAAAACCTATGGGTTTCTACTCTAGTTCACATGTTTTACAATGCTTGGCCACTCTTATATTATTTATAAAAATCATGAAAGGTAAGCAGAAGACGGTGCTTGCCTTTTTCTTTCTATAAGGATACCCAAGCCAATCCAGAGGCTTTTCTTTGAGAATCGGGTGTGGAGCGGTTGACGAATAGGCCAAAAACTAGTAGAATAGTAAGGAAACTTTATACGGAGGAAAGAAATGGATTTGGGTGATAATGAGCTAACACTGACTCCCATACCTGGGAAAAGTGGCAAGGCTTATATGGGTAGCTATCCTGATGGGAAGCGTATCTTTGTAAAAATGAACACCTCTCCAATCCTACCTGGCCTAGCCAGAGAACAAATCGCTCCTCAATTACTATGGACTCGTCGTTTGCCAGATGGCAGTGATATGTGTGCTCAGGAATGGCTGACGGGCAAAATCTTGACCCCTTACGATATGAATCGCAAGCAGATTATCAATATCTTGAACCGTCTTCACCGCTCGCGTCCCTTGATGAAGCAGTTGAGCCGTTTGGGATATACCATGGAAACACCAGTTGATTTATTGCGTTCTTGGCAACAAGAAGTACCAGAAATCTTGAAGCAGAATCACTATTTGAACAGTGTGATTGCGGAGCTAGGTAAGACGGTTCCAGGTTTTAGAGAAGACCATGCAACGATTGTGCATGGGGATCTTCGCCATAGTAATTGGATTGAGACAGAGAGTGGACTCGTTTATCTAGTGGATTGGGATTCGGTTCGTCTGACGGATCGTATGTTTGATGTGGCGCATTTGCTATGCCACTACATTCCAGATTATCAGTGGCGTCAATGGTTGAGAGACTACGGCTATAAGTACAATCAGACAGTGTTAGATAAATTGTATTGGTATGGTCAGTATTCTTACTTGAACCAGATTGCCAAATACTGTGAAAATCAAGATTTAGACAATGTAAACCGGGAGATTTATGCCTTGCGCGTCTTCCGTGATAAGTATGGAAAGAAGAGATGAGAGTTAGAAATCGTAAAGGGGCGACGGAGTTACTAGAGGCTAATCCCCAGTATGTTGTCCTCAATCCCTTGGAAGCTAAAGGGAAATGGCGAGATTTGTTTGGAAATGATCATCCTATTCATGTTGAGGTTGGAAGTGGGAAAGGAGCCTTCGTATCAGGAATGGCCAAGCAAAACCCTGACATCAACTATATCGGG
>ERZ773013.2057-NODE-2057-length-11310-cov-7.329542_pt1 | contig 11310 bp, 7 predicted proteins | sample MGYA00511670_ERZ773013 | MGnify/ENA primary metagenome ERZ773013 (study PRJEB29015, sample SAMEA2738120) | human oral metagenome | biome: human oral; feature: human-associated habitat; material: saliva | place: China | collected 2257 ...
TCTCTTTCTTTGCCCTCTCGGATGCATCAACCTTGCATCCTCATTGTACGGTTTGGAGGCGACAGGAACTCCTGCGGTTATGCTGGAGGTCCTCAGTCATTTCAGCCAATTTGGGATTAAGGAGTCCATATGGCTATGCAACTTTCTCGTCGCTCATTCTTAGGGCTGTCCGGTGGCAGCGCCGCACTTTTGGTATGCCTAGGTCTTACCGGCTGCGGCTCGAGCGACAATTCTAAAGGCTCTTCCAGCTCTGACAACAACTCTGAGCCTCCTCAGGGATCTCCGGCCTCGACACCGCTTGATCAGCTGCCACTTCCTGAAAAGGGTCAGGTCTACGAGATAACCCACAGGACTATGACAACGTGCAGGACGGCGGAATCGTCACCCTTCCAGCAGGCGAAGTTGGGCCGAACTGGAACTATCTCTCCGTTGAGGGAAATACGGTTGAGATGCACAACTATTGGCTGCTCTATATGCCTGAAGCGATCAAGTCTGATGCAACGCTCACGAGCTTCACGCCGGATCCTGACCTTATCTCTAACCTGAGCTCCTCCACGGACTCTGGCAAGCTCGTTGTTACCGTTGATATCAACGACAAAGCACAGTTCAACGACGGTACCCCGATCGACTACCGCGCGTTGCAGCCCATTTGGACCGTTATGAACGGCCAGAGTGATGCTTACACCCCGTCCGCAACCGATGGCTACGACAAGATCGAGTCCGTTGAGCAGGGAGACAATCCCAAGCAGGTAGTCATTACCTTCTCCGAACCGGTGTTCCCGTATGAGCCGATCGTAACCCAGTTACTACACCCTGATGCAGATGACCCTGACACCTATCAGACCGGCTGGAACAACAATCCGCACCCGGAGTGGGGCTATGGTCCGTACACGATCCAGGATTGCTCCACGAGCCAAGTCACCTTTGTTCCGAACCCCAACTGGTGGGGCCGGAAGCCGAAGCTGGATTCCATCATCTATAAGCAGATGGAATCCCAGGTGCTCTTCAACGCCTTTAAGAACGGTGAAGTTGATGCTACCGGTGAGTCACAGGCAGGCTCTCAGGAGATACTCTCCAATTTCTCCGATATGAGTGACGTGACGATCCGCCGTGCAAACAGCCTATCTATCTCCAACATCGAGATCAACATGACCCGTCCGGTTGTCAACGATATCGCTGTCCGTAAGGCGCTCTATCAGTGTATTGATTCGGCTACCGTTCGCAACGTTATTTGGCAGGGTGTCAATTGGGATGAGGAGACCCCGGGTTCGCTGCTGTTACCAGCTTGGGCAGATGGCTATGAGGACAACAGACCTGACGACGTCAAGAACCTGAACTCCGCCGATGACCGTATTGCTGCAGCAAAGCAGACGCTCGAGGATGCCGGCTATACGCAGAACGACGACGGCATCTACGAGAAGGATGGCCAGCCGGTCACCTTCGGCTTCACGACATTTGGTGACTCCAACACCGTGAAGAACCGCTCCGCAGCTATCCAGAAGATGGCTAAGGATGCCGGCATGGATATCGAGATCGATTCCAAGCCTTCCTCTGAGTTCTCAAAGACCCTGACCAGTGGTGATTGGGATATCGTTCTGTTCGGCTGGGTCGCTTCCAACACCTATCTGTGGAATGCGCCTCAGATCTACGGCAGCACCTCTGCGTCCAACTTCACCCATGCGGGCTCTGAGGAGCTGGATGAAGAGCTTTCCAAAATCATCACGATTGAAGACCATGCAGAGCAGTGCGAGGCACTGAACGAGGTAGAGAAGAAGTGCCAGCAGTCCTATGCCTTCATTCCTATCTTCTCCGGCCCAGATGTTGTCGTGACCAAGGCTAACCTGGCCAACTATGGCCCGGCACTGTTCCAATCACTCGAGCCTACCGCGATCGGTTGGCAAAACAGCTAGACTGTTTTCAAAATGGGTGTTGAACATACAGGCTTGCGCGTGGTACTATTATCTTTGCATGTTATAAGTCGGAGTGGCGGAATTGGCAGACGCGCTAGCTTGAGGTGCTAGTGACTAACTAAACGGTCATGTGGGTTCAAGTCCCGCCTCCGACACCAGAACGTGAGGGGGAGCTCTTCGGGGCTCCCTTTTTCATACCGCTATACTTAACGGCAGAGCTTATATCTTTTGATGAAAGCAATGAGGGGTGTGGGATGGCAAAGAAGGCTATTGGGCCCAGTATCGACCGGTTGGGGAGAACTTTGATTCCGGCGATATTCGGATCGGTGCTGGCACTCACGAGTGACGCGGTGATAGCCTTCGATGAACGGGGATGTATCATCCTGTTCAATGAAGAGGCGGAGCACCTCTTTTGTCATCCCGCCTCAGGCCTCTTTGGCCAACCGATTGCCACAATCTTCTCGACAGGCGCCTCACGTGGCTGGCTGAATATTCCCGATAAGGATGGGGATAGGAGCCAGTTGGCACTCCCGTTTCCGCTGGATGGGTCCACGACGCTTGTCAGTTGTCAGGATGCCAACGGAAAGACGTGTGAGCTGTGGGTCCGCTGTGAGAAGACGAATGCGGTGAGCGACACCTACGTGTGTGTGGCACATCGGGCGGATCCTCAGGCGAACGTAGAGCACGAACAGGAACGTTCGGTACAGGAACTGCAGCGGGCTAACCGGCGCCTCTCAGGGACGCTGAGAATCGTGCTCGATACCCTTGACTGCGATGATTTAGGTGAGCTGATCGGGGGAGTGCTTGAGGAGATCGCGGATACGATGGAGGCGGCAGGCTCTGTCATCTATATCGCAGAGCCTGATGGCCTTCACCTTCGTGGCAGAACGGCGTCACTAAAGAACGCTTTCGTGCCGCAGTTTCTCTCGACAAAGCGTGGATTAGCTCAGGTGTTGCTCCGCTCGATCCAGGCTCTGCGCCTAAGGGTCCTTCCTCCGGATACCGAAAGCCTGCGTGCCGGCAAGCATGCCAAACGCGCCCTGCTCAATGAGGAGACCCACGAGGTCTATCAGATGGAGCGTAACCTGCTTCCACCCTTTACCTCCCTGATTGGGGTCCCTATTTGGTTTGGCGGCTATGTCGTCGGTATCATCGAAGTCGGATGGGAGAATCTCTATCCCACGACCAAACAAGATGCCCAGATGCTTGAGGCCGTCGGTAACTATCTCTCGGTGCAGCTGATGGGCGCCTTTACGCAGATGAGGACCGAACATGTGCGGTGGCTTGAAACGACGGAAAATGAGCTGAGGGAAAAGCTCTATGCCACAGGCGAGCCGACCGACGACGATGTGAAGGCCTTCCTCTCAGGTGTCGCAGCGGCGCTTAGAGGTCTGTACGCTGAGGTCGAGGTCAACGAGTACGGTCCTACTGTTATCGCCCATCTTCCTCATATGGGGATGCGTGCGATTCCGGTGAATCTTGAAAAGATTGCCCAGCGGCACAACAATGGGGAAATTTCGGTCGTCGCAATCAGCTATGGCTCTGACTTAAACCAGTGGCTCACCGATATCGGGGAATTCTCCTTAGGCGTCTTGGCGGATGCCGGGAAGATCAGTGAGAAGCCGATGACATTCATGATCCTGCGCCCGCAGGATGCAGAGCCGCTGGATTCCGACGAGATCGGCTTTGTCCATCGCTGCACCGAGGATCTGGTCGAGATTATGACCGGTACTGCCAAACGGATGCAAGACAAACATATCTCACAGGCTCTGCAGCTCGGGATGAAAAACGAGCTACAACATGTGGATGGGTTATCTGCCGACGGGATTTATTCCTCTGCCACGAAGGATGCCTTCGTCGGGGGAGACTTCTACGATCTGATCCGCCTGCCTGACCGTAAAGCTGCCGTTATTATGGGCGATGTGTCCGGCAAAGGCGTGGAGGCTGCCTCAGTTTCTGCGGCGGTGAAGACGGCGCTCGGGGCGTATGCCTGGGAAGGCCTGTCTCCGGCGCGGATGGTGCGGTCACTCAATGATTTCCTGCTCGGTTTCAGCCGTATCGAGACCTTTGCGACCCTCTTTATCGGCCTTATCGATCTGGACCATGCAAAGCTGACCTACTGCAGCGCCGGGCATCCACCTGCGATCTTCTATCGGGCTTCCACCAAAGAGCTGGAGATGCTCAATGTGCAGTCCGGCGTAGTCGGTGCCTTTGAGGATATGGATTACCGCAACGGCCATGTCCACATCGGCAAGGACGATTTCCTGCTGCTGTACACCGACGGGACCACCGAGGCGCGCGATCCCCAGGGGAATTTCTTTGGGGAGGACGGCCTGAGGGATGCGGTGATGGCGCAGGTACCGCTTGGCTTTGACGGCATCCTCCACCGGTTGCTCGAAGAGCTCGATACCTTTACCGATCGCAACCTCGACGACGACGTGGCAATGGTGGCAGTGCGCTTTGACGATCCTAAGGAACATAGTGGACTGACAGGCAAAAAGTCAGGCACTACCTCCCGCAAAGGGAAACGGTCGAAAAAGAGCGGTGCTACGCAATAGGCGACACTGGATTGAAGCTCTACAGTTTAATAGACAGAATGTAACGTTTTTGAGTGTTGCCAAGTTACAAGTTCTCGCAGGTGGGAACAAGTAATTATATGCAACGTTCATGTGATATAGCAGTGATTCCGGTTGAGGGGGACCTGGACGTAACGTCCGTCCCACGCCTGTACGCCTCGATTTCGTATCTGATCGATACGGGGTGCCGGCGCATCATCCTGAATTTAGGTAAGGCACAATTTATTGATTCAGCGGGCATGGCACTGATTCTATGCTCTATTAGAGCAATGAGGAAAACAGGAGGGCTGCTCTCCCTCACGAATGTGGGGGATCAGGCTTACCGTACTCTGTGTCGCATTAAGGCGGTTGATTTCGCTCCAGTATCGCGTGCAGGGGTGTCCAAACAGGTCCCTGCACTTGATCCCCGTACCGAACCCATCTGGTGGCATGTCCTGCGCTGTGACTCATGCTCGATGTCCGTATCCCGGCACAGAGTCAAAGACCTCTTGGTGCAGACACCGCTTACCTCAGATGAGACGTTTGACATGACGCTGGCGTGCGGCGAAGCCTTAGGTAATGCCTTTGACCACGCTAAATCGAGACTGACGCTTGTAACCGTGTGCTATTACCCGGATCGGGTGATCGTGCAGGTGAGCGACAATGGCTGTGGCTACCAACTGAGGGCCAATGAGAAGCCGAAGACGTCCACCGATATGAAGCTGGAGCGGGGACGTGGCATCAAGCTGATGCGGATGCTGGCCGATGAGGTGTCGATATCCATGAAATCAGGGGGCAAGGGTACCGCAGTAAGTCTCACTAAGATGATCGACAATAAATAGTAAGCAAAAAGGTGAACTGCTTTGAGCAGTTCACCTTTGACATTTCTGGAGGCGAGACCCGGATTCGAACCGGGGATAAAGGCTTTGCAGGCCTCTGCCTTACCACTTGGCCATCTCGCCATATGAAAAAGGCCGAAACGAATCCGGCCGAAAAATCATGGAGCGGGCTACGGGGTTCGAACCCGCGACCTCAACCTTGGCAAGGTTGCGCGCTACCAACTGCGCCAAGCCCGCGAATGCTTGTTTAGAATAGCTTATGTATAGTCCTTCTGCAAGTTATAATTACCTATTTCGGTAAAAGAATGAATAGAACAGACTATAGGGTGCTGATTTATAGCTCCAGCTTCGGACAGAGTAACGAAAGCTATCTGTCAGGTATGATATGTGCTCCAAAGCCACTCGTGCGTTTGTCCATTGTACTGACCAGGAATATTGCACAGGTGAGTTCAAGATAGGCGATGCGTGTCTCGACTACCTCCTCTATGTTATCCGTTGTGACTTGTTTAGCGTTAAGTTGGTCCCAGAGGTCTGTAAAGCTACTCATACAGATCTGCAATCCTTCTCTGTTCCGGTTGAGTAGGGCATATCGATCAAGATTGTCTTGAATGAGCGGGAGGGTTGTTGATGCTTTGGGGTAGCAGTACATCGGGGACTCATAGGAAAGCCTGTTATCGGTATGGTGCTTCTGTGCCCAGGTAGCTGCATTCATTCCTGCAATATGGCCGAAGACCATACAGTTTGCGCTGGAGAGGCCACCCAGCCGGTCTACACCGTGCATGCCACCGGTGCATTCTCCGGCAGCATAGAGACCATCTACACCAGTTGATGCATGGGAATCGATCAGGATACCACCGTTTTCAGCATGGGCATAGATGCCGAGTCTGAAGCGATCCGAAGTAGTGATACCGGTTGTTTCTTTAAGCCATTGGAAGTAGTGAGCATCGAGTTCGGGAAGTTGGGCAGGCAGGTTTGCATAGTGTCCGAGGCAGCCGTGCTTTCCCTCTTTTGCGATGACCTTATCCACCTCACTATCTCCGGTACGGGCACTGATTGGTCCGTGCGTGGAGCGCTGCTCGAGAAGTTCTTGGGATAGCTGCTTGCCAGATTCTGTATCGAGGCTGAGATAGCGGAAGGTCTTCTCGCTGAAGACAAGATTTTTCTTTGGTGCGACAAAGCCTTCCATCAACTGGATGGATTCCAGATTGACTAAATGTGCTCCTGCCTTGTGGGCAAGCACATGAGCGATGCCACGCTGCGTGTTGGAACCGAGATGATGCCCATATAAGCCGGCTACCCCACCGGTAGCTAAGACGATTGCCGGTGCGGCAATGAGTTCAAGGCGCTTACGGTGAGCGTCGAAGACTATAGCACCCTCAATACGATGGTCTTCGCAGATGAAGTCGACAAGGAGACGGTGGGGCAAGCAGGTGAGATGGAGTTTGTCAAATTGTGTGGCAAAGCCCCGTTTGAAACTGTCCCGTTCAATCCCTCGCCACTCCCTTACAGTGTGATCGAAGCAGGGGATGTATTCCTGTTGCTCGGGACTCTGGGGATGACAGAGGTGGAAATCTGCCTGCTCTAGCCATTCCCATGTCGGTCTGATCTGGGAGACAAGGGTATGCACGAGGGTTGGATCAGCGACGCCGCTACCGACCTTCAAGATGGTGTCTTCGAGGTCCTGTGCATCCGCTGCATCCTGTGGGCCGATGGTTCCTAGTCCCCAGGTGTCACCTGAGAAGCTCGATCCGGAGAAGGTGGAGCCTTCGGAGAGTAGCATGACCTCAGCGCCCTGTTGGCGGGCGCTGAGGGCTGTGCATGCTCCTGCGAGGCCTGAACCGATAACGAGGACATCACATATATATGAAGGTACCAGCTGGAGGCATGAGCTAGGCATACGCAATCCGATCCATGTTTGGTAGAATAGCTACGTTAACTATAGAGGTTTGAGTAAGCCTGAGCGGAGAAAGAATTGAGGCTCACACGCGATGCATGTCGAACACACACCACACACCATCTATTTGGATTATGCAGCGGCAACTCCCATGCTGCCGGAAGCGGTACAGGCAATGGAACCGTATTTTACCGAGCGGTTTTACAACCCTTCAGCGCCGTATAGCGTCGCCCGTGAAGTGCGCGCTGACTTAGAGGGAGCGCGTGCAACGCTTGCACGTCTGATCGGCGCCAAGCCGGATACGATCACCCTCTGCGCCGGTGCGACGGAGGCAAACAACATCGCGCTGCACGCCGCTGAAGGAAAGATCCTGGTTCCTGCTATCGAACATGAAAGTATCCTTGCCTGTGCGCGGGCGCATGGTTGCTCCATTATTCCGGTCCATGTAGATGGTCGTCTCGATATGGCAGCCTTTGAAAAGTTACTGACCTCGGACGTAGGACTGGTCAGTGTCTCACTTGCCAACGGTGAGATCGGCACGATACAGCCGGTGCGTGAGGTTGCGGAGTTGGTGGATAAAGAGCGTGAACGGAGACTCGCTGCAGGGGAGACACGGCCGCTCTATCTGCATACGGATGCCTCACAGGCGGCAAGTGCCCTGGCGCTCAATATCTCCTCGTTCAAAGTGGATATGATGACCGTATCAGCTGCGAAGATCTACGGACCCAAGCAGGTCGGCATGCTGTGGACGCGTGAGGGAATCCCCCTGAAACCGCTGATCGAGGGCGGAGGACAGGAGTCGGGTGTCCGCTCTGGCACTGAGAATGTCGCGGGTGTCATCGGCTTTGCCAAAGCTTTTGAGACTGCCAGTGAACGGCGCAGCAAAGAGGCGAAACGCCTGCGGGGACTGCGCAATGAGTTGCAGCGGTTACTGACACAGCGGTTCCCCTGGGCGGTTGTCTCAGGGCCTAAGAAGGATAAGATGCGGCTGCCCGGACTGCTCCATATCTCCTTCCCGGGAATCGAGGCACGGCGCCTCGTGATCCTCCTGGAAGAGTGGGGGGTGTTCGTCGGAACTGGCAGCGCCTGTGCAGCAAGCCGCATGCGGGTGAGCCATGTGCTGAAAGCGATCGGTGCGCCTGACGAGGTTGCGACGGGCAGCCTGCGTATCACATTGGGAGCATCGACGACTGAGGAAGACATTCATGCTGCCATACAGGCAATTACCGAGGCAGTCGAACAAGAAGCGCAGCGGTTAGGCCTCGATCCAGCAACAGGGGAGCACAAGTAGCGTGGGTCAGACAGTCTATTTAGGAATGAGTGGGGGCGTTGATTCAGCGCTCTCTGCAGCACTGTTACAGGAGCAGGGGTATGACGTCGTGGGCGTCTATATGCGGAATTGGTCCCGCGATCTCCCCGGTTTCAAATGTCCCTGGGCACAGGATTTGGCGGATGCGGAGCGTGTCGCGGTTAAGCTCGGTATCGACCTCTTAACCTGGGATTGTGAAAAAGAATATAAGGAGACTGTAGCGGACTATCTCGTCGATGCCTACGCGAAGGGCCATACGCCGAACCCGGATGTGATGTGCAACCAGACTGTGAAGTTCGGCACCTTTGCAGACCGTGCCTTCAAGACGGGGGCAGATCTGATCGCCACCGGTCACTATGCCCGCACGATCCATGCGAAGAACCCGAAGCGACCAGCCCAGTTGCTTCGCTCGGCGGATGAGCACAAGGATCAGACCTATTTCCTATGGCGCGTTGACGGACACGTCTTCAACCGTGTACTGTTCCCGATCGGGGATTATTCGGATAAGAAGACGGTGCGGGAAGAGTGCGCGAAGCGTGGTCTCGGTATCGAGAACAAGCCGGACTCCGATGGTATCTGCTTTATCGGGCCGGTCGGCATCCGTACTTTCCTGCTGGACAGCTTACAGAAGAAGTCCGGGGACATTGTCGAATGGGAGACCGGTAAGGTACTCGGAAAGCACGACGGAGCCTTCCTCTTCACGGTGGGCCAGCGCAAAGGACTGAACGTCGGCGGAGGGCCTGCCCACTATGTGGTGAAGACCGACGTCGAGAACAACGTCGTCTACGTCACTTCCGACAAACAGTGCCCGGGCTTATGGACCCAGCAGATGCAACTAGAAGATTGCCACTGGATCAGTGGGGCAGAACCAAAGCCGGGCAACTACGTCGTGCGGGCGCGCCACACCGGCGCACTGCGTGAGGTTGAGCTGGTGCTGGGAGAGTCACCCTCACGGGTGCAGATCACGTTCAGGGAACCGGTCCGTACTGTTGCCGCGGGACAATCTGCGGTACTCTACGAGGGGCTTACCTGCCTCGGTGGCGGCTTCATTATGAAGGACCCCGTAGCGGATCCACCGCAGAACTGAGAGGACCTATAGAGCGATGGAAAAAAGGCAGCCCTGTGTGTATGCGCCCAGGGCTGCCCTGCCCATAAGGGAAGACAAACTGAGCTATTGCTCATTGGGCATCTTCTAGGCGTGCTGGCCGGTGTGCAGGAGCTTCTCGCGCGCTCACTTAACAGTGCTCCCAGATAGCTCTTATAGATCTCCTGGATGATGGGATTCTCATAGGACTCTCTTAACTTCATGGAATGGTCCGGCCCTCACAGCACATCTCCGCGCTCGTTTGCGAGCTCTTTTCCGTCGTGGATCGGCTGTCCGTCGCCACCGGCGCCGCCTCCCAGGTATACCATGACCCCACGAAGTGGTAGTGGATCTTGCTCTTGTTAAGGGCAGTGATGAGGCGCTCAGCGTTCTTAAGGTCGCTGACGATAGCGACTGACAGTCTCTTATCGTCTACGGTGAAGGTGCACCCTTTCTAGCCGTCCATGCCGCGGACCTCTTTGAAGGCGTCCGCGTTGCTGTCCTCACTGGTTACGATATGGTGCACAGTTCTAAATGCCGCTTCCATCACGCCGCCGGTGGTGCCGAAGATCACACCGGTACCGCTGAAGGTGTCCAAGGGTTGATTGAGCAGGGTTTCTTCCAGATCATCCACAACGATAAGGGCAGCGGCGGTCATGCGGCCCAACTCACGGGTGATGATTGCGAGGTCGACGTCCTGATCCCCGCAGGCATCATTCATTAGCTTGTGGTCGACTTCGGCCTTCTTTGCGACACAGGGTATGATCTCCACTGAATAGATTCTGTGTGGGTCGATTCCCCGGGTCTTTGCAAACCAGCTCTTAGCGACGGACCCGAACATCTGGCGGGAGACTTTGCGGTTGAGACCCTGTCGACGATCTCAGAGTGGTGTGCCTTCGCGTAGCGGATCCAACCGGGGTAGCAGCTCGTGAAGAGCGGGAACCAGTCAGCTTACAGCTGCGGTTTGCCTGAGGCTCCGAGCTTGAGCTTCTCAAGGAGCTCAGAGCCCTCTTCCATTATGGTGAGATCGGTGCTCCAGGAGGTATTGAAGACATAGCCGATACCGAATTGTTTAAGCGCGGTGCAGAGGCGTTGGATGTCTGTCTGCTCATGGGTAAGCCCCTAAGGGCTCTCCCCAGGCGGTATGGACGGCGGGGACAACCTGGACTACGACGGTGTTGGTGGGATCCGGCTAGGATGTCAAAGAGTCGGTCGGTCTCTTCGGTGTTGGCGCCTCCAGTCGTGCCGACTGCGGTGTGGTTTGTGCGGTTCTTGAAGTCCCAGATGGAGCTGTTGGGGATCTTGTTGCAGATCTGGATGCGCCTCAGGCACTGCACCACTTGTCCGGCTCACGGATCAGGGGGGGGGTGTCCCTATAGTCCTGTCAAGTCGTAGCAGGTGATTTTTCTACATTGTCCACTGGCGGCTCCACATATGGCATCCCATCGCGCATCATTGCATAGATGACACGGAGCCTCTTGCGGGCCACTGCCTTGAGAGCCTTGTTGCCTTTATGGGTGTCCTTCTGCGACCTGATGGAGGATCTGCAGTCGTGGTTTGCAGGCACGAGACCGCAGTATGCAGCGAACTTGCTGTCTCTTAGGGAAGAGCGAGGTGTCGATCGAGGTGGCGAGGGTAGAGGCGCTCTTGGGGCCTATGCCCAAGATGGTGAGCAGGCACCGGTAGGTCTTATCGTCCTGGAGCAGGCGTCCAAGCTCT
>ERZ773013.2058-NODE-2058-length-11309-cov-2.978052_pt1 | contig 11309 bp, 8 predicted proteins | sample MGYA00511670_ERZ773013 | MGnify/ENA primary metagenome ERZ773013 (study PRJEB29015, sample SAMEA2738120) | human oral metagenome | biome: human oral; feature: human-associated habitat; material: saliva | place: China | collected 2257 ...
CCAAAAGCGGCTAGCATGCGCAAATGCAGCAAGCAAAGCGCAAAAGATGAGAGTTCTTTTTGGAGGCGAGCTAGCATAGGCAAAGCCAAGTCCAGCCACCATAAGCGCAACGACAAGCACCGCCAGGGCAACGAGTGACTGCCTCGCGAGCTTTCTACTCATGTGACCAACCCCCTGCCTTACACGTAGTGCGTATAGCGTTCATTTCGTTCGGAGGTCTAGCCGGCTACATGACACACCGAGGACGGTGCGGCGCCTCGGCCTCTGCAGAGTAGACCTCGGGGCCGGCTGGCCAATGCAGCGACCCAGTCATTTCCCCTTTCATCTTTCTATCAGATTGTCCGGTTTGTTCTTTCCCTTTTGTCCCAATGACCTGAAAACATAAGTGGAACACCATTTTTGCAATGCTGAAACATTATTTACTACTAACAACCTAGCATCTTTACGGCCAAAATAGCAGTGCAGTACTATGTCCCAAGCTCGTGATTTCAAGTCCAAAAGCGCAGTAAGCCAGTCTCGGATTGCCATTCCCGCCTTTCGTGAAACCACTTGCCATAATCTGGAGAGATGCACTTCTGGTAGTGCCTATAAGCATTTATTCAGCGCGCGTTTTTTGTCTCGCACTTGAGGAGAGGTGAGCCCGTCATGACAGTCCACGGCGTGCTTGATTTGAGTACCTTGGTTCTGGTCTCTTGCACATCGGGCATCCCTGAGCAGTGTGCTCCCTTCCTTTCCGAGGGCCTCACCTTTATTGGACCCTTTGGGATAGCCACCGCAGCCGGCGTACACACGTTTATGGACTATTTCGCTAAGATGGCACCGCTATTCACAAAACTGGACCTCTCCTTTGGCTGCCCAACCCTGGTCTTTCAGAACAACGACGCCTCTGTGGTGTTCATAGGAAGCGGCTCGGGCGAGCGGCGCTCTACCGTTTCTCCGCGCGCCACACTCGTCTGGTGCACCAGCATGCCAGAGAGGCCTCAGCTCGTCCACCTACACATCTCGATTCCCCCCATCGAGAAGCGGCATAACACGCTTACCCCCATTAGCTCAATCCTTGATCTGCCGGACACCAGGATATACGAGCGGGCCTCGCTTCTTTATATCCGCGACACCGACGGCATATCGCATGCCGTACACCCCGGTGCCATCGTGTACCTCGAGGCTGCCCACCAGTATGTGGACATTCATCTCTTAAGAGAGACGTTTCGCACGAGAAGCTCGCTATCCTCGCTACTCGAAAAGCTCCCAGCCACCTTCGTGCGCGTACACCGCAGCTTTGCAGTAAACGCAAAGCTCGTCACATCAATGTCGACCACCAAAATCCTAATGTCCAACGGAGAGCAAATCTTTGTTCCGGTAAAGCGCCGCACGGCCGTGCGAAAACAGCTTCGAGAAGCCATGGAACTCAGCCCCTATGGTGATGCTTCCGCATCACCAGCCCCGGCTGCACACTCGCCGCAAGAAGAAGAGCCCGCCACCGGCGAAGCCCTTTCCTCTAGCCACTAGCCGCACCCGCAGGGGACGTTACCGCTCCAGGGTCTGTGGTCTACTTGGTCTCTTCCAATGGAATGATGCGTGCCGAGACAACCTTGCCTTCCTCGCAGATGATGCGTCCCATGCTGGGACCCCCGGAACGCGGGTAGGTAGGACTTCCCGGGTTCATCACAAGCACGCCGGTAGCCCGGTCCTTCTCGACAAACGGGCGGTGCGTATGGCCACATATGGCAATGTCACAGAGCTTAAGATCGAGCCGCTCGCGATAATGGCAGACCTCCCAGCGCAAGCCACTGGAGAAGAAGATCTTGAGCCTCTTGACCTCGGGTCCAAAGTCATAGGACCAGTCGTTGTTGCCCAGGCACAGCTGCACGGGCGCAATCTGTCTCAGGGTGCGATAGCCTGAGGCCGAGCAAATATCTCCTGCATGAACGATGGTATCCGCCCCTTGAAGCTCGTCGAGCAGCCTCTCCGAGAGGTACCCGTGCGTATCCGAGATGATGTCAAAACGCATCCTGGCCATGCCTTCTCGTATATTGCCCTAACGGCGCGCCTAGAGGCCAAGCGCGCGCTTGAGAGCAACCACGCGACGGCGCGAGACCGAGATCTTTTTGCCCTCGATGCCATTGGCTTGAAAGAGGGGGCGAGCAACAGAATAGTCTTGGCAGGGAAAGCCGCCAACCACCATGTCGACGTCAGGGATGGCTCGCTTTCCAGCGTCGAATTCGTCGAGAACAGCGGAAATATCCTCGTTAATCACAGAACCCTTGCCAAAGCGGCTTTCGTAGCAGCGGGCGGCAAACTGCCTCTTGTCTGAGCCGGGTTCCCATTGGTTTGCCCATATGGTTCTAAAAGGTCCTGCCGATGGCAGTTTCCAGCCCTTGGAGTTATCGCAATAGCCCTCAAGGCCAAGTCTGAAGCCGCCGACCCCTGCGAAGAGCTCGGCCACCTTAATTTCATCGCCCACGTTTCTCCGTTCGCTGTCTGTGGACTGTTCCCTAGGCGAGCATCATAACCGATCCCAGTGTCACGAATTGTGTCTACCTGTGTCTACCTGTGTCTGCCTGTGGCCAGAGTCCTCTCAATCTGATTCTTCATATATGTCGCGTTAAGCCAGAAGCACTTCTTAACGACTGGTGTGCCGTGTGGCTGAGGTCGGACGTCGTTAGCGTTTTGTGCATGAGGTCTCACGTGGCAGCAACGATTCTCGGATGACTTTACAGAAATATCTGCACGTCCATTTCTTATATTTGTACGCATCTGCTCGTAGCATCTTCGGACCTCAGGGATGTCTTTCTCAGGCATCTGCCAGAACGTCACATCAGATAGGCGATAGACGCCGCCAGGACCTTCGCGATATATGACAAGAAGCCACATCTGCTGGAGATAGCCGTAGAAGGCAGAGTCCTCAAATGGCGTCCTTTCAAGTTCAAAGTAGTCGAACGCCGGGAAGGAAATGTCCTCTTTTGGCCGACCATTCTGCTTAAGGCGTATGGTTTTGGGATTCCAGCCTTGGCAAACTCCTCTACCTTGGCATCCTTTTCTACTCCAAGGATTGATTTGGTTACCAGCGCGCAAGCATTCTTGGGAGTGCGCTTTCCCCGCTTTCCGATACCAAATGTGCGGCATAGCCCCTCTTCGGTCATTCCGAAATAGGGGTCGAAGCGCTTGCGCACAAGCTCGAGGAGCCCAAGATCCCTCTCGGCTTCTGTGCGTACAATCGCCTGTCTCTTCTCCCGCAGCTTGTTTTCGGCAGCGGTCATATAGGAAGCCTTGAGAGCCCAGGCTCGAGGTTTAGCGGGGACAGCGGAGAACGGCTGCCGAGTTCGCACCGTCGAATTAGCCGCTTTAGTGCATGCTTCAAGATAGAGAGTGTCAGAGCCTGAAATATCCTCCGCGTGGCCTGAACGAATCTTGTCTACGACTGTCTCCCAGTCGATCTTGAACTGCGCCATGTCCTCTCGGGGGAGACCCCATAGCTCCGCCATTTCAACTTTGTAATCAAGAGGATCAGAGTCTTTCTCCCAATGATTTACATGAGGACGAGACGTTCCTTCGCCACCAGCTCGCCTTTTGCCGTACGCTTTACCGGTGTTGACTTCAGTTCGAGTCCCACTTTTGGAAAGTCGGGCATCGAGTTGCTGTTGAGCTTGTAGTCGAAGAAGTATTCCTCCAAGGCATTGCCAAACGATCCTCGTCGCTGTTTTGGGCTTTGAAGCTCTGGTGCATTTGTTTTCTCGCGGAGCGTATGTCCTACGAGACTGCCCGCGCATTCAACAATCGAGTCGATTTTGCCTGGATCATATGGGAGATTGCTCGTACTCAAGGTCTCCTCCGGCGGTGGTGTAGTTTCGTGGCTTATGAACCATAGAATACAGCTATCAGTTTCATCCCCGGCATCCCCGCCTCCGAACAAAGCGAATCCCCGGCCATGTGCTGTAAGCTGGGGGTTCGTGGGTCCCGTTCGTTGGCTAAGAACTAGTGGTCGTTAGACGTGCCGTTACCACTGGAGTGGCTTTGGTTCGAGGTGTTGCCCTCGTTGCTCGTCGAATTGCCGTTGCTGTTGTTAGTGCTGTTCGAACCAGGGCCGCTGGACACCACAATGGTGATGGTCGATCCAGAAGTCGCCGAGGTAGCAGACTGCTTGATGACCTTGCCCTTCGCAACGGTGCTGCTCTGCTCTGTGGTTACCGAGACGTCAAAGCCGGCGTTCTTGAGCGCGGTCTCGGCCGAGGACTCGTCGTAGCCCACGACGTTGGGTACCGAGACGGACGCGGGGCCAGTGGACACCGTAATGGTCACGGTGCTGCCCTTGTCGGCGCTCGTGCCTGCCGAGGGGTTGGAGCTAATCACATGGCCCTTGTCAACGCTGGACGAGGAGGACTGAACCACGTTCACGCTGAAGCCCTCGTTCTTGAGCGCACTCGTCGCGTCGGCCTGCGTGTCTCCCACAACGTTGGGAACGGAGACCTGCTCGGCGCCCTGAGAGAGGTGATATGTGATGGTGTCGCCGGCTTTTGCCGAGGTTCCAGCTGCGGGCTCCTGCTCGGCGACATGACCAACCTCAACGTCGGCGTTGTATACGGAGTCGCCTGCCTGACCCTTAAGCCCGTACTTGTTGAGAAGGTCCTGCGCCTCGGACGGCGTGCAATTAGTGAGGTCGGGTACCGTGACAGAGGCAGCCGGCTCCTCGCCCTTTGAGACCACGATGTCAATCTTCGAGCCCTCCGTCGCCGTGCGCCCGGCACCTGGGGTCTGCTCGATGATCTTCCCCTCATCGACGGTAGAGGAGTACTGCTCGGTTACCTGGCCTATCTCGAAGCCATGGCCGTCGGACTCGAGCATTGACGTTGCCTCGTCCTGGGTGAGGCCCAGAAGGTTGGGCACCGAGTATGCCTTCGACCCGGACCCAAGCACGCTTACAACGAGGAACACCACGAGCGCGATGCCCGCAATGGCGCCAAGGACGGCAAGCACCCTGTTGCGCTTATGCTTCTTCTGGCGCTCTTCCTCTTCTTGGGCCGCCTGCTCGGTAGCAGACTGGGGGCGTATCCTACCCGTGGCCTGCATACGTGGCATGCTCTGAGTGGCGTTGCCGCTGCGGCCGGCTAGGGGTGTGGTTGCGGCAGCCGGCAGCATTGCCGTTGCGTTGTTGACCGCCTGCATACGGCCGGCAAGGTAGTCGTGAAGCGTGTGATAGAGCTCGTCAGCCGTCTGGAAGCGGTCCTTGGGATCCTTCTGCATGCACTTGAGGATGACTGCCTCGAGCTGCGGGTCCACGTTGGGGTTGATCTGGCTGGGAGGAACGGGCTGCTCGGTGACTTGCTTCATGGCTACGGTTACGGCGTTGTCACCATCAAACGGCACGCGTCCGGTGGCGGCTTCGTACATCACGATGCCAAGGGAGTAGAGGTCGGTGGTGGGGCCGAGGGGCTTGCCTTGGGTTTGTTCGGGAGAGACGTAGTGCGCCGTGCCCAGCACGGAGTTGTCGGTAGTGAGGTGGCTGTTCTTTGCGCGGGCAATGCCAAAGTCCATCACCTTGATGTTGCCGTCGGGCTGCACCATGATGTTCTGCGGCTTGATGTCGCGGTGGATGATGTCGTGGTTGTGGGCCACCGAGAGCGCCTGCGCTATCTGCGAGCCAATCTGCGCGACCTTCTTGCAGTCAAGGGCACCGTGCTTGCGGATCCCACTCTTGAGGTCGGTACCGCGCAGGTACTCCATGATGATGTAGTACGTGTCGCCGTCCTTGCCCCAGTCGTAGACCGAGACAATGTAGGGGCTGTTGAGAGCTGCTGCAGCCTGCGCCTCCTGCTTGAAGCGCGCCGCAAACGAGGGGTCGGTTGCGTACTGGGGGAGCATCGTCTTAATGGCGACAGTCCTTCCCAATACTTGGTCCATGCCACGGTACACCGTGGCCATACCTCCCGTCCCTACCTTGTCGAGGACCTGGTACCTTCCACCAAGGACCCTTTCTGCCATCTGCCTCTCCTATCACCCAAGCGGCAAACCCGCGTCTTGTGTCTACGTTTAAAGTACTCTGCGGTTCGCGTTCGTAAAGTCTAGCCCCATCAGCTTGCGCCAAGTGCCTGAATGTTGAGGCAGCTTGCAAGGACCTGCCCCGCCACTGCGGCGGCATACCCCTCGACGTCGGTGCCGTCTTCTCCCTCGATGGCAACTGAGATGACGAGCGTGGGGTTGTCGTACGGCGCAAAGCCGATGAAGAACGAGTTGATCTTGCCGTCCTCGATCTGGGCGGTGCCGGTCTTGCCGGCAACCTGGACGCCCTGGACCTTGGCCCTAGTGCCGGTGCCGTGGTCCACAACGCCGAGCATGGCCTCCTTGACCTTCGAGGCAGTATCTGCAGAGATGGCCTGCCCCAAGGACTTGGGCTGCGTGGTGGAGATGGACGCGCCCTCCGGCGAGAGCACGTGGTCTACCACGTACGGGTTCATGACTACGCCGCCATTGGCGATTGCCTGCGCAACCATGGCGTTCTGCATCACGGTTACCTGCGGACCAGCAGGGCTTGCGTGCTTGCCAACGGGCTGGCCGCAGGCTGCCCATGCGGTTTCCCACTCCGTCATCTCGGAGGGCTCGGGCATGAGAGAAGCCAAAGTGTTGAAGTCCTGGCCAACGTTGGTGCCATAGCCAAAGGCGTCGGCGTACTTCACCAGGTTCGAGGCGCCAACCTGGACGCCAACCTGGCCAAAGACCGTGTTGGACGAGAGGGCAAAGCCCTCCTTTAGGGTGGGGTTGCCATAGTCGTTGTAGCCGTAGTTGCTCACCTCGGCACCGCCAATGGTGAGCGCCGGCTCGGCGTCGTAGACGGTATCGAGCGTGGTGGTGCCGGTATCAAGCGCCGCAGACAGCGTTACCGCCTTGAACGTGGAGCCAGGGGAGTAGAGCGCCTGCGTGGTGCGGTCGAGCAGCTGCGATCCCGCACCGCTCGAACTCATGATGCTGTCGAGCTGGTCGTAGGAGTACGTGGGTGCACTTGCCTTGGCGAGAACCGCGCCCGTGGAGGGGTCGAGTACCACCACAGCGCCCGTGTAGCCGTCAAGGGCAGATTCGGCCGCGCGCTGCATCTGGGAGTTTATCGTGAGGGCCACGGTGTTGCCGGGCTCTTGGACGCCCGCCAGCGAGTAGAGCGCGCTACGCCAATCGGAGTAGTTCGAGCTGCCCGTGAGCGTCTCGTTCATTGCGGACTCGACGCCTGCAGAGCCATAGCGCGTGGAGATGTAGCCAACGGTATGGGCTGCGAGGGAGCCCTGCGGATAGGAGCGCAGGTAGGTGCCGTCCTCCTGCCGCAGGCTCTCGGCAAGCGTGACGCCGTCGGAGGTAATGATGGCACCGCGCTGCACGTAGGCGCTCTTGGCGATGGTGTGGTTGTTGGACGGCATGTTCTGGATGGTGTTGGCGTCAATAACCTGCAGGTAAGTGAGGTTGGCGATAAGTGCGGCAAAGAGCACCGCAAAGGCGGTAATGAGGGTAGTGAGTCGCTTGCCCAATGCCACGCGGCCAAGGATGCCGGACTCCTCGCCTTGCATCTCAAAGCGGCCGCGGGCGTGCGAGCCGTGGACGAAGGCGGAGGCCTGGGCGCCCAGGAGCGAGACGCGTCCGTTGTCGCTAGCTGGCGTAGCCGCCACAAGCTGGGCTTCTCGACCAGTGCCCTCATCGCCAGCGCGCAGAAGCAGGCCAACAATGATGAAGCTTGAGAGCAGCGAGCTGCCGCCCTGGCTCATGAAGGGCAGCGTCACGCCCGTGAGGGGCAGCAGCTTGGTGACGCCGGCAATGATGAGGAACGCCTGGAAGCCAATGACCGTGGTGAGGCCGACGGCGGCGAATGCGGAGGAGTCGGACTTGGCTCGCGCGGCCGTCGCAAAGCCGCGCACGCAGAAGAGCATGTAGAGAATGATGACAGCGCTTGCGCCCAGAAGGCCCATCTCCTCGGCGATGGCCGAGAAGAGAAAGTCGCTCTCGACAAAGGGGATGAGGGTGGGAAGGCCCTTGCCAATCCCCGTTCCCACAAGGTCTCCGTCGGCTATGGAGTAGAGCGACTGAACAATCTGGTAGCCGCTGCCCTGGGCGTCAGACCAGGGGTCGAGCCAGATGTCCACGCGAACCTTCACGTGTGAGAAGAGGTGGTAGCAGAAGAAGAAGCCAACCACCAAGAGTCCAAGGGCAATGAAGACGTAGCTCCAGCGGCCTGTGGCAACGTAGAGCATTACCACGAAGTACATGAAGAAGAGCAGTGCGCTGCCCAGGTCGCGCTCGAAGATGACGATGAGCAGGCTGATGCCCCACATGATGAAGAGGGGAAGAAGCATTCGGAAGCGCGGGATGCGGAACGGCCCTATGCGGTGCGCGGTGGCGGAGAGCGCCTCTCGGTTGGATGCCAGGTAGAAGGCCAGGAAGAGGACGATGAGGATCTTCGCGAGCTCGCCGGGCTGGAACGAGAAGCCGCCAAACGTGAGCCAGAGCTTGCTGCCGTTCTTCTCGGTGCCAATGATCATTGGGAGTATGAGCAAGATTACGCCGACAAGACCCAGCGTGTACTTGTAGTCGGCCAAATTGTCGAGGTTGCGTACAAAGAAGAGCGTGGCTACCAAGGCCGCGACCGAGATGAAGAGCCACATCACCTGGTTCTCGGCGAGGGAGGGGGCAAGCCGCGTGACAAATGCGATGCCTATTCCCGAGAGAAGAAAGACAACGGGCAAGATGACGGGGTCGGCGTCCGGAGCAAGGATTCGCACGGCTACGTGCGCTATTGCGAACGCAACGAAGAGCCCCACGGGGACAGCGAGCGTGCCCAGAGAGAGCGCGACGCTGTCGTTGACTACATAGAGAGCGTAGAGCAGGACTACCGGCACGGCTGCCAGGCAGAGGAAGAGCAGTTCCATGTTCCTGCGGTTGCCACCGCGGATTCCCTCATTGGCCACGGTCACTCACCTCCGTTTGTCTGCGTCGCGTTCGTGCCTGCGTTTGCGGAGTCCGCACCGGAATCTGTACCAGACTCGCTTGTTTGGGTGCTGTCGTCCGGCGCAGCCTCGCCAGTTGGGTTGCCCTCGGCTGTGACCTCGGCGGCCTTCTCGGCCGCTTTGGTCTTCTCGGCGTCTATCTGCATGCGATAGGACTCAACGGTAGAGAGAGCCTCCTGCTCGCTGCTAACGTGGATGCCACCGTTCTGGAGCTGCGAGGCTACGTTTATGGGGAGGTCGCTTACCTCAATGGCGGTCGTCTGGACCAGGTCGGACAGGGATATGCCGAGAATATCTCCGTCAATTCCCTGGTAGATGCCCACGGTATTCCCGTCTACGCCCAGGTACCACTCGTTTTTCGCAAAGAGGAGTATGCCCCCAAGGACAACGGCCGCAAGAATCACCATTGCCAAGACAATACGGAGCGCAAATCCTACCGAATGCTTGCGCGCAGCTGCGGCAACGCCGTCGTTGAGGATGTCAACCACAATGACGGTCACATTGTCGGCGCCACCGGCGGTAAGCGCGGCAGAGACCAAGTTGTCGGCCGCCTGCTGGGGCGTGGCGCTCGAGACCGCAAGCGACTCTATCTCGCTGTCGGGAATCATGCTGGAGAGGCCATCCGAGCAGAGAATGACGCGGTCGCCATTGGTCGCTTCGATCGAGAAGTGGTCGGCATACATGTCTGGGTCCGAACCCAGGGCGCGCGTGATGATAGAGCGCGAGGGGTGCACGCGGGCCTCGTCGGCGGTTATCTGACCAGCGTCGACGAGCTCTTCCACATAAGAGTGGTCGCGCGTCACGCGCACCAGGGTGCCTGCGTGAAGGAGGTAGATGCGAGAATCCCCGACGTGCGCAACGGCCATGCGGTTTCCGTCGATGAGCGCGGCGGAGGCGGTGCAGCCCATCCCGGGCTTGCCGCGTCCCTCTTCGGCACCTTTGATGACGGCAAGGTTGGCGGCCTCGATGGCCGCTCCCAGCAGGGTGTCATCTGCGGTTGCCGGGGCCTTCTCGCCAATGGTCTCGACAGCGATGGAGCTTGCCACCTCGCCGGCAGCATGGCCACCCATGCCGTCGCACACCGCGAAGCAGGGAGTGCGGATGAGGAACGAGTCCTCGTTGTGGCTTCTCACAAGGCCCACGTCGGAACGTGCGCCCCAGGAGATGAATGCGTTCTTGCCGCAGGTGGCATCTGCGCCAGCGCGGCCTTCCACGGGTATGGTTGCCCGTCCGGGAGCGTTGACGGGCTCCTGCGGCTGGGTTGTGTCATCCGGTGCCGCCGGCTCCTCACGAACGCCATCCGGAGTCGTGGACGCGGTCTGTCCCTCTGGGGCAGGGGCAGGTGCAGCGTGCTTGGGCTGCGTAGCGGGAGTTGGCTCCTCGGCAGCCGGCGCAGGCTGATCCACGGCAGCGTGAACGGCCTGATCGGTGGCGGCATGCTTGTCTACCGTCTCCGCCGGGGGGACGTCAGGCACGACCTCCTCGAGAGGCGCGTCCTTGAGCGGCATCTGTTGGTTCTCGGCGGCCATTATTGGCGGCTCACTCGCATGATGGTGTCGCCTACCTGCACCTCGTCACCGTCGCGAAGGGTTACGGGCTGGTCGATGACGTGGCCGTTGACCATGGTCCCGTTGGTGGAGCCCAGATCCTCGAGCACAAGGGCGGGACCCTGGATGGTAAAGCGGGCGTGCGTCGCCGAGACATACGGCTCGTCAATCACAATGTCAGACGAGGGCGAGCGTCCCACAATCACGGGACCCAGAACGTCAACGTGCAGGCCGCGCATCGCTCGCGAGCCCTTCTCGACGTCCACGCACCAGATGGCGGTGTCCCTGCGCTGCCCGCGTACCAGGCCCACGCCGGCGCGCATGGCGGCAAAAAGGAACACGTAGAGAAGAACTACGAGGATGATCCGTCCGGCAAAGAGGATTAGGTCAATCATGGCCTAGCTCTCCCTGAACTCGAGGTTCACGAGACCCACGGTGATGAGGTCCCCGTCGCGAAGGATACACTCGTCCACGTCGATATCGTTGACGAGCGTGCCGTTGGTGGAGTTGAGGTCCACGATGTGCCAGTTGCTCCCGTCATACGAAAGCTCTGCATGGCGACGAGAGACGTTGGGATCACGCAGGTAGATGCCACACTGTGAGCGCTCGCGGCCAATGAGGCACGAGGGTGCCTGGGCGGCGTAGGTGCGGCCGCTCTGGCGATCGATGAGCATGCAGGTTGCCATACGTGGGGCAGCGGCAGCGGCTTGGGCAGGCGCGGCGGGCGCGGGGATGTTGCGGCGACGGGTGTTGGGCACCTGGGGCGCGGGTTGCTGCTGCGGGG
>ERZ773013.2060-NODE-2060-length-11302-cov-4.942829_pt1 | contig 11302 bp, 8 predicted proteins | sample MGYA00511670_ERZ773013 | MGnify/ENA primary metagenome ERZ773013 (study PRJEB29015, sample SAMEA2738120) | human oral metagenome | biome: human oral; feature: human-associated habitat; material: saliva | place: China | collected 2257 ...
GAGAAATGTACATAACCTCTTTACCAGCTGAAAACATTGATATGCGATCATGAGTCACCTTGATTGTCGAACTTGCATCATTCTTACCGATAATCAAGCCCTCGTTTGTGCTTTTCATGTAAGTATCAATGAATGTTTTAAGCTCTGCTAATCCTCCAAATTGAGTTGTCAACAAATTAATTCTTCTGCCTGCTTCAACTAAATCAGACTCAGATTTTCTTTGACTGTCTGCATTTAATTTTACAAAGGCATTATATGCTTTTTCTAATTCACTAAAGGCCTCCATCGATGCTTTCGCTTTCATTTCAGCCTCTAAAATCTGTGATTTCTCGTTAAGGGCATTCAACTGCTCTTGAGTGAGTGCTTGGTCAGCTTTTGTATCAAGGATTTTTTCTATATCCTCTCTGTCGCTCTTGATTTTTCCCCATCTATCAAACCACTTATACATGGTCTTATCAGTACTTCCTGACTCTTGCTCATCCGTATAGTATCCGTAGTATCGCTGACCATTATCAATCAGAGATAGGTCAGAGCCATCAGGCTTTTCAGAAAAAGCAAAATGCATGTGAGTGGACTTTCCAGGTGCACCAATTCGTCCATCTGAAACATTTACAAGAGAAATCTGATCAACTGCAACTCTATCATTACTGATATAAGCTCCAATCGTTAAAGTGACTGTGTTAGTTATATCTTGACCTCTTACAGTATAGGTCATGCCAGTAGTGATTGTATCGTTTAAGCTCCATCTCCACGTTACCCCGGCTGAAATTAGTTTACCGCCTTTGTAAAGTGTTGGAGTGATAATAGTTTCACCGCTATTATTTTTAAAAATGATACCGTTACTAGTTGAAAGCTTGATTGTGTAAGGTTTAGACTGTTCAAACAAGCGCTCAAAAGCCTCTTGTATTCCGTCTGATAACTGATTTTCAAAGGCTTTAAAGTTTGAAAATACTGTTTTGTTGCTTGCTGGATTTGAAAAGCTGATTTTCTGTTCAGTAACTCGTGCTTGAACTACCAGCAAAGGATTGAAACCAGCATCATGAATTTTGACTGTATCGCCGATTTCAGCATCGACAAAGCCATCGACTTCATAAGTGATTGCTGGATAACAATGTTTTTTCAGTTCATTGTATGCCAAACGTCTTAATTCTTTAGGGTTGTCAGTATCGTAAGAAAAATCTTTTCTTATGTACTGGTCTAGTTCACCTGTTGAATTTGTGAAAGTTGACGGATACAGTTGCATTGATATAGGTGCGACAAGATAAGCACCTATTTGATAAAATTCACAAATGCCATCTTTATTAAACTTTTTCCAATCATCATTCAATCCTTGGATAGTTACTACTTCTTCTGTATCTTCTTTTCCTTCATTTTTGACCGTTCTTTTACCAGTTGGACGAATTAAGTTAAAGATACCTGTCTTGTCTATTTTTCTAGTGATAGATGTGATGTTGTTACCGTATTTTAAATGTATATCATTTCTAATACGGCCTACTCCTTGGTGGTCATCGTCATTTTCGTGATAAACATTGATGCAAAACTTCTTGATTGTGCTGTCCGCATTTAGCTGTGTATCGAATTCTATTTCGGCATCAAAGCGATTTGCAAGACTAAGTAAACGAGAAAGTTTAGTGTCTTGCCCTGACCATTCAAGTGTAAGTTTTTTATCTGACACCTCATTGATACCAATAGAAAGATGAGAATAGTTTAAAATACCAAACTCATTACAATATTCAACGAATGTCATTGATTTTGTAGCTTTATATGGATTGGCTAGTTCGTTAATTAGTTCGAGATTGAGATTTTCACAATAACATTTGATAGTTTGTTCATCTTCCTCAACAGTCATAACATTGAAGATGTAGCTTCTGCCTTCGTACTTAAAAGATACCCATGCTCTTTCATTGAGGAATTGGTAAGCTTTATTCAAAGCGGTATCTGACTTAATAGCCTTTTTGAAAACAGTAAATTCAAAAGTGGATGATCCTGTTTGCAAACTCCTAGTCCATGTATCACCATAGTAATTAAGTGTGTTTTGTTTACTATTATCTACAAAAGCGACCTTTTGCAAATTTGTATCATGAATAGTTAAAAGCATGATTAAATCCACCTTTCTTCAAATTCGATAGTTACTGTTGGTTTTTTCTTGATAAAGCTAGAAAAATACATCTCAAGTTTGGACTCTCCAGGCGGTATAGATAGCCATTGTGAGCCATCAACAACCTCTCCAGCTTTAGCGATGCCATCAATGTAGACCGTATCATCTTCACTGTTGATAACAACATTTGAACCGATAGGATAACGGTTAGGAATATCTCTTGATACTTGCACAAAGTCCTTACGATACATCAACTCATCGAGATAGAGATGAGGGATGATTGGCTTTCCGTGAAAAGCACCTACTGTAACATGAATCTTAGCTGATTTTTTACTTTTTATTTCAGGAACGAAAAACTCATAATGTGATCCGTTGAAATAGACCTGAATCCTCTCATCATTTCTCGTAATTTCAAACTGCCCTCTTATTTTCGCAAAAGGGTTTTTATTCGCGTCACTTGATGAGTCAAAATCAAAAGTTTTTAAGAAATTATAGTCATTATTGTTATTTGTTGCGAAAACATTGAAACCACAGTGTAGACCGTTATAACGTTTGTAAGTCTCGAGACCGTACAGAAACTGACCACTTGTGTCAGTCACAGTCACTTTAATAAAGCCACATTGAGCTATCGAGTCTAACTGATAGACCAATTTGCAAAAGATGTAATCGTTGAGTGAGCCTTTTTGACCTGTTGAGTCTGCAGGTATCTCCCATGACAGCCCTGTTGAGTAGCTGACATTATATGTTCCTCCAGATTGTTCTATCAATTTGACACGTTTCTTGCCATCTACTGTGACTAGTTCAGATGTCCCAGTTATGTTCTCCCATCTACTATTGGTTACTGAGCTATTTTTCACTGCTCTAGCAAAGCCGTCAGCGATTTTGTCGCCTCTAAAATCAAGCAAGACCTCAGACCGTTTGACTGTTTCAGTATCAGCCTCCTCACGGTTTCCCATCTCAAAAGCCGTATTATTATTGACAAGGCCAATATATCCATTTTCAGCATTATGCTTAACTCTGATAATTGGAAAGGCCTCAACCATCCCATTGTTTACTAAGTCAAAAACCATTTTATCAACTGTGCTTTGCGCATTTTCATCACTATTGAAATTTTTATAGGCTGAGCTATGTGCTACACCGTCTGGAACAATGAATTTTATAGAACCGGTTGACCTTCGACCGCTCGTTTCTTGCATTGAAATACTCTCAATCGGCATGGCCAGATAGTATTTGTCAGGCTCATCTGAAAATGTCAGCTCTTTAGGACTATCAACATTAAAAATACCCGCAAGCTTGTGCTTGAGGGTATTTCTGTCTTCGGACCAGATCGAAAAATCTACCTTGATATATTTTGCATCAATGGTTTGTTGCTGAATATTGACTCCGATTCTTGGTGCTTGGTCGATAGAGATAGAGCGATTGTTCCCGATCTCTCGTTGGATGTCATGGATTTCAATAAGGTCTCGTAAATCAGTTTTATTGAAACGCATTGTCACTTCACTCATTCAAGCACTCCTTTCATTCTTAGTGTCATTCTTTCTCGCTCTCTCTGCTTCTTGGTTATAATATCCGTCACTACAGAGCTATCCATATAAGCGTTCGTATCTTTGTTGAGGATAGCAATAAGCAATTTTTCTAAACTTGACCTCAGGATCCTCATCTCAGACACGACTTTATCTGTATCTTGCCCACTTTGGACACTAGTGGTCTGAATAGTGATATTACGTTGAGCTTGTTCGATTTCTTTAAGAAATTTAGCGTCGCTCGGTATCCCAATACCAGAAGCATATTTAGGAACACCCATCTCACGCATCAATCTTCTTGTCTTATCCGCTCGCAAGACCTTTGAACCTCTCGGAAGAGGAAGCAAGACATCTCTGCCTTGAGGAATAAAACTCTGACCATTTGGAAGAGTAACCATTTCCTTGTAGTTGCTGTTCCTTTGGTCGTTGACGATAGCAAGACCACCAGGGTGATAGTTGGTACCGTGGGCATGCTTACTCGCAAAGATATTCGTAAAGAAATTACCAGTTACGCTATCAATCCAACTCCTAATGCCTGAAAGAACTCCAGACGCATTATCTCGTGCATTGATTGTAACCGTTTTGTCCTGAATACTATTAACACCACTTTTTACCTCGCTAACAGTACCAGAAGTGCTATTCTTAGCAAGGATGTCCACTGGATTATATTGCTTAATCGCATTGATAGCACTGCTTGTATCGCTTCTGACGCCACCAGTCTGATCGGTCGCAAATAAATTGATAGGGGCTTCTTGTTTCGGAGAGTTTACACTTGCTTGAGCACTTCCAACAGCAGCACTCGTATTATCTACTGCATTTAAAGATTTAGTCTCGACAGCCGCAAAATTCCAAGCTGTAATCTTGTCAATGGATAACCGACCATTGTTCAGAACATTAGTAGGGTCTACCTTCAAATCTTTTGTAAACGGTGTGGTCACATTCCATGTTGTCAGAGTATCAGTAGAGCGAGCAACGGCCTTTCTGAAATTCTCATCCGTAGCGAGTAATTCCTTCTGTTTTGGTTTCAGAGCTTCATAGTTAGACAGAGCTTTGGAAGCTTCATCAGCCTTACTCATGATATCCGTATTTTTCAAAAGAAGTTCCTTAACTTCAGCTGGCATACTGTTCCATGTTTTAAGATGGGTTTCGCTATCAAAGATAGCTTGTAGACCAGTTTGATTCTTGACAATAACTTGTTTCTCTTCGAGAGTCATGTCTTTCCATTTGCCGGATTCGACAAGAGCCTCAGCAATTGTAGCACGAACATTTGAATTGATATTCGCATTTTTAACAATAAATTGCAATTGTTCCCAACCTTCAGCTGACTGGGTGGCCTCGCCAATTACTTCTTTTACATTAGATTTGACTTCAAAATTACCATTTTCATTGATATTTCCAACCAACAAAGACCATGCATCATTTGCTTCTCTTGTTTCCTTGGTCATATTACTAGTATACTTAGCAAGGATGCTATGGGAATCACCCATTTTTTGAGAAGCTTCTGCTGCCTTTTGACCGATTACTTCATAAGACAAACCATATTCTTCCAGAACCTTTTTAGCTTCTTCCCAGTAGTTCCAGCTTTGACCAGTTCGAGCTTTTACCTTAGCATCAAGATTTTGCATGACCTGGTAATACTTACTTCCTAAGGCTTCCATGGTTTGCTGGTGATTTGTTTCAAGTTCTTGAATTTTTTTATTGTAAGTTTCTTGATCGATACGTTTAGCGTCTAAGAGTTGTTTCAAGCCATCTTTTGATGTTTTGTATAATTGATTTTCTTCATCAAGAGCTTTCTTCAAAACATCTTTAGTGTGTTTTAGCTGGGTCTCGTTTAAAGTGCTAATCTCTCCATTCAGAGCCTGAAGCGCAGCCTTCTGTTGTTCGCCAGATAATTCCATCATTTCGATTCTAGCTTTAATCATCTCTCTCTGATTATTTAAGACGATTTCTTTTTCTTCTTGAGAGAACTTGCTAGCATCTCCATTATGGCGTTTGTAAATCTCACTAACTTGATTAGCCATAGCATCTGTATTAGCCACTACTTGTACGTTTCGTGACTTCATTTTAGCGATTTCTTCATCGCTAAATCCCAACTTCTTAGCCAATTCTTCCATACGTTGATTAGCTTTTTCAGCACCTGCCGCTACTTCTTCATGAAGTTTTCGAAAAGCACTAGAAACTTTTTCAGCATCGCCAGCGTGGGTTCCAAAGTTGGCTACTGCTGTGCTGGTATCATCTACCTTACTTTGGAAATCTCTTAACTCTTTCCTTGCAGTATCACTCAACTGTGAACCAAATTCCTCCGCCTTAATGCGCGCCTCGTCTTTCTTATGTCCTAGATAGACCAATCCTCCAGCTAGTAAAGCAGTACCACCCACAAGCAAACCAATCGGATTTGTCAAAGCCCCAATAGCTCCAGACAAGAGACCAGAACTAGATGCAGCAGCACCAGCTCCTTCCGCTAAAACAGTGGCTTCACTTCCTACTTTAGCAAGACCGAGACCACCCTGTAACAGTCCTTTTAATTTACCAGCACGCTCTGTCAATTTAGCAAGACCGAGACCACCTTGTAAAAGTCCTTTTAATTTACCAGCGTGTTTTATCAAGATACTAAGAGCTGTCGCACCATTGCCTAGGAAGTTCAATAAAGGATATCCTAGAGCCAAAAAACCACCAATACCACCCGCCAAGATCTGAACGGCTGGAGGAGCCTTACTTAACCAGTCGATAAATTGATTCACCTTATCAATCGTAGGAGTTAGTAATGGTAATAATTTCTGACCAATGTTAATCTGTAAAACTTCCAAACTAGATTTAAAACGTTCCACACCATTTTTAGAAGACTTAGATAATTCATTTGCTAAATCCTTTGTATAAGTTGTCGCCCCCTTGGTTTCGTTAGCAAGATTACGCAACGCATCTCCACCTTGGTCAACCAAGATATTCATCGCTGTCTGAGCTTCTGTACCAAAGGCTGTAGCAATCAAGGCCGATTTCTGAGCATCTGTCATCCCTTCCGTATTCTTTTTGATACGATCCAAAATATCAGGTAGCTTAATCGCGCCGCTACGAAATTCTTCTGCAGAAAAACCAAGCTTCTCCATTGCATTTGCATTTTGCTCTGATGGTTTCAGTAGCCTTGTTAAAGCTCCACGTAGAGCCGTACCAGCCTTTTCACCAGCAATACCATTGTTGGACAAAAGACCAACAGCAGCGGCAGTCTCTTCCAAGTTCATACCAACGTTTTTAGCAACGGGACCAACATACTCCATTGCAGCCCCCATATCAGCAAAACCAGCAGCCGTTTTATTGGCGACAAAGGTTAAGCTATTGGTTACTCGCTCTGTATCCTGAGTAGATAGCCCAAATTGTTGCAAGATATTCGTAGTGGCGTTCATCACCGTATTGAAGTCCTCACCAGATGCCTTTGCAGCATCCAGGATAGCAGGCATGGCTTCGATTGTTTGATTGGCATCAAAACCTTTCTTGATAATTTCTTGCATCCCTTCATTGATAGATGCAGTAGAAATCCCATATTGTTTCGCCCAACCTTTAGAGCTTTCGCCCAGCTTTTGTGTGGTACTGTTCAGTTCATCCGCTGTTGGAATAGTATCTGCTAACAGAGATTTAGTTGTATTCATCTGACTTTCAAAGTCAATAGCTTTCTTAGTAGAAAGCGTAAAACCAGCTAATAAAGCAGCAGACACAGGCTTCATTGCATCGCCCATAGCCCGCAATTTTTCTCCACCTTTTGCAAAATTTTCACTCAAGGTATCCATCTTACCAGACCAACTATTTTCACGCCCCACATCTTGCAAAGCTTTTTCAACACCGCGTAGCTGACCTTCCATTACTGCCAACTTAGCATTCTCACGCTGAATATCAGCAGCAGCCTTGTCAAACTTAGCTGTTCCAGGATCAAGCTTATCAAAACTTTTCTTCATCTCATCCAAAACTTTACGTTGTGAATCAATGGCTTGTCCTAAAGTCTTGTATTTTGCTTGAAGTAAGCTAGCATTTTTTTCATTGCCTTTTAAAGTACTGTCCAAAGAACGGACATTATTTTGAAAGTACTTTACAGCGTTTTTTGCACCAGTTAGAGTAGGACTGAACTTTGACACGTCCAACCCTAGCTCGATATACATCTGACCTAACGGCGTACCGCTTGCCATCTTGTTCTCCTTCCTAACTCCTCAGAGCAAAGAAAAAAGCCCTTACGGACTTTTCATCATTCTTTATAAAAATCATCCATTGCCATGTTCATAAAAGCCCAGATAAACATACCAAGAAATAGATAAGCATAGAGTGGCAGGGAAGCAAAGATAAAGGGTGATAGCAAGAGCATACCAAAGATATCTACAAAATTTGTACAAATACAATACAAGCCAAAAGCAAGATAAAGGATAAAAATGGTAAACCAAAACCAATATCTTCTACATGCTTTTTCTTTTCGAGACATTTCTTCCACCTCCCTTATATAGCTCTATTATATGCCTACCTTTCCTATTTGTAAAGCAATGACTTATAGACTTTCCAAAAAATCTGCCAAGTCAAGCACTTCTTCTTGTTCACTCGTTTCCATTGTTCCCAAGACCCCCATCAAGTCCTCCCAGCTAGTATCCATCACATCACGAATACTCATACCATAAGGTCCCTCTGTAACTTGCTTGACAAATCCATAAAAACGTTGAATAGCTTGCCCAGGTGCTAGTTCTTTGCCTTTGGGTCTACATCACCTACCAGATGAGCATAAATGTCTGTAAAAATAGAAATCATTTTTGCAAAATCTGTGTATTCTAGTAATTGTTCTACTGTCACATCATCAAATAAACTAGCAATAAATCCCAGTTGCTTATCAAGCTTCTCTACCTCAGATAAATCACTTGTCAAAGAGTTGTTCATGACCAAATAATCACGATAATCACGAGTTGTGATTTCCTTGCTCTTTTTTAGGACATCCTCTCCTTTTTCATTTTTGATTGTAAATTTAACCTTAGCCATATACTTTCCTTTCTAGAAAAAAGTTAAAAAGAGAGCTTGTGCCCTCTTCCTACCCTGCAGCAACCATTTTAAGTTGACCTTTCAATTTCTTCAACTTTTCAGCATCTGAACCATAGACAATAGCTCCATAACGACCATTAGTTGCAGCGTCTGAACTAGCTGTCGCAGCGAAATTCACATTAGTAGTAGCTAACTCATTCGCCTTATCCTTTATTGTTTCAAAATCAATAGCATCCATAGAAAGCTGTCCTTTGTAAAAACCATAGTAAACTGGCTCCCCATTAGCGGTGTTGCTTTCAATGAGAATGGAAACATTCTTGGCAACTGTGTCTGCACCGAAGTAATAGATACCATCATCATCGCCATACCCCAAAGCATTCGTATATAAAGCCAATGGGACATCAAGCAACCCCATCTCTACTTTAACATCACCTACCCCTCGATTGGATACGTGATAAGCCACATTACTACCATAAGTCTTTACAGGATCGCTAGATAATCCAGTTACTTTAGCGGTCTGTGTAGCCCCTTCATTATCTTTACCTTCTAGTGTGAAAAGATTCTCTCCAACTGTTGGAGTCTTTCCATCATGCACACAAATGGTAACTGATTTAAGTCCAATAAGTGCAGTTCCTTTTACTGTCATTTCTTTTTCCTTCTTTCTAGTATTTCTTATATAGAGCGCTCATACCACGATAAGTCCGAGCGTCTACATAGCGTTTGATATCAGGAATCCATTGTTCCAGACCACCTTCAGTCTGATAAAATCCCTGATCTTCCATTATTTTTTCAATTCTTCAGTTTGATTCTTGTTGCTTTTTGATTTCGGCATGCTATCGAACTGCTGCCCTCGTAAAATACCTGACTTCAAACTGATGATTTCCTGGTGCTTTGACTTCGCTTTGATATCAATATAAGGCAGAGCCTTCAATCTTTTTTTGATGTCTATTGCCAAACCTTACCTCCTGATGTATTTTTACGCAATTGATAATATTTTACTCATGATTAGTAAGCACGTTGCCCGCACCATTGACAGTGACCCAGCCGTGTTTCTCTCTGGCTCATGCTCCATCTCCTCAATCAACCAATCAAGGTTCTTGCGTGCTTTCTTCAGGTCTTCAAGACCGTTTTTCTCTTTGTAGCGAAGTAAATACTCTACCGCACTGCACCAACGATGTGCTTCCATCTCTGACTTGCCTTTGATAAAATTCCTCGTAACATCCTTCACTTCGAGACCATAAGTCCCGATGTAGTGATTTGGTTTGTTTATGTTGTCAATTATTTCTGGGTACATTATTTATCCTCCAAAAGTTCAGGGTTCTCGTAGACGTTGCCGATGATTTCACATTTCATGTAAGCTAAATAAAGAGGTTTCCATTCTGTATTTCGTTTTTGTAACTCATCTACAAATCTGTAAATAAAACTTGCATAAGATCCATGCCATCTTACAAGCGCTTTTCTGCCTTTGTAATCAAGGATATCCCCCTCAAAGATTTCCTTACCGTTCTTGTCTTTGAGTCCTGTTGATTGCATGATATGAAGGTCATTGTTTACTATCCAGTCACCAGCGACTGAATCCTCATCAATAATCCAGATATCGCCACCACCAACCATCACTTCGTCCGGTTGATACATACGATTTAACGAACCGCCATCATACGCTCTAAAATTTGGTATCATGTTAAATCCTCCTCTTTGACGAAAGTTCCATCAATCCATTTACCCTTGCGGTCTTTGATTTCTTGGTAAGCCAGTTCAAAACATTCCTCAAAACTATAACCAAGCGATTTACTGATTGATTTTAGATAACCGATTGAATGCGCTAAATTATATCGACACATTTTCTTGCCGATTAAATCCTGCCTCAATTGAAAACTACTAATCTCAGCACTTAACCATTTAAAGGAATCCATCACATCTTCATTTTCGATGAAACTTACTTCCTCAAAAATCTCCTGCACATCCGCTTTTATGAGCAATGCCAGCCCGACAATCACGACTGCACAATCTCCAATACTATCCTTTGTCAGCTTCTCATTCTTCTTGAGATAGCCGGCGCATAGTTCGCCGAACTCTTCGCTAAGTTTCAAAGACTGCTTATCCAGTCGTCCACCGTTTTCAAGGTCACGGTCTATAAACCATTGTTTTACGTTTTCTAGTGTGTTCATGATAACTCCTTTGCTATTGCTGCTATGACATTGACTGTCACGCTATTTCCTGCTTGTTTGTACAATTGACTGTTGCTATTGACCTTTTGCACCTTGTCAAAAGCCCAGTCAGGAAAACCTTGTAACCTCCAACATTCACGAGGTGTCAATTTTCTAATCCTAAAACCATCTGATAAATGATTGTTCTCGTGATAGCTATTACTAGTTAAAGTAGGAGCGATGTCATGTTCTCCGCCTTGATTATACCCATGACCACGCTGAATGATTTTAGGCTCAAGACCTCCACCTTGATAGGCTCGGATTGTTGGTGCGATGCCCTCTGTTTCGTAAACCACGCCACATTGATTAAAATTAGGTTGTAATACCCCAAATTGTTTTATAGTATTACTTTTTATTGCTATCTTTTGCCCCTCTCCCTTGTTTGTTGTTAGCGTTGGAGCTAGACCATCAGCTTGATAGACTTCCCCATTCATGCCATTTCCAGATGGATTTACATTACCAATTTTTATGAC